>Ga0214923_10000168_pt1 | contig 99790 bp, 93 predicted proteins | sample LL1510_MetaG_FD_177993 | JGI IMG/M metagenome (GOLD analysis project Ga0214923, IMG submission 177993) | Freshwater microbial communities from Lake Lanier, Atlanta, Georgia, United States - LL-1510 | ecosystem: Environmental > Aquatic > Freshwater > Lake | place: USA: Georgia | collected... | reverse complement strand
TCGGACTGCGCCGACGGCTCTTGGATGAACGGTGCCGGTACCCGTACAGGTGCTGGGCTTGCCAGCTTGACCTGAACATGTAATGTGCGCCCTAAGTCAATGATAGCCCCAGGCGCCGGTTGCTGATCGTCAATGGTGCAGACTGAGCACTCATGCCCGTCCTCAACTGGCTTGGCATGGACATATTCAACTCGAATATCTTTGTGCTCCAGCAAGGCTTCAAATGCAGGCACACTTAGCCCGTGGAAAGATGGCATGATAGCAAGCCCTGACGGCCCGGTGGAAACGAAAAGGGTTATAGCTTTGCCGGCCTGTGGCTGGCCCATAGTGGGCACCTGCCCCATGCACATCCCTTGTGGATAGCTGCTTTTGAGTGAAATGACAGTCACCTGCATCCCCTGTTTTTCAAGCAGAGGTAAAACCTCTTTGATGCGTTTGCCCCAGTAATCAGGGGTTTGCTGCGGCGGCTGCTTGGTAGAAAGAGTTAAAAAGACGCACTGGTTAGGCCTAACTTTTTGACCAGGTTTTGGGAGCTGATCAAGGACCGTTGCTTCTGGCAACGTGGGCTCTTCGCGCTGCGCGAGCATGCGGGCGCCCAGATGGTGCTCCGAAAGAAGCTCAACTGCCTGTGTGAGGGGCTTGCCAATCACAGAAGGGCTAGGAATCTCTCGTTTTTGGATGAAATGACCAGTGATGAGATACCCGACAACAAAGCTAAAAAATGGCAGCAGCCACCAATAACGACCAGAGCCGCTAGCCGGCGCTTTTTGGAAAAAAGCAGAGGAACGGGATGACTTCATGGCTGACAATAACTCTTAAGGGATTGCTTGTAAGCTGGATTCTGTACTGTAATGCAAAAGCACTGCAGTGGCAACCATTTATCTATGCGACATACCCGCATGCTGTAAGAACAGGAAACTTGTAGCATGCCTACTTTGTCTTGCTCCGGACGGGGTTTACCCAACAGGCATATTGCTATACCTGCGCGTGCGCTCTTACCGCACGGTTTCACCCTTACCAACGCTCTTTGTCACCAAAGAGCATGGCGGTTTGCTTTCTGTTGCACTGTCCGTGGACTTGCGCCCCCCTCACTTGTGCGCTTTAGCAAACGCTAGGCGCCTTATGAGGCATCCTTCCTGCTCGGAGTCCAGACTTTCCTCCCCCTCCTGCCTCGCGGCAAAAAGGAGTGATTGCCCCGCAATCCCAAAAGAATTATGTATCCTAGTATAAAGTTAATTACGATTCTTGCCAGCGTGACGCTTGCCGGGCATAGCAACCATTCATAGAGAAAAAACCCCGAAAAACCGATGAAAACGAGCCAAACGGCACCATGCACCAAGAGAACTTTCAGGCGGTTGAGCAAGAAAAAAGCTGGGATTACATACAGAAAACCCTGACCAAAGCTTCCATGCACGGCAAAATCAGTAATCAGAAACGCTGTCGCAGCAACCAGAATTCGCCAGTCATGCCGCCCCTGCTCTTTAGACGGTAGGGCCAAGAGCGCCAATAAATAGGCAAGCACTGCATGCGCCAGCCAGGTGCCAGCTAGAGCGGCTACAAGAAAATCTACGGCCAGCAAGCAAAAAATCAGCATAATTACAACTCAGAGACGGTAACGCGCGAAGCCAAAGGTAGCAGGGCAAGCTCATCAACCACATCGCGCGCCTCCAAATGCTGCCCATGCTTAAGCACCGACAGGCGAGCACCACTCAACAAATCTTGATGCTTCTGCCAGGCCATCGCTAAACGCTCAAGCGGGGTTGTGAAGGTATCTGCCCCTAACCTGAACGTGCCCCAGTGCATAGGCACAAAATGCTTCCCACCCAAATCAATAAAGCCTCGCACCGCTTCTTCTGCCGAAACGTGCGTCTCACGCATGGTGTGCGGATCGTTAGGCCCTATCGGCATGAGAACGATATCGATGAGAGGAAATACACGCGCTATTGCAGCAAAGTGCTGGCTATAGGCAGTATCACCGGCAAAATAAATCGCTGTAGCAGCACCTTGTATCATCCAACTGCCCCACAGCGATTGGTTGATATCAAGCGGATGCCTGCCGCTCCAGTGGTACGCCGGTAAAAAGGTAAACTCGACCCCTTGAACCGCGGCCTTTTCCCACCAATACATTTCCTGCACCCCCTCAAACCCGCGAGCCGCAAACCAGGCTTTATCACCTGCTGGCACCAGCCACTGCTTGACCCTGTCTTTTAATCCGAGCAATGATCGCTCGTCCATGTGATCGCGATGATTGTGGGAAATGATGACCAGATCAATAGGCGGCAATGCCTCAATAGGGACTACCGGGTCAACATAGCGGGGCGTTACCATAGAAATTTCATTGAAAACCGGGTCCGTAAGGATATTAAGGTTTTCAATTTGAATTAGAAAAGTCGCATGCCCCAACCACGTAATGCGATGCTGGCTGCGCTCCTGCAAAATTACCGGCTCATGCCATTGAGCATGAGCCGCCTTTTTACAATGCTTTTCTGGCTTGGTAAGCAAGTGCCGCGTCAGAACCAGCGTAGTTTTTACCAGCTCGCACATACGCCCAAGGACAGACTCGTGGCGGGCATTAAAATACCTGCCATGACGAATGTGCGGCTTGCAAAACACGATCTGCCCCTCAAAAAATTGCTACTTACGGCAGGTTTAGCCTACCACAGGAAAAAGCCCTTAGCGAGCGGGGGGCCCGCAGCCCTAGTCCTCGCCCCAGAACCGCGCTATGGCTCCGTCATCATCGACGCAGTCAGGCGAGTCGCTTGCAGGGGCAGCGTTTATAGCAACAACCCACATCCACGACCGATTTTGGTTATCAAACCATTTGCGAAGTTCCCTATTCCACGCACTGTGAACTGAAGTGAACCACTCCACAAAGCCACCTTCCTTAGCCCTACGCAATGAGGGGCTTTGAAAATCTTTGGCTAAGGAAGCAATTTCAACTACCTTGCCCTTTGCAAAAGTAACTTCGTAGTCGCCTAGGCAAATGGCACCATTCGCAGGCACCGGCTCGCTCGTGACACTAGAGCGCTCCCACCACCGGCACTGTTCGAATGAAATCCACCTCCCATCTGCAGGTTTATGTTCCTGCACTGCTACGGAACAGTCAGCGTCGAAGGCCCAATGGAAAATATCCCCTATGGGCTGGCTCATGGAATCTTTTGACGCCCACGTTGAGATCCAAGAAGGATGAGCTTGCATAGCTTCAACGCATCCATCACGCAGCTGAAAGGTAACTTGTCCTTCATCAGCCATGACCGAACCAGTAAACGGCACTCCTTTGCTGTGAATAACCCAATATCCGCTCATTTTGCAAAAATAAGATCCCATGGTGGTTGATACCAGGGTACGATCAGATGCAACTAACAAGCCAGATGTTGATACAATAGCCAGAGCTGCGACCATTTTTGTGGCGGATAAAAACAGTTTCATGGGCACTACATTGCCTTTCTTAGTGAGAAATTGTTGCTGCGCATAACGCGGAGCAAACAATACCAGAGCACTCAGAAAAATCAATGTGGCAGCCAAACAATAGTTGCTTGGGTTTTGTACAGTATTTTATCTTGCGCCCGGCGATAAGAATGGTAGCGCATGTCACAAATGGTGCAGTCATTGTTGGTCAGATCGAGATTGCTTGGCAAAATGCCTGCATCAAATAACTGCGTACGATTGAAAGAAATATTATCGAAAAACAGCTTACCATCGCGCTCTTGGACAAATGATTGCACCAGAGGCGAAATGAAATCTTCTTGCACCTGATAGCAGCACACCTTGCCCGCAGGTCCAAACCATACACGAATACGCTCGGCATCTGCTCCATGATCTTGCACAAGTTGGTTGACCACACGCGTCCCAATGCCGCCTAAAGCGCCACGCCAACCGGCATGCACAGCGGCAACTAACTTCTTATCGGGCGCATACAAAACGATAGGCAAGCAGTCAGCGGTAAGAACCGCAATACCAACGCCCTGCAATCCAGTTACTAGAAAATCACCTTCATGTTTTCTGATATCCACTCCCCCCGCGGCTGGCTTGTCAATAACACGCCCTGCCGTCCCATGCACCTGGTGATTGATGACTAGCCCATCAAGCCCCAAGCGACTCGCCAGCCCACAAGCATCAAGGCAAAACGCTTCCTCATCTTTATGAGAATGCGGGAAATCAGCAGCGGTTCCAAAAAAGACTTGCGGCTCCATACCTATTCCTTTCAGCTAGGCGACGTTAGTTGCTGGCAGTATATCACAAAAAAAGGGCGCCCATAGGGACGCCCTTTTCCGACCAAGAATGGTCTTGTATCTCTTGCTTAAGTCTTTTATGCCGCAGGCGCTTCTTCCTCAGGAGCCTCTTCTTCAACCACTTCTTCTACTACCTCTTCTGTTGGCTCTTCTTCAGAGGCTTGATCAACCATCTCCTGTGTTGGTTGAACCACTGGAACAGGTTGGTCAGCAACAAGCACTGCAGGCTGCGCAACTGTTGCAGGTTGCACCGCGGCTGCTGGCTGAGCAACAGCTACAGGCTGACCAGCAGTGGCTGCCGGTTTAGCTGCTTTTTTGGCACCTTTGACAGCTTTCTTAGCTCGCTTAACGACCTTTCTTGCCGTTTTCACTGCTTTCTTAGCCGTTTTGACCGCCTTCTTGGCTGTTTTTGCAGCTTTCTTTGCAGCTACCTTGGCTGGCTTTTTACCAGCAGCTACTGGCTTCTTTCCAGCTTGAGCAGTTTTTGCCGCCGCTACTGCTTTTTTAGCAGCTGTTTTTGCAGGCTTTTTAGCTCCTGGTTTTGCAGCGCCCGTTGCAGCTTTCTTGGCGGCCGCTCTTGCTTGTGCCTTTTTAGGAGCCTTTTTGACAGCGGCTTTTGCCTTGGCTGCAGCTTTCACTTTAGCACTACGTGCTGGCGCAGCTTTCTTTTTATGAATAACTTTGCCTGAAGCATCTTTCTTAACGGCAGCAGCTTTAGCCTGCTTTTTAGCTACTTTTGCATTTATTTTTTTTGTCTTCTTAGCAACGGTGCGGGTAACAACCGCAGGCTTTACAGGAACTGGCGTTATCGATACCACCGGTGCAGCACCAGGAGTAACTGACGGCGTCACCATTACTTGAACCAATTTGACTTCGTTGCAGTAAATTTCGCCGTTCAAGTCGATTAAGAATACCGTACCACCCGCATTGGCAGAAACGTTCGCATAACCAACTGCCTGTGACTCGTAACCACGCTCCCGCACCGGCATCCACATTGCTTCATTACTCCAACCTCTGGCGCCCAGCACCCAGACAGCTGAATGCTCATCTACAACATAGATTACATTTTTGCTGCCAACAGCAATTTGATCAATATCTGCGCTTTGTGGGAGCTCAGGAAGTTTGGTCCAACCCTTGCCGTCGCCAGCGTAGCTATATGCTTCGCCCTCGGTGTTAACGCTAACAACGTAATTGTCACTGCCAACAGCAATATCAGATGCTACTCCCTTGGTGATGACAGCCCAGTCCATGCCATTATGACGAAGCACGTTGTGGTCGCTATCTACCGCCCACACGTTATTGCTGTCACCAGCAGCAACTGCGATAATGCTCAACGCAGCGTTGCTTGATGGCATTGCACTAAAGGTATAGGTCCTACCGTCAACAGAGGAACCTTTGTACACAACCCCACGGTCGCCACCTGTTGCTGGCCCTGCAAGCACATAGACCGCTTGATCGCTGCCACATGCAATAGCGTCAATTGGCATCGCCTTTGGATCAAGGCCATTTGCCACGACTGGAGCCCATGGATTTGGCGCCATTGAAGTATCGTCATAGCTAAGCAATTGTGTGCCATCTTCAGAAACAGCAAGGATGCGAGATGCACCCACGGCAACAGCACGAACAACACCAGATTCTTCGTAGAATTCAGCAGGTGCATCGCCCGAAGGAATACCGCTTACTCGGATGTTACTGAAAACACCCGTTTCGCTCATGGTGCTTAGCGAGAAGTATTTTGAAGGGGCTGCTGGCATATGCTGATCGCCCAGGGTGGCAAGTGTTTGGAAGTCGCCACGACCAGCAGGACGAGCCTGCACAATAACAGTGCGAGCTGGAAGCGTGCCAACCATTGCGCTGGTTTGATTGATATCAATGCGGAAATCCATCATTCCAGCAGGTGGAAGCACGTCAAGCTTAGCGCCACCAAATGCGGCAGCTCCACCCGTCACTCCGTTTGGCAATTGTGCATTAACAAAGAACTTCCTGTTGTCCACGTTCTTGCTGATATTTTCGAAGGCCAAGACAGTGGCGTTGAAATTGGCTCCCAATGCCAACCACCAGCTGTTGTCGCCTTTATCTCCGCGTGCAGGGCTCAAGCCAACATAGACGTCTCTTGAAGCAGCTGTGGTGAACTCAATGCGGCCTACGCCATTGTTAGGAAGGGACCAGTCTTCCGACCAGGTTGGGAAGGAGGAACTTTCAGCAGACGAGATGTGCGATACCGAGCTCTCTGCTGGCAGCGTGCCAACTTTGATGTTTGTGTACGCCACGTTATTGTTGTATGAAGAGAATGAGAAGTATTTCCATGGAGCAGTTGGTAATTTGCCAGCCCCACGGTAATCGAGCAATTTCACGTAGTTGGATTCTGGCTCACCAGCTTTTTTAACAAAAGCGGTAATCCATTGGGCTTTTTGGTTTACAAGCACACGCACATCAACGGCACCCCCAGGCTGACCTGGCAGCACAGTACCTGGAAACAATTGTAGATCGGTTTGGACACTCACACCTTGACGCACTGTTGATTGTGTGTTGCCCCAACCTCCAAGAGCCACAAATATTATATTCATATTTGTTGGCGCATCTGGTGGATATTTGCCCGGCACTAATCCTGTATCTTTAAACTGCTGAGGCGCGAAACAAAACGTAATGTCATGCAGCAGCCCGGCAGGAGAGCTGCCTTCTTGCGCCGTAAATTCAATAGTCGCTTGGCCTGGAGTGGCGGCAGGGAACGCCCAGCTATCATCCCACTCTGCAAAAGTGTGCATCTTGTTGGATTCAGAAGCAGTAGATCTTGCCACCAGCGCAGGAGCAGCTGCAATCACCGTACTGTAGCTGATTGCAGCAACCATTGCGGCGCTTGCGAGCAGCGATAGGCATCGCTTGTATGTAGTCATGAAGACTCCTCAGGAATAGAGGTTTATCACTAAAAAACATCACTGTTATTAATGATTATGCCAACCATCCAGAGAATGCAATAAGTTGGAATTTTATCGATTTAGGTGAGTAATTGATGAGCAGGGACGCCGGTTTCACGCATGCCAAAACCTTCCGCCGCGCTACTCACTGATGACTGCACAACCAAGCAAATATCGCCATCATAAAAAACGGCGAACTGACCGGGGGCAAGCCCCTGATCATTACCATCGATAACCACCCGTCCACGACCATTTGCAAGTAATGTTAACTGGCATCGGTAACGATGCTCACCATGGCGAATTTTAACCAGCAGCTCTTTTGTGCCAGGTTGCACTCCACTAATCCAATGAGCACTTTCTATGTCAAACTCGTTACGTGGCTTATCGTGACTGTGATAATCACGCGAAATATAAACAAGGTTATTGGCCGGATCTTTTTTGACCACAAACCAAGGGCCACCGCCAAGCCCTAGCCCCTTGCGCTGACCAATAGTGTAAAACCAGAAGCCATCGTGCTTGCCAAGTAGCTTGCCCGTTTCAAACTCGATCAGATCACCTTGCGTGCGTCCCAGATGGTGGGCAACAAAGTCAGCAAATTTTATTTTGCCCAGAAAGCAAATACCTTGGCTGTCGGGCCGGTGCTGGTTGGGGATATCAAAACGCTGGGCAAGCGCACGCACTTCACTTTTGCGATAAGCGCCAATAGGAAACAGCAACCGGTCCAGCTGCTGCTGGCTTAGATAAGATAAGAAATAGGTTTGATCTTTGACCGGATCTGCCGCCTGTTTGAGCACTACACGCCCGTCAACTACGGCGGTCTGCGCATAGTGGCCGGTCGCTATTTTTTCAAAGCTGTCGTCGATGTGGTCTACAAAACAGCCAAATTTAATGCGCTGGTTGCAGAGCAAATCTGGGCTTGGGGTGCGCCCTGCTTGCACTTCTGCAATCGTGTAAGCGACAACATGCTCCCAGTACTCTTTTTGCAAAGGTACAACATGCAATGGAACCCCTATTGTGTCGCACACTGCCTGCGCATAAGCCAAATCTTCTTCCCAGGGACACTGCCCAAGGTAGGCAAGCTCATCTTCTAACCAAATTTTAAGATAAAAAGCTTCAAGTTGATGGCCCTGCTCATACAACAAGCGCAAGGCCACTGAACTATCTACGCCACCAGAAACGAGGACTGCTATCTTCATAGTTTCTATACAAATAAACTCGCAATTGCTGCATTAAGCAGGTTTGCAAGTGTCCCGCCCAGCAGCGCTTTCATGCCCAAGCGCGTTAATGTTTCGCGCTTGGATGGGCAGATAGCCCCAATACCGCCAATTTGAATGCCAATGCATGAGAAGTTTGAAAAGCCAGCAAGTGCATAGGTCAAAATTGCTACAGCACGTGTAGACAAGCCCATGCCAACCATACTCGAATAGGCAACAAATTCATTGATCACAAGCTTCTGTCCAAGCAAGGTACCGGCTGCTTGGGTTTCACTTGGCGCAATGCCAATCAGGTAAGCAACCCAGCAAAACACCCATCCAAAGATCATATTCAATGACCACCCGGTGCACGCAACCAAAATAGCATTAACCAAGCTTGTTAAACTAATAAACGCAATAAGCATGGCTCCAACATTTACTGCCAGACTTAGCCCGTCACTAGTTCCGGTGGAAATAGCATCAAGCACGTTTTTTGTTTCGCGCGGAATTTTAACCGAGCTGCCACCCATAGTTTCTGGTTCGCCCGTTTCCGGTGTCAGCAATTTGGAAATGAGAATAGCTCCTGGAATCGCCATAATGCTTGCAGAGAGCAGGTGCAAGATCGGCACGCCCATCAGCCCGTAGACGGCAAGAATGGCACCGCTCAAATGGGCCATGCCACTCACCATAACAGTAGTGATTTCGGAATCTGTCATGCGCGGCAAATAATTCTTGATGAGCAAAGGCGCTTCCGTTTGTCCCAGCACACTGTTTGCAGCAACAGACAAGGTCTCAGCACCAGAGGTACCAAAGATGGGGCGAATGACAAATGCCATGGCGCGCACCACCAACTGCACCAAGCCGATATGGAAAAGAAAGCCCATCAGTGCGCCAAAGAAGATAATGATCGGCAGCACCTTGAACGCAAAGACAAAGCCCCACGGTCCGCTGGCATCAGCAAGGCTGCCAAAAACAAACGAGCATCCATCATGAGCAAAGGTGTAAACTTTTTCTATGCCGTGAGAGAGGTTAGAAAATAGCATGCCCCCAATGCTGGTCTTCAGAATGAAGAATGCCAGCAAAAATTGCGAAGCAAGCGCAGCCCCGATTAATTTCAGATTAATAGCACGGCGATTGGAGGAACAAAGCACCGCAGCGCCAAGAATGGCGCCTATGCCAAGCAAACTCATAAGGTGATTATCAGCCATCAGCCAATCAAACAAAAACATCAGTATCCTTCAGTATTAAACACCCAGAGAGCTTTTTTCACGCCGCTTAGCACGCTCCCAATCAATCAGAGGCATGATCAAGTCATCAAGATCCCCCTCCATAACCATGTCGAGCTTTTTAAGCGTGACCTCAGTCCTGTGATCTGTAACACGGTTTTGGGGGAAATTATAGGTCCTAATTTTTTCAGCGCGCTCGCCTGTACCTATCTGTTGCTTGCGGTCGGCGCTGATCTGCGATTCTTGCTTTTCTCGCTCGAACGCAAGCAGACGCGCCTGCAAAATTTTCATCGCCTTTTGACGGTTCTTAATTTGCGAGCGTTCGTCCTGGCATGCAACTACCAGTCCTGAAGGCACGTGTGTTATGCGGACAGCAGAATCTGTTTTATTCACGTGCTGCCCCCCTGCACCACCAGCGCGGTAAGTGTCTATGCGCAAGTCTGCTGGGCTGATGTTAATTTCAACATCATCAACCTCAGGTAATACGGCAACGGTAACTGTTGAGGTATGCACACGCCCTGCTGCTTCTGTTTTGGGCACACGCTGAACCCGGTGTACGCCTGACTCAAACTTGAGGTGCTTATAAACGCGCTTACCTTGCACGTGGACAATCAATTCTTTAAAACCACCAAGATCTGTGCTGTTTTCTTCAACCACTGAGCTATGCCAGCCCTTGTTTTCGGCATACATGCTGTACATTCGGTGCAAATCAGCGGCAAACAGCGCCGCCTCTTGGCCACCAGCACCAGCACGAATTTCGACAAACACGGAGCTATCGTCCCGCTCGTCAGCCGGATATAAAACGTCTTCTAGCTCCTTTTCCAGCAAAGCCTTTTTGGTCGATGCTTCTTGCACTTCTTGCTGAGCAAGCTCGCGCATTTCTTGGTCATCAACCTCACAAAGGGCTTGGCTGGCTACTATATTCTTTTCAAGTGCAACAATCTGGTTGTGCATATCCAGCACATCCGCAAGCTGTGAAGAGCGCTTCTGCTTTGCAATGCGCGTTTTTTGGTCTAAAGACGGGTCAATAAGCTGCTCTTGCAGCTCATCGTATTCGCGTTGAAGTAACGACCAATCAAGCATCCTGGTTCCTAGATAAAAAAATTACCGTTCGCATCTACCGACTCCAGTGAGCCTACAGAGCGAACGGTAATAAAGCTTATAAAAACAAAACTACTTTTGTTTTTTGTAACGAGCTTGGAATTTCTCGATACGACCGGCTGTGTCAACGAACTTTTGTTGGCCCGTGAACAGCGGGTGGCAGCCGGAGCAAATGTCGACTTCCAAACGTTGTTGGGTCGAAATAGTGTCAAAGCTGTTACCACATGCACAGCGAACTGTTACATTATGAACTTCTGGATGAATCTCTTTTTTCATCGTCAAACCTCTACCAAAATGCCACTTGATTGTTGCCGCTGTTTGAGCTCTTCAATTATCCGTACCCGCTCGGCATTTACGCCACGCGCTTTGGCCAGATAAAATGACGCAAAGTCGGTCCATATGATCGTGGAAAAAAACTGACTCTCAAAAGTATCCCCGAAAACAGGCACTTTGTAAAGGTCAACCCCTGCCGTGTGCAGCATGTCATGAAGTGCCTGAATGCCATTCTTCATGTTTTCAGACTGAAACGACGTCTGATACCAGAGCACCCCCGGACGGACAGTAAACTGTTCCAAGCCCACCAGCAAATTATGCGCCAGCTCGGGAAAAGCCCCAAAAACTGCTTGCACCTTAGCATTCTCATTGAATTGTGTAGCCCCCCGGTAGGCCGCCATGCCGGCATCATCGCTTACCCCCCAGATGTGGAAAAATTCACGCCCCTGCAAAAAATCGAGTGCTGGCTTGAACCAGCCCTCCTCCACGCAGTGGGGCATCATCTGGCGAGCAATGCTTTCCCAATCAGCTACCACAGATGCAAGTTGCTTCACGCCACGTTTGCAAAATAACGTAACAAAGAGGCCCAAAAATACTCCAAGGGCTGTACGCGGCTGGAGCGAAAGCGGCAGCTGGACGTGAGGTACATGCAGACGGCAAGCCGCCTGCTCAAGCCGACCGCCGTGCGAAAAAGCCACGAGCGGTACCTCCCGCTTGACCAAGGTTGCAAAGGCGTCCAATGTTTCCCAGGTGTTTCCAGAGTAGGAGATAACAAAAGTTAGCGTGTTAGCGTCAACTGAATGAGGGACAGTAGGGCTATCAACTAACACGACCGGCATGTCTGAATAGCGCTCCAACAGCGTTTTGCAAATCCTGCCCGCTATGCCAGAGCCGCCCATCCCCACAAAAGCAATTTTGTTGTAGGGCGCAAGTACGAAAGAATGAGCGCTGACCAGATCTTCAGCTAGCACCCTTCCTTGTTCAAGTTTTGCGGGCCACTGGGTTAATTCTGAAATCATGTATCTCCCCTAGCAGGTTGTTAGTTGTTTATGAAGGGCAAGTGCATCTGCCGCAATTGAAGGTGCCAGCGGGCGCTGTAGCAATGCCTGCAGCTGCGTCCGCGCCTTTTCCCGTTGGCCATCACGCTCAAGACAGGTAATTCGGTGCAGTGCTACATGAGGAAACTCTTGCTCATGCGTCATGCATAATTCATACATATTTGCGGCCTCTCTGTAACGACCAGCGTATTTGAGTGACTGGGCATAATTGTAAATACAAGAAAGGTTGAGAGGGTCTTTTTTGTATGCCTGTTCAAAACAGCGCGCAGCCTGCTTGTAATTATTTTCCTGATAGTAGCAGGAGCCGAGCATAAAAGCGGTGTGTTCATAGGCAAGGTCTAAGCGCTCAAACGCCTGCTTTGCTACAAAAAGGTGATTGTTGCGGTATGCCAATGAGCCGTAAGCATACAGCAACTCGGGGGTAGCAACACGCTGCATGGTTGCCTGGTAGTAGACGGCAAGCGCCTCCTCGGACCGACCTAATGCTTCATAAAGCCTTCCCAAATTAAGATAGGCATTGGCAGTCGTATCACGTAAAGCGATCGCCTGCTTGAAACATAATTCCGCAGCCTCAAGCGCGCCCCGCTTAACATGCAACATCCCTAAGTTGTTAAATAATTGTGGATGCCCCTCCCCAATTTCCATAGCCCGGCTGTAATGCTCAAGCGCCTTTGCGTCATCCCCCCGCATTTGATAAATAGCTCCCAGATTAACGTGCGGCTCGGCATAGAAAGGGTCTTTATCAACGGCTTGCTTGAAATACAAAATTGCACTGTCAATCTGCCCTCGATCCCACAATGCAACGGCAAAGTTGTTTATCACGCGCGGCTTTGGCGCCTTATCGAGCACGTCCTTCCAAAAAGTGTACTCATCTTGCCACACTGTGCAGCGCCGTCCAGTCGCTTGCATAAGGACTAAACCCAAGGTACATGCTGCGGCAAAGCGCACATGCGCCGCTCCCCAGGCAACAAGCATGGGCCAGGCATGAAACAGCCAGCGCCCTACCTCTTTAAGAACAAACGCCAGGGCCACCATTACGCCAAACGAGGCAACATAGGTTTTATAATCGCATACCAGCTCGGTTGTAGGGAAAATGCTCGCGCGTGGCAGAACGGCAACCAAGAACCAGCAGATGCCAAACGCAAGTGGCATTGCCAGGCGGCGATAGTACAAATAAAGAGCGGTAGCCAACAAAGATAAGAGCGAAAGTGTCGGCAACCAAACATCAGTTGAAGCCCAGGTGCTGGCAAGACGCATGTCGTAGTCAAAAGATAACCCCACAGGCGCTAGAAAGATGCGCAGGTAGTGCATGATTACTTTTGCTTGCGACAAAGCATAGGGGTAGAGAGTAATCGGAGCGCGCGGATCGGCTGATAACACGTTGCCGCGACTGTTTTGTAGCGTACCCTGCGTCAATTCAACGAGCGCCGTCGGCTTCAGAACGCCATACGATACAAACGCAGCGCCTATGAGCATGCCGTACATCAGGTACAGATGCCACCGCTTTGCAAGCGATACTAAACTGCCACGCGCGATAAAAAACCAGTCATACAGGGCTACCAACGCTGGCAAAATGACGACTATCTCCTTGGAGCCGGTAGCGCCACCAACCCCAACTAGCCCGATCGCAAGGGCCAATAAGCGGCGGCGTTTGGTATGGGCTCGGGCATGCATAAGCACCGCAGCAAGAGTAAGCAGGACACAAAAAAGTACAATCCCTTCAAGCCGCATCTGCGTTATGTACAGCACCGTCTGGGTCTGCACCGGATGCAGGAGCAAAAGCATGCTAACAAAAAGTGCATTAAAAAATGCCGGGCGGTCAAACCCCGTATTCGTCAACGAACGTGTGCTTTTGTATACCACTACCAGCGCGAGCAAGCCATTTGCTAGATGTATAAAGAGATTAACAAGCCGGTACCAAAAAGGATTCTCGCCTTGAGCAACATACGTGATTTGATTGAGCAGGCGTGACACCCAGCGTGGACTCTTAAGAAAAACACCCCAAAAATCAACAGTGCGCGCGTGGACATAATTAATAATAGTCGGGAAATCATCGTAGACAAATCCGTACCACAGCGAATCATAGTAGACATAGATGGTCAGAGCAAGGAGCGCAACAACCATCGCCGCTGCGCTCATTATCTGCTGGTATGAATTCTGCTTATCAGCCCACAAGCCCATATCTAGCTCTGCTTCGCCTCGCTAACATTTCCTGCCAAGGCACCCTTGAGCTGGGTGAGCGTCACGGTGCCATTACCTTGCTTAACCTGCTGCTGCAATTCCAAGCGGCCAATCTCTGACCTGAGGGCTGTTTTAAATTCATCAGTCGCTTTAACCTGTTGCAGCTGCAGTAAAAAATTCTTCGCATCATCATAACGATTTAACTGCTCAAGGCAACTGGCTACCCGAAAGAAGCTCTGGGCTATGGGTTGTGGCAATTCCGTAACACGCTTAAACAACGTAAGTGCCATCTCATACTCTTTTTTGGCATAGTGCGCTTCTGCCAAGTTGTATGTATAGCGGGCATCCAATGGATTATTATTTGCAAGGCGCTGATAAATGTCGCGCGCTTTATCTTGCTGGCCTTGCATGTAGTAGGAATTTGCTAAGTTAAACCATACCTGATCTTGCGCCTCACCATGATTGATCACCCACTCAAAGGCACGCACCGCATGGTCGTATTTTTGAATCTTCATGCTCATTTGGCCAAAGCGGAAATAGATCTCAGGAACATCCAAATCCCCTTCCACCGCGGCCTTTAGATACTCCCATGCTTTGTTGTCATTACCGCGCTCTTCATACAAACGAGCAAGGTTGTAGTAAGCCTTGCCATAGTACGGACGCAACTTCACTGCTGCCAACAGGGCTTCTTCAGCTTCTTCACGGTTGCCTTTTTGTAGTAACAGCGTGCCTAGGTTATTGTAGGCCTCAGGGTATTCTGGAAAAATGTGAATTGCATTGCGCAGTGCTTCAATCGCTTTGTCGACCTGGTCTTGCATAGAATAGGCAACGGCTAAATTGCTGTACGGGTCTGCGTAATAAGCATCCAACGCCAAAGCGCGATAGTAATGTGGGATAGCCTCGGCATACTTGCCAGATTCAGAAAGAGCTACTCCTAAATTATTATGCACGCGAGCCTTAAGCGGCGCCTTGGCCACGTTGTCTTGCCAGAAGCCGATTGCTGATGACCACACCTTGTTGCGTTCGTAAGCACTGTAACCAGCCACGCAAAGGACCAATGAAAGGGCAACCATTTGCATTTCCTGGCGGCCAGCCCAATCCAGACGTTCTTTGCACACCTCAGCCAATTTGAATGCACCTTCAACAAGCCACACACTAATCATCAACAAAACCCCATACGATGCAAGATACGTTTTATAGTCGCACGCCAGCTCAGGAGATGGAATGATAGTGGAGCGTGGGGCAATGGCGATAAAGAACCACAGCAAGCCAAAGACGGTAAAGGAGCGCTTCCTGCGCCACATGTTAAGCACAATAAAGCCTACCAGCGCCGCAAGAATAATCGCTGGAAAAACTACTTGGGGCGTGAAGAAACTGGACGTAATTTTCCAATCGTATTCAACACTGATATCAAACGGCCAGAAGAAAATAGCCAGATAGTGGACTATCACCCGCAGTTCAGAAATGAAAAACATCCAGGGCGTAATAATATCGTATGGATTGGGCGTCAGAATATTGCCCCGATTGTTGATAGTTGTTGCGTTAAGCGTAATGGCATCACGGATGAACGACCATGGGTGCTGATAAAGCACGGCGAGCAAAAACACGCCGGCAACAGCCATACCAATCATGAAGCGTTTCCTGAAAACGCCCCAGTCCTCCTGCGCTACAAAAAACCACTCCACCAACAAGATTAAAAATGGCAGCGCAACAACCAGCTCTTTGGTGCCGCGTGAGAGCATAGCAGTAACAACAAACCATGAGCCGCACAGCACCCGCTGGGAGGTTGTTTTGGCAAGCAAGGTCCGGACGTACGCAAGCAGTGTCATGAGCACAAACATCGTTGCTAGCCCCTCCTGGCGGGCCTGAATCACGTAGGACACAGTCTGCGTCTGCACCGGGTGTAAAAGAAACAAGCCAGCCGCCGTAAAACTAATGAGCGAAGCGTGCTGTGCTATCTGCCAGCGCTTGGCAATCATGGTGCACAAGGAGTAGGTCAGAAAAAACACCACCATGCCGGCTATCAAATGGATGCCCAAGTTAAACGTGCGATACCAAAAAGGATCGAAACCACCCCACTGGTAATTAAGGCGATTCAACCAGTCACCAAACCAACGCGTGTGGGTAAACCAGCGGTCGAAGGGATTATCAAAGCGAATGGCAAAACGCTTAGCAATGTTGGCAATGTCATCAAACTGAAATGGATACTTGAGCGAGGGGTAATAGATTAGTCCAGTCAGAAACAGCAAGACCGCAGGGGGAAAGAGCGTTTGAAACAGCGAGCTTTTAAGCAGTTTGCCTGCCCTGGCATGCGTGGCACTCTTCATCGTATCTCCTTTTTTTGAGAGTAAGTTAAAAAAATTCTATCTCAAAAATGAGAAAAGGCTATCCGCCCTTGCCCGCCTTTCTGTTCTGCTCCGTACACGTGCCTGTATTTGGACATGCGCTTGCTTCAGGCAGAGAAAGGTGGCATACTGCCGGGCGATTTACATAACTCGTCGTTTATATTCTTAGGAGTGCACCATGAGAAAACTGCTCTTTATAGCTCTGATATTTCTTGGCCCGGTAAGCTCGAGAGTATTTGCAGCGGCTCAAACCAGCACAGCCTCTGATGAATATTCACCTACCCGTAGCTGCTGCGGCATGAATGACAGCGAAACTTTTGCCGCATTCTATCAAAGCGTGCTCACTGAATGCCCTGCGCTGGCAAGCTTGATAGCAGACACTGAACCCCATGGCTGCGTTATAAACTCTTCCATGCGAACCATCGGGGAGCGCCAAACCTTGTTCGACGCTTTGTTTGCTAAAATATGCCAAACCGCTCTTCGTACGCTGCCAGAGCCTACCTGGCAAGAAGTCGCCCGCTATCTGCTTACGCAGGGAGCCAGAGTGCGTGGTTGCAGCCCTACTTATCTTAATCTGCAGCAGGCCATCACCACTCAGCATAGCTGTGAGGCGGTCACGCTCATTGTGGAGAGCGCTCAAAATCAAGACAACCCTTTCACCAACCAAGATCTGTGGGCGGCGCTCAGAGCGACTGACAGCTGGTTGAGCACATGGGAAGCAGCAGTCCGCGGACGAGAACGCATCCGCGGCATTCCAGTTGAGAACAGAGCAAATGATTTTCAAGAGATAAAAAGCTTTCTTTCCGAACTGCTCAGACAACGGGGCGTTGATCTGGGCAAACTCTATGTGGAGGGTAATAGCTACCTAGAAACGTTTTGATTTAAATTGAAAAACGCAGGGAACTGGACGACAGGGCAAAGATATTCTACGCTAGGACGGTCCAATTTAGCCTAGGAGACGCTGTGGGATTCAATGCTTTTTCGCCATTTGGCACTACTTCGCTTGGCAGCACCAGCCACATGCTCGCAGCCCTGAATGAAGTGGCTGTTCTGTTGCCAGTCTTCCTGCTTATATTCACCTGGCGCGGCTTTGCGCAAGCTCTCTCTGCAAAGCTAATGGGTGATACCTCCCCTGAGGAGGATGGTTTCTTAACCCTCAACCCGCTCGCTCACATTGATTTGGTTGGCTTGCTGACCATTTTGGCCGCCTTCTTTGCCATAACCGCTTTTCTAGCTGGTAGCATTCCAAGCACGGTCCTGCTCATGATGTTAATAATGCTAGGAGTGCGATGGACGTATCCGGTGCAGGTAGATGACACGCGATTCAAGAACTATCGCTTGGGAGGCGTTGTTACCAGCCTCACAGGCCCTTTGAGCAATTTCCTGCTAGCATTTCTAGCCGTTGGCGCCATGAAGTTGGTGCTCCAAGTCGGCATGGCTCAGTTTGCCCTGGTAAGTTTCTTGGAAATTTTCAAAACCTTGGTGCGTGTGGCAATTTTCTTCGGTGTCATCGACTTGATCCCCCTACCACCCTTTGATGGCGGTAAGCTGTTGCGCTACCTGCTGCCCTACAGCCAACAGCACATCGTTCAGAAGCTTGAAGAATACTCGCTCATCATCATGCTGGTCGTTTTTTTTATGCCTGGCGTCAGTCAAGTGTTTTTTGGCGGCCTCTTCATGCTCGCAACGCTCATTAAGCACTTTTTCTTCTGGATCTTTTTCTAGGAGGCGATAATGACTACAACATCGCTTCCCACGCTGATGCAGCTTGCCATCACACTGCCGGCATTTTTGTTTTCTATCTCCTTTCATGAGTTTTGCCATGCCAGTGCAGCTTATCTTCTCGGTGATCCCACCGCAAAACGCATGGGTCGCTTAACGCTTAACCCGCTTGCACACGTCGACATACTTGGCCTTGCCATGTTGCTCCTCTTCAGGATTGGATGGGCGCGACCGGTCCCCTTTGATGCGCACTATTTCACCCACCCTCGCCTCGGCACCATCATCACTGCCTTATGCGGTCCGCTTTCTAATTTCTTTTTGGCAGTTGCCGCATTAGTTGGGCTCAAAGTTATCATGCTAGCCGGCGGCGCCAGCACGCTGGCCATAGCGTTGCAGTTATTTTTCGAAGCACTCGTCTACATAAACTTAATGCTGGGCATTTTCAACTTGCTTCCTCTGCCGCCACTTGATGGCAGCCATCTATTGATGGTAACCGTTGGTACGTATTATCCACGCCTGGTGGTGTGGATATATCGGTATGCTTTTTTCATTCTTTTATTTCTTTTCATGTTGCCACAGACGCGCAGCCTGTTGACTTATGCGGTGCTGAGCGTTGATGCATGGCTACGATCCTTAATTTTCTGATGCAGCGCCCCTGCAAAACGTCTGCATTGACCTGAAAGATTTCATATGCAAAAAACAGTACAAGAAGCTCTAGAAATATTGAAGAGTGGCTCTACCAGCATTATTCCCCTGGACCACTTCATCAAAAAACTGGAAAAAAACAAACCTCTCAATATCAAGCTGGGCATGGATCCAACGGCACCAGACCTGCACCTGGGACACGCCGTGGTGCTCAGCAAGCTGCGCCAGTTTCAGGAGCTAGGCCACACGGTGACTTTTTTGATTGGCGACTACACCACTCGCATCGGCGATCCAACCGGCCGCTCCAAAACACGTCCACCCCTCACCCCTGAAGAAATTGAGCAGAATGCTAAGACCTACTTTCAGCAGGTAACCAAGATTCTGGACCCGAAAAAAACGATAGTTCGCTACAACTCAGAGTGGCTTTCGCAGCTCACGTTCGCTGATTTGATCAAACTCTGTGCACAGACAACGGTAGCGCAAATTATCGAACGAGACGACTTTGCCAAGCGCCTTGCTGAAAAAACACCCATCAGCATGCACGAACTCTTATATCCTCTCATGCAGGGATACGATTCGGTTGCCTTGCATGCCGATGTTGAACTGGGGGGCACGGACCAAACCTTTAACCTGCTCATGGGACGGCATTTGCAAGAAGCATACGGCCAAGAGCCTCAGTGCATCCTGACGATGCCACTGTTGGAGGGGCTTGATGGTGTGCAGAAAATGTCCAAAAGCTATGGCAACTACATTGGCCTGTGGGAAAGCGCGCACACCGCCTACGGCAAATTAATGTCGGTCTCAGACGCATTAATGTGGCGCTACCTTTTGCTGCTGGGTGGTAAAACCGAAGCACAGGTGAGCCACATGCAGGCGGACGTTGCTGGAGAAAAGCTGCATCCTATGAATGTAAAAAAAAGCATGGCTCACCTAATTGTCAGCCGTTTTTGGTCGCCAGCAGAAGCCGATAGCGCACAAGAGCAGTTTGAGGCTCTCTTTCAGAAGCAAGACTACAGCGCAGCTGCCGAAGTTGATGCAACGCCATTCATGGGCAAAGAAAGCTGGATTGTTGATGTGCTCAAACACATTGGCGCGGTCACAAGCTCCTCTGATGCCAAGCGCCTCATCGAGTCAAAAGCGGTTGATATTAACCAAGAGCCGGTGAGCGATTTCAAGGCAACAGTCATACTCGAGCGTGGCACCATCATTAAAGTTGGCAAGCACAAGATCTACAAAATCAAGTAATGAGCGTTCCTGGCAGAGCTTGCAAGCTCTGCCAGGAACACACCCTAAACCCTTGCTCACTCAAGCTTGAGGATAAAAAAACAATATATTTGCTGCAGGATGAAATATCAGGTAGGCTTTGCTCCGCGTTATTTTTAACCAAAAGACGATGGAGATTTTTGCTGATGCTTATTCTACTGCTCACTGTAGCGCTTGCTTTGTGTGGCGATATTCAAACAGCAGATCGAAAAAAGCGCCCTTGCACCTTCCATGACCAATCTCCATCTGCCAGCACCACGGTTCATATCTGTAATTTATGCTCAGCAGCCGCCACTCCCTACCTCACACATCCAAGCAATGATTTATTAGATAAAGACACTACAGAGCGACTCTTCAGTATTCATCTCTGCGAAAAAACTAAGGCATTATTTTACCTGCACGCACCCTGCCTTTTGTTCGCTTTTTATGAAGACATGCAAGACCCCTCGTGTCCCGCTTGCAAGATGAAAGTGGTTGAGATGCCGCTTACTTCGCAGCTTTTTTTTTGGCTTGCTGAGCAGCTACTGCATAACGCGTCTAAAAAAGACCCTGCATGGCAAGCAGCGCTGACCAGCTTCATATTGTCGCGTTGTTTTAACCTCGTGGCAGAAATCCCTTTTAATCCGACTTACCTCAAAACCTTGAATGAAAGCTTATGCAAGGTATTCCCCCTTCTAAACGCGACAGTAGCTGATGCTAGGTTGTTCCTTCCCGATAGTTTCAAGCTTCTGGGGGAGGGGGTTAGGGCTATAGGCGTTCATGCTATCAGAGAAAGACTGCCAAGAATCTTTGAGGCGGACGATACAGAAGAATTAACCGCCTTGAATGAAACCTTGACCACCCTGAAGCAACTCTTAGAAAGCTATACATGTCTTTTGTATAAGCAACAGATTTGGCACCTTCAAAAACTCGGCTACCAGCCTCAATGTTCATCGTTGCCTTCAGACTTTCAGTGGATATTGTATGAGCCTACTCCGGTTCACCAGACGGAACAAACATGCTTTTTTTCCCTAAAAGATGAGTGGCATGTACGCGCAGATGCGGTTGTATATAAGATTGCGCAGGAGTACCGGAGTTCGTGGGAGATCTACTTGCCGTCTGTCACCGCCCTGAAAACTTTTCTTGCACAACTGGATGCAATGCGGACCTCACATGCAACAGAAAGGGAGGCATAAGCAATGATCCTTATTGGTGGCCTTTTGGTAATGGCAACGCTAGGCAATGCTGTCTATCCGGCAGAAGAACGTCGACCTCCTGGGGCAGAAACAACACGCGCAAGTTGTGCACACCAAGCTAAAAAAGTGCGTCCACTCTCCATGGATGAGATAATTACATCGCTCAAAGGGCACCTGACAACCTGCGCCACAACCAACTTCAACAACCCCACGAATGATTTTACCTTCAGAACTATTAAGAAAGATGTCGAAAGCATTTTGGATGAATTATTTGATCTGGCGCTTGAGAGCATAAAAGGAGACAAAGAAGCGGAAACAAGATTCCTAACTGGAAGCTACCTCCTCTTGGAGCAAGCACTCCAAGCGTTTGCCTTTCAGTCACTGATGGAGGAGGAAAGGAGCACTCGCAATACAAAAGGACGGTGGGCCTCAATGCACCAAGACAATCTGCCGGTACAGTTTTTGCGCTGGATAATCTTGTTTATCTATAAAAGACAGCTCCCACTTGCTAAGAAATACACACCAGATATGCAAATACCTCCACTGCCCCCTGGAACTGCGACACTCTATGGCACTGAGGGATGGCCCCCTGCCTCCACCGGCCATGTGATAAGTCTAAGACAATACATCTACAATCATAAGAATGAGATCAGTAGACGGATTAACCACGAGGCCGAAGCAAGCGCAGCGCGCTACCTAGAAGCCCTTAGCGCAGACCTGAACCATCTGCATGGCTCAATAATAAGGGAAAAAGAAACACGAGGGAGGCATGACTCATCGGACACTTAGCGCACTGCTTATCGCGGCAATAGCGGTAACAGAGGGGGCTCTTTTTTCTGAGGTTTATGCAAGCGAAAGAAGCTATTCCAACACATCCGTTGCCTCAACGGCAATCACTGCTCCAGATGATGCTGAAGATGCTGAATGGGACGTCATAGACATTTCTACTTGCTGCATATGCTTTAAAGACCTGGAAACAAATCCGAGCGATTCAATCAAACTACACCATGATGCTGTGGAGCGCGCCTTGCAGGGAGCGCGCGATGATCGGATAATTCCTACCTCTTATGTTCACACTGAGTGTTTTATGAATAAGCTCATGGAGCGGGCCTATTCAACCTATGAAATATCTAAATTCCCGGCGTTTTCCTGCCCCCACTGCGAAAAACCCTTAAGCACGCAGGCACCCAGACTGGAAGAAAAAGCTTTCCGCTTCCTGCTGGCCTTGCATACAGGCATCACAGCACAGCCGAGCAGCTCTTGGCAGTTAGATTACGCTTTTTTCCTCCTGGAATGCGCTGCTGCAAAAAGAAAACCTGGTGCGGAGGATGCGAAGACTGCATGGATTTTGGCAGATTCCCTTGGCAAGGTGTATGAAACTATAGCTGACGTCTACGACGCCCAAGCGGTTGGCGTGGGGCAAGATACAGATCGCGAGTTATGGATAGAATTCTTGCAAAGGAGCTTTCACGGTATACACAACGCTTGGCGGGGAATTAGAAACCGCATAGAACGATTAATGCCCGCTCACGCGAGCGATGAGGAAGCCAGCTACAAAAATGCTGTGTGCCAAGATAGAATCATTCAATATCTGCTGCGTATTGTCCTCCTCCTGCACGTCGCAACCATCTCTTATGCTGCTAATGCATACGAGGAAAAAGCGCCACACGAAGCGGACAAAGTCATCTTTTACCGCATCACCAATTGCAGTGAAAAATCCCGCAATGTCTACGATTATAGCACGCTTTTTCCTGGCGAATGGAAACTGCTGGCCGCGTTTTGTGATGGGTTAGAAAATCTGCGCACAAAACTGGAAACAGAAGAATTAGCCAGACAAACTTCCGAGGAAATTCTCATTAGCTTTTCCCTGCTTGCTCCGCGCATTCTAGTTTAGTTAGCCCCGCCCCCGCATTTGTGATATAGTGACCCAGTATTATTTTGCTAACCCCTACTAGTTTTTGTATGAACACTCTTGTACGCATTCTGCGCTACACCAAGCCATACTGGAAAACACTGACCTTTTCCCTTGCAACGGCAACCTTGTTCGGGATCGTTTCTGCAGCCCCAACCTACGTATTGCGCCACAGCGTGGATGAAATATTCATCAAGCGCTACAGCCATTTGATTATCCCTTTCATTGCAGCCTTTATTGCCGTCTTTGCGCTCAAGGGGCTGCTAATGTATATTTCCAGCTATACTATGCATTGGGTCAACAACAAAGTTATCAACGATATCCGTCAGGACGTTTTTTCTAAGCTCGTACATTATCCGCTTGGTTTTTATCAGCAAAATTCAACCGGCGTGCTCATGGCGCATTTTCTGCACGACGTGCAACTCATTCAGCAGGCCGCCACTTCTACCATCAAAGATGGGGTGCGTAGCTTTTTTGAAGCAGTCTTTTTGGTAGGGTTTGCCGTTTGCCAAAACGCTACACTTGGCCTTCTGATGGTCATTGTAGGGCCGCTAATCGGGATTACAATCAAGCGCCTGGGAGCCGCACGCAAGCGCGCATCGACATCAATCCAAACGCAACATGGGCTGATTAGCTCGCTGCTGCAGGAAGTTTTTGTCGGCATTCGAGAAATCAAAGCATTCAATGCAGAGAAAACGGAAGAGGCGCGCTTTCGCAATCTGTTACACCGTTGTTTTGAAGCTATCATGGTCAGTGCACAAATCGAATGCCTGCTGCCAGCGTTAGTAGAGACCATGGCTGTAACTGGCTGCAGCGCCATTTTTTACGTGGCTGCCCACCAGGTGCTTGATGGAACTTTTACGGCTGGCCAACTGACCGGATTTGTTGCAGCTGTTATTCTTGCTTACCAACCACTCAAGAAAATGGTGAGTGTGTATTCTGACGTTCAGTATGGCCTTGCGGCAGCAGAACGCATCTTTACCCTTACCGACAGAGTATTTCCGGCAACGCAAAATCGTTTCATTCAACTGCCACCTTTTCGCGACCGAATTGTATTTGAGCATGTAAGATTTGCCTATGACAAACACCTTGTGCTGCAGAACGTGAACCTCACTATCCACAAGGGCGAAACAATTGGCATTGTCGGGCCTTCCGGTTCGGGAAAGAGCACCCTTTGCGACCTGCTCATGGGCTTCAGCGTACCAACCAGCGGCAGTATTTATCTGGATGGCCTCTCGATTGCTCAGGCCACCCTGGTGAGTCTGCGCAACAATATTGGTTACGTGGGCCAGCGCACGTTCTTGTTCAACGATACCGTGGCAAACAACGTCGCCTACGCACGCAGCAACGCAAGCAAAGAAGAAATCATCGCTGCTTGCAAGGCAGCCCATGCTGATGAATTTATTGAGGAACTGGCCCAAACCTACGATAGTGGCGTTGGAGAAAATGGTAGCCAGCTTTCTGGCGGACAAAAGCAACGCCTTACCATTGCGCGCGCCCTGCTGAAAAACCCAGAAATTTTAATCTTTGATGAAGCGACATCATCGCTAGATGAAGAATCTGAAACGATGATTCGGAGCACCATCGATTCACTGAAGGGCAAGAAGACATTACTGATTGTCTCCCACCGTCCTACTATGCTGAAAAATGTTGATCGCCTCTTGATCGTCGACAACAAAGGCGTAACCGAAGTTGATCCGCGCGTAGCCCTCACCCCCATGCACAGCGCTCTGCTCACATAAGTAAAATCATCTACTACAGGCTGAAAAGCTCATACACCGCTTGCGATAAAAGTCCCTGCTTGGCACACTGGTCAATCCAGAGGCCAATCTTGCTTTAAAATGGGGTGTTTTATGCTCTTTTCGCGCTTTTTTATCCAGCTATCTTTTCTCCTTGTCACAACGTCGGTGTTTTCTGCCGATTTTACTATCGAACTGGCTAATCAAGACGACATGCAAGCATGTGCAAAGCTTTTTGAAAATGATTTTGCCTACCAGTTTGCCCGCCACAACCGCTATGTGGATTTGCTCAGGGAGCACCACAACCTTGCTGATATCGCTGGCCAGCACCAATCCAACAGCCTCATCCCCCACAACACGAATGCGGCACTCAACGCCCTACAAGAGATTCTTGAGAGTAGATCTGCTGCACCTATCATTTTGGTTGCCCGCACGCAGGGAACCAAACAGGTTATTGGCACCTGTTTTTGCTACCTGCAAGAAGCCAACCACACTGTGTTCATACACAAATTGCTCATCAATCCATCTTGCGATAATGCCAGGGTGGGGAAAGCCCTTGTAAAAAAGACCCTTAGTATGCTTAAAGCAAAATTGGATAATCCTACTCAGGCACGTAAAAGGGTGGCGGCTTATGCACTTGTTGACGATCCTGCTGTGCTTAACCTGTACGGAAAAATTGGATTTCAGGCGGGTTTTTTTACCATGCGTGCAACGCCAGAAACCCTGCTGGCAAACTATCCGCACGAACCACGCCGCCAGTCAGGAGCACGTGCACTAGATATTCGCCCGGCAACGCCGCATGAGCTGCCAGCCCTTGAAGAAATCTATATCCAGAACTTCAAGCAACATGCCGCCCTTGGACAAGCTTTATACAGAGATTATCCTGGCTACGAAGACAATGATCTTAGAGCTGATATTTACAAAATAAAAAATCTTGTCTGCAACATGACCGCATGGGATGGCGATGAAGCAGTTGGCTTTTGCCAAGGCCGCTTGGATAAATACAACACCCTGCGCATTGACTGGGTTATGGTTAAAAGCAATTGCCAAGGCAGAGGAATCGGAGGTCAGCTTATCACTGCTCTAGTAAAACACTTTATGTCCGCTGGCATGCAGCTGCCGCCTATACACCAGGTAGCGCTTAGTGTGCTTGCAAACAACGCACCTGCGATCAAGTGTTACGAAAGACTGGGCTTTAGAAAAGCAGTAGTTTCCCTCTTTTGCGAAGAGGAAAATCTCCCTTAAGCACAACCACTCTTATCAGCACCTGCAAAGTGCACAGAAGCAGGAACACGCGAGTGAAATAGGTAATCTCTTAACTCGCTTTGATTTCCGTGTGTCCGCACGCCTTGTCTGGACACACCAATTTGGTTTGTTCGTTCTTCTTATCGAACTGGATCAAAAGGTATGGGCCCTTGCATTTTGGACATGGTGACTCTTCGACCTGACCAAAAATAGCAAAGCGGCACTTTGGATAGCCCGAGCAGCCCCAGAAAGATCCCCCTTTCCAACGGCGCTTTACCAAATCACCACCGCAGGTCGGGCACGGCATTTTGAGCTTTTCCTGATAAATATATTTGCAATCTGGGTAGCCAGAGCACGAAACAAATGGCCCGTACTTGCTCATCCGCTTTACCAAGGCCTTACTGCACTGTGGGCAGCTGCCTAGATCAAGATTTTCTTTTTCTTCTAGCATGACCTGGCCCTTTTCATCACGAGAAAAGTTGGACGTAAACGTACATTCCGGATATTTCGAGCAACCAACAAATTCACCATTGCGGCTAAAGCGCACTACCAACGGGTTGCTGCATTTAGGACAGGATAAATTTGTCTCTTCGGCTTTTTTATCAACCACATTCCCGCCAAACGCGACTAAATCTTCACGGAACTTTTTATAAAAGCCGTTTAACACATTGTCGCGATCTGCCTCACCCTGAGCAATCTTATCCAGGTCCTCTTCCATTTTGGCAGTAAACGTAATGTTAATGATGTCTGGTAAGTTTTTAACCAGCATCTCACTCACGCGCTTACCAAGCTCGGTAGGCACAAACTTCTTGTTTTCACGCGTGCAATAAGCACGCTTCTGGATGGTCGAAAGAATAGCAGCATAGGTACTTGGTCGTCCAATGCCGCGCTTTTCAAGCTCTTTAACGAGCGATGCTTCGGTGTAGCGCGGTGGAGGCTGGGTGAAGTGTTGCTTAGGATCAAGCTTTTTCAGGTTCAAGCCATCAGCTTCTTTTATGTCTTTAGGAATCTTAACGGCCTTTTCGTCTTCCTCGTCTTCAACCTGATATACCTTCAAGAAGCCATCAAACATGAGGGTCGAGCCGGTAGCACGAAACTGATACGCTCCCCCATCAATCAACACCTGCCGTTGGAAGTACTCTGCTGGCTCCATTTGGCAAGCAACAAAACGCTTCCAAATTAGACCATACAATTTAGCTTCGTCGGGCGACGCATATTTTGCAACATAGGTGGGACTGACGCTGACATCAATCGGACGAATTGCTTCGTGCGCGTCTTGGGCCCCTTTTTTACCGTAGGCAAAAGCATTTTTAGGCAAATACTCTTTGCCGTACTCTTTTTCAATAAAGCCACGGACATTTGCCAATGCTGTGTCAGAAATGCGCAGCGAGTCGGTACGCATGTAAGTGATGAGCGCTTCAGCAGAGCCCTTGTCAGCAAGGGTTATACCTTCATACAAGCGCTGGGCAACCGACATGGTCTTATCCGCGAGAAACCAAGTTTATTGTATGCATCCTGCTGAAGGGTGCTGGTCATGAATGGTGGTGGCGGATTTTTAAGCCGCTTTTTTTCTGTAATTTTGGTGACGGTGAAAGCCTGCTTTTTCAGGTCAGCCAAGATTTTGTCAGCTTGCTCTTGCGATGCAATCACGGCATTTTTGCCATTGATTTTTACCAGTTCAGCAAGCACCTCAGCTTTAGCGCTGCCAATGAATTGGCCGTGAATTGACCAGTACTCTTCAGGCTTGAAGACTACAATTTCAGCTTCGCGGTCGCAAATGAGCATAAGCGCTACAGATTGCACGCGCCCCGCTGAAAGGCCTTTGCTAATTTTTTTCCATAGAATAGGTGACACTTCGTATCCAACCCAGCGGTCTAGAATACGCCGTGCCTGCTGTGCATTAACCTTGTTCATGTCGATAGCAGTTTTATGCTCTATCGCTTCTTGCAAGGCTGGCTTAGTGATTTCGTTGAACGTAATGCGATGAATGCGGGATGGATCGGCGAAAACTTTTTCAATTTCCTGACCGATGTGCCAAGAAATAATTTCACCTTCACGGTCAGGGTCTGAGGCCAACAGCACTTCGCTCGCGTCACGGGCCTGCTTGCAGATGTCGGCTATGACATTCGCTTTATCCTTAAGAACGTCATAACGCAATTCAATGGCGTTGGTTTGTTCATCACGAGTAATGCCGATACGACGTTGCGGCAAGTCTTTTATATGCCCAAATGTGGACATAATCTTGAAGTCTTTGCCTAAAAACTTAGAAATCGTTTTTATCTTGGCAGGCGACTCCACAATAATTAATTTTGGTCCGGCCGCATTCATAGTTTTTTTTCTTCGCATCCCCGTAAGCCCCCTCACCCAAGCCTGCACGCCCCTATTCGTGCAAGCCATCACTATAGTTTCATGTAAGGTCTCTGTTTTACCAAGCGTCACGCATTTGTCAAAGACTTTTTATGCGCCGCATTAGATTCAGCCTAGTTTTATAATTTCATATCTGTCAATATTTATAGAATTATTGGCTTTTTTTATTTTCAAATGTAAAAACATTGAGCTCTGCACTATCCAGTTCTTTGCTTTTGCAGGTGGATTCAGGTACCTTTTGGGCGTACCTCAACTATAAGGATTTAGTATGGATACCAAGAAACTACTTGTTTATTGGAAAGAGTCTCTCAAGCTCTTCGAGCCAGCAAACCTTTCTCTTTACCTGCTTGGCTGCCTGAACACCGTCAAGCTTTCTGCAAGTATTATCCTCCGTTACTTTTGGTGGGTATTTTTCATACTGGTTATTCTGCATGCCGGCCATCTGCCAAAAATTTATGGGGCCCTGCCAAACCTAGGCACGAATATTACCGTTTTGCTTCATATTATTATGCTTTTTGGCTACGTCATGACCATGCGTCCGTCCATCGAGCCCAAAGAAGCCGCCTACTACCTGGCCTACGTACCTGGCATATGGGGAGTGGGCCTGACCTACCTACTAGTTGGCCCTTACCTATTGCCTCTGGCTGCGCTTGTTCTGCTATTCTTCTTTGACACAGCCCTTGGCTTGAAAGATTATGCTCTGTCATGGATTCGCGCTGGTAAACTTCTTTTTTATTTCTTGCCAGCGGTAGGAATTATTGCGCTTGCAAAATTGCTGCTTAACATCTGCTGGTATTGGTTCGCCTACCGGATGGATGCATTTGTGCCCGGCCTATCAATTCCCTTGCTTGCCGTAATTCACATGATAAACTACGCATCCCTGACAGTTTTTTACCTGCGGGTTAAGCACAATCACTTTAACTTAATCTTCGAATAAACGCGCATATGCACGCCATTTTACTTGCATGGAAAAATGCACTCGATATCCTCCGGCCGCACCGGTTAGCAAGGCTTGTAGCATCTAGTTTTACTATCCTTAGCAAAACTTTTCAGGCATTTGGCCGGTCTTTTTGGTGGTTCTTTGCTGCGGAGGCGGCATTTTTCTTGCTGTTTGGACGCTACACCACGCAAGCAATCACCCAGCCAACGCAAGCAAACCTGGTTATCATTGTACCCTTAGTGCTAATCCAGTCGGTGTTATGGCTGCTTACCTCTTCTTCCTTTTTCCTCCTGATGCGAAGAGAAGAGCCTATGCCCGACTATCCCTACTATCTGGCTTATTTGCTCAAGTACTGCCAACTCATGCTTTCAATGATGGTGATCGCCCTGGTAGGCACGTCGTTATTGCTGCAAGCGGGCATAACCAAACTTCCCCACATTTCATGGCATGCAATAGTGGCGTGGAAGGTGTTTGAGCTCATGGTAGTTTTCTATTGGCTGGATGCACCTCCTACCCTAAAAAATCTCGCCTCTTCCTTCGAACGCGCTGTTAATCTGTGCTTTTACAACCTGCCCCTATGTCTGATTTTAATCGGCATCGCCTTGCTCATTAATATCGGTGGTGGCTTCCTGCTGAGTTTGATTTTCAAGGTGCCCGTAGATAGTCTTTTTTTTAGTAATATCAGCGCCGCATTTACCTCTTTGGCAGCAACCCCCAAGGGCCGCCTTATTGTATTGGTCATCAAGTACGCTGTTTTTCTTTTAGAAGCTGCTTGGATAGCACTGCTGCTCGGCATCTATAGACGTAAACGCCATGAATGCTATACCAACTCAATCTTTTCTTAAACGCTGGCTACGCCTACCCCGCTCACTACTGCAATGGGCAGCTGTTGGTTCTTTGCTCCTAATCGTAGTGCCCTTTATCCTGTTTCCGCTGGCACTCTTAGGCCCCGCTAGCAAGCAAGCACGCTCCTTTTTTTATCGATGCTCCTCAAGCCTATGCAAAACAATATTAAGGCTCTTTGGAGCACGCATGCAGGTCACCGGAGCCTGGCGAAAAAACCTAGCTACGCCAGCTATTATTATCATGAATCACACATCGGCACTCGACATTCCAGTCCTGGAAGCGTTACTTGATGGCAGCCCCTTCACGTGGTTCAGCAAGGCAAGTTACACAGCTATCCCTTTTGGTGGAACCATCTTAAAGCGCATGCACATCGCGGTAGAGCGCAGTCGTGCAACAAGTGCCGTCAAAAGTCTGAAGCAGTTTGTAGAAAAAGCAGAAAGCTACCGGGCTCATATGCTTATTTTCCCCGAAGGAACACGCTCTGCTGATGGTACCTTGCAACGCTTCAAACCGGGCTTTGCCCTTGCAGCAGAGACAACGGGCAGACCGATTGTGCCTGTCGTAGCTCAAGATGTGCACCGCATCCTCTCCAAGCACGGATTTCTGATTGATTCTTCAGTCAAGACGATTAAAATAACAGTGGGAGAGCCGCTGGTGCGAATGGTCGACGAGCCTCGTGAAGCCTTTGTGCAGCGCACGCACGACCAATTCCAGGCGCTACTTGCCCATCAGCCGCATTAACTGCAACTGCTCAAGGAGGTCACATCCTTATGCTGCTTCACCTTGCTTATCCATGGGTACTTTACCTGCTCCTGGGCACGCTTGCCATGTGCGGATTCATAAAGCTGCTTCTGATGCGCAAAACTTGGTATACCTATCCAGCCACGCAGATCCTAGCAATACGCAAGGCAGGAAGTTCTGCATTGATTAAGCGCGCTTTGTTCGCGCTTCGTCTGGCAGCGCTTGCGCTCCTGGCCCTGCTTGCGGCCAGACCTCAGTGGGCAGATGAACGGTCCCAAGTACGCATTCAGGGAATCGACATCGTCATCGCACTCGACGTCTCTGGCAGCATGGAGCTCTTTGATGACCCGCACGATCGCCAAACCCGTATCCAGGTTGCAAAAAAAGAAGCCATTCGCTTCATTGAGAAACGGGCCAACGACCCGATCGGGCTGGTGATTTTCGCCAAAGACGCTCTTTCACGCTGCCCTGTTACCTTGGACAAAGCAATTTTGAAAGAACTCGTTGGCAGCCTTTTCATTGGCGTTATCGACCCACAAGCGACCGCACTGGGCACGGGCCTTGCAACTGCAGTCAATAGGCTCAAAACATCTGCGGCAAAAAGCAAGGTGGTTATTTTGCTGACGGATGGCGAGCCAACGCCGGGAGAAAAGGTAGCCCCTGAAATGGCCATAGCTTTAGCGAAAGAATATGGCATCAAGGTCTACACGGTTGGCATAGGTAACGATGCTGGCGGCTATTTAATGCATCCCTTCTTGGGTCTGCAATCGGGGCAAACGCGCGTAAACAAGGCACTGCTACAAGAAATTGCAGATAAAACTGGCGGCGCTTTTTTCCTGGCACACAACCCCCAAGAAATGCGTGCTATTTACGATACCATCAACCGCTTGGAAAAAACGGATATGCAGACTACGCTGTTCCACACATTCTACGAAGCGTTTGAGCAATTTATTTGGTTCTTTATGGCGCTCTTTTTCGCAGAGCTACTTCTGCGATTAACGGTCTGGCGAGGCATAGCATGAACAGCGTTCATTGGGCTGGCTTACATCACGCTGTTTGGCTCCCCCTCTTCTTAATGGCGGGGGGCTTGGTGATTTTCCGTGCTTACAAAGCAGCAAAGGGCTATAGCATGCTTGCAAAAAAGCACCACTTTCTCCTACGCCTGCTGAGCAGCAGACGAAGCGTTGCTAAAGCGGTGCTGATGGTCGCAGCGCTTGTGCTAGTTTTTGGCGCCTTGTTGCGCCCCCAATGGGACAAGCAGGAAGAAACTATCCTCCAGGAGGGGCGCGATGTGCTGGTGCTGCTCGATGTCTCGGGCAGTATGCGCGCTAAAGACCTAAAACCTGACCGGTTGACCTTTGCCAAGCTCAAAATACGTAACTTGCTCCAACGCCTCACCTGTGAACGGGTCGGCCTTATTCTATTTTCAGGGTCGGCATTTTTGCAGTGTCCCATGACGGCTGATCACGCTGCCTTTCTGATGTTTTTGGAAAACGTTGATGCGGAAAGCATATCCTCAGGCACTACCGCTATTGACCAAGCGCTGCACAAAGCACTTGATACATTCAAACAAGCAGGCGAGCGCAAGAATAAACTCGCGCTGCTGCTCACCGATGGCGAAGACTTTTCAACCAACTTTGCCCTGGTACAAAAAGAGGCTGCTGCCGCTGGACTCTCGCTCTTTGCGCTTGGCATTGGCACGCCGGAAGGAGCACCCATCCCTAAGCTCAACGCTCTGGGCAAACAAATTGGCCATGAAACTGATGAGAATGGCAACATCGCCCTTTCCAAACTCAACGAAGCAAAACTACAAGAAATCACCCGTGCACTGCACGGCGCGTATCAGCGCGCAAGTTACGAGGACACTGACCTGGCACACATAGTATCCTTTGTACAGCAGCACGAAAAAGAGCAATACGAAGACCGCCGCCTTGAACACTACCATGACCAATATCCGTGGCTGCTTGGCGCGGCCTGGATACTGCTCGCGCTGGAGTGGCTCCTATGAAAATCTTATTTTCCTTCATGCTTTTGTTAAGTTCGTCCCTGTCGGCAAATCACGATATTCAGGCGCTGCTCAAAAAGCAGGCACAGCATCCCAACGACCCATTAATCAACTACAATTTAGGCGTTGCACAGTACAAACAAAGCGTCTACCAAAGTGCAGCTGAGAATTTTCAGCGCGCTTACCAGCACGCAGAAGGCAACGACACGATTGCAAAACAAGCGCTCTTTAATGCGGCAAAAAGCCATGAGCAGTATGGATTACACCTCTTGCCCGACAATTGGCAGCAGCCGGAAGTGCCAGTTGACCCCCTTGTGTTGGATAAAGCAACCAAAGCCCTACAAGAAGCAATAACCTGGTATGCCAAGGCCGCGCAGGACGAAAAAACGACTAAAAATCGCACCCTAGCAGAAAAAATACTGGAAGAGCTTACTAAGAAGAAACAGGAACAAAAGCGGAATCAAGAAAAAAACGAAAAAGAGAATAACAAGCGGGAAAAAAAGGACGATCAGCAGGAGCGGGACAATAAAGCTGACCAAAAGGAGCAAAAGCCAAAAGAGAAAAGGGATCAGGAAAAACATGGCAACAAAAACCAATCACCTGAGAGTAACCAAAGCCAACAAAACAAGCCTGATCAACAAACCGATCGATCACAGGACGACCAAAAAGTAGATCAAAACACAGAGCAAGGTAGCCAAGATAAACCACAAAACGACAGAGAACAAGGCGCGCAAGAAACCGCTCAGCCAGATACCCACGGGGACCAAGACGAAGCGAAAGACCAAAACGCCGAACACAATGAGCAAGGCAAGCAAGATAGGAAGCAGCATGCAGCCTCCACAGAAGAATCTGAGGGCACCAATAAACAAGATCCTGCTCAACCTAGCCAAGCAGGCGATAAAACACAAGAAACCAGACAGATGCAGCGCATGCGAGCTATCCTAGAAAACTTACAGGCTGATGAATCGAAGAAACAAAAGGCACTCCTGATGCACCAACTCACAAATGGGCAGCCACAACAACCACAGCCGGGCCAAAAGCCTTGGTAATGCGAGGATATGAGTATGTTTTTAGTTCTTCTTCTAGCACTCTTTTCCTCATCACCGCTTTACCCTTTTTCGATCACGCTGGAAACGCAGGACCGACAAACAAGTATTCCGGCACACAAACCCTTCCGGATAATCGCTGTAGTGGAAGGCGGTGATCGCAATACCGGGAACGTAGCAATCAGCGGTTTAGACCAACTGCAGCTGCTGGGCCAGCAGCGCGGCAACAGTATCAACATGATTAATGGCTCCTTCTCTTCAACGATAACGTACGCATTCACCGTCATGGCTACCAATCCAGGGACTATCACGGTGGGGCCAGCACGCGTACACCACCAGGGAAAAGAGATTGCCTCATCTCCCCTCACGCTCACCATCACCCCCTCAGAGACAACCTCAACCACCCGACAAACGGGGGGCGGCATGGCAGTAACCTTAGCCGCTAATAAAGATGAGGTTGTGGTAGGGGAGCCGGTTGAGGTGGTACTAACCCTGTCAACCACCCAGCCCGTCTTGGAAGCAAGCGTGGGCAAATTTGAGGCCCCCAACTGCGATCAAAAAGAAATCAAACAGATGAGCCATCGTGTTGAAGTTAAAAATGGCGTGCAGTGCAGTTTGATTGAAAAACGCGTTGTGGTTATCCCCCATGCCGAGGGGGCGATTACTCTGGGGCCAGTTGTATTGGAAGCTGCAGTTGCAGGCCAGCGACGCCAGCAACGACAAGCAGGGCTTTTTGATGACAGTTTTTTTGATAGCTTTTTTGGTCAACGGGCCGAGCATGTGCAACTACACAGCAACCCTCTCACCCTGAAGGTGCTTCCGCTACCAACCTCTCAACCAGTCGATGCTGTGGGCGCTTTCAGTTCGTATGCAGCAACCGTCTCTAACAACGAGGTGGAGGTAAATGAACCGCTGACCTTGACGCTGACGCTCAAAGGTCGTGCTGACTTGACGCAAATAACCATACCAAAGCTAACCCTGCCAAGCAGCCTGAAGTACTATGAATCCAAAAACGAAACGCATGAAAACTTGGAGCGCGAGCTGGGGGAAGGAGAAAAGAAATTTGAGTTCGTGTTGCAGGCCAGCAAGCCCGGATCTATAACGATTCCAGCCCAGACCTTTCGGTACTTTGACACACAAAGCCGGCGAATCGTCACTATTGCAACCACACCGCTACGCTTACAAGTAACAGGTGTAGCTGCTCCAACCATCCCCACCACGCCCATTCAGCCAACGGACACGACATCAAAGGCTCCAGAGCTCCCTGCGCCGAATGATTACAAACCAAAGCAAACAACCCCCGCCAGCACTTCCTTTCCCGCACTCCCCTGGTGGCTTTTTGCTAGCTTTTTACTCGCACCAGCCGCATTCTTCGCGCGTCCCTTGTTGCGCTTCTTCAGCGTCCACAAACAACGACTGATCGCGCGATATAAACAAAGGCGCTCTAGCCGGATACAAACCCTGCATGCACTGACCAAACAGGCAGACTTGCCAGGGGTATACGCCTTTTTCATGACGTACTTGGGACAACAGGTGGGGATAGCTCCTGCAACGCTCACCCTGGATACCATTGAAGAACTCTTGGCTGATCGTGGCATTGAACGAGAGAAAATTGAGGACTTTATCGGCTTTTTAGCAAGTTGCTCGAGCGCAAAATACAGTCAGAAGACCCTTTCAACCAGCGAAAAAGAGACACTGCTTAAAAAAGCCCACTATTGGTTTACCATTCTTCATACCCCCGCGAGACGATGATGCATCACCCTTTATTTGCCCAAAGTTATCTCCTGCTCAAATCATACGAGCACTTAGTTGAGCACATTTCTATGTTTTACTTACAACTTGCCTTCCTCACGCTCTGGATTGTGCTGTTTGTCTATGTGCGCAAACTGTTCAGACAAAAAAAACGCTTCCTCATCGGCCTCCTGTTCACCGCCCTGGCCTCCACAGGACTGACGCTTGCTTTCAAATATGCCATCCAGCAACGCGTTTATCTGATCACCAAGCGAGATGGCATACCGGTTTATTCCGGTCCAGGCCGGAACTTCACCGTTTTGGAGCATTTGCCAGCAAGCGAAGAGCTCGTTAAACTGCGGACGGTGGGCGATTTTACCAAAGCCCGTTGGCGGGGTTCTGTAGTTTGGATTGCAAATGATGATGTGTACGATGGACAAAAAACTGATTCTTAAAAATATCTCCTCGGTTGGTACTGGTTTTTTACTATTGGCACTTGCCGGCTGTGGCAAGCACGAACAACGTGCAAGCACACTGGGTACCGTTTCTGGCGCCTTAGTTGGGGCCTCCGTTGCCGGCAAACGCGACACAGCAACAGGCATGGTAATTGGTGGGCTGGTTGGCAACTTGGTCGGCAGCGCTATGGGCCGATCGGCTGATGACGATAAACGCGCCCAGGACGACGAAATGCGCAATCGTATCCATGCACGCCGCCTTGCCCGTGAACGCGAGCGGGCAGAAGAAGTAGAAGCTGAAAACCGGTCGTTGAGGCAAGCGGCTTACACCAAGTGGTGCTTTGATTGCCGTAAGAAATCAACTATTGCCGGCGCTCGCTGTTGCACTGGATGCGGCGGCGACCTGGTCACGGAACTAAGCTGTCCCCGTTGCGACCGCGCCTTCTCGCCAGACTCGGGTTACAATTGCTGCCCATACTGCCGGGGCGGCATAGCATTGCACGCGCGCTAATCACTAGGCGTTTTGCTCTTCTGATCTAAACTCTTTTCCTGAGTAAAAATTTTCAATTAGAATATAATTGTAAGTTTTTACCGTAAAGGAGCTAGTATGAATAAATTTGTTTTCTGTCTTGGCATAGTCTTGGTAAGCGTTCTTGCTATGACCACTGGCTGCTCAAAAGACCAAAAGACGGTAGCGGGTGCCGCTATTGGCGCCGCTGCTGGTGCTGGTATTGGTGGAGCTGCTGGCGGCACAGGCGGTGCGGTTGGCGGTGGTATTGCTGGCGGCCTGCTTGGTGGCGTTATTGGCAGAAAGGCAGGCAGATAGTCTCCTGCAAAAACTACGGCGCAGCGCTCGAAGGGGTGCTGCGCTTTTTTCCTTTTCATGGTAGGCTTATTCAGTTCAACCGCGTTCGACTAGAACCCCTCGACAAAAACTGGCAAACTCCCTGGGCGCCATAGCTCTGGTAAACCCCTCGACATGCTCGGGGTGAGCGTAGGCGACAGGACTAGCGGTCTTTGTACCCCCCGGGTGCGCAAGCAACCAAAGGATCAGGGCAAACGCGTGCTATAATTGATACTTCCATTAGTCGTCGCTCACCTTTGAGCGGCACAGCATCCCAACCGTGAGAAACGCAGTGAAAAGCCTACTTGCCATCAAAAATCTTAAAGTGTCCGTTGAAGATAAAGCGATCCTGAAAGGCATCGATCTGACCATCGAGCCTGGCCAATTCCATGTAATCATGGGGCCCAACGGCTCAGGAAAAAGTTCTCTTTCTTACACCCTGATGGGACACCCACGCTACACCGTGACTGATGGCACCATTTCTTTTGATGGCCAAGACATCACTACACTTTCCCCCGACAAACGTGCTCAATTGGGCATGTTCCTTGCAATGCAGCATCCACTCGAAGTTGAGGGAGTAGCGCTCAAAGATTTCTTACGCCAGGCCTACAACGCGCTGTATGACGGCACGCCACGGCAAAAACGGCTCAAAGAGTTTGCGGAACATCTTATTGCCAAGCTCCGCTTGCTTGGTATGGACAGTGATTTTGCAGAGCGCTCAATTAACGTCGGTTTTTCTGGTGGCGAAAAAAAGCGCGCAGAAACGCTGCAACTAGCGGTGCTTGAACCAAAACTCGTTATCTTGGATGAAATTGATTCAGGCCTGGACGTTGATGCCCTCAAAACAGTATGCAACGCGCTTAATCAGGTAAAAGCCGCAAATCCATCGATGGCAATCTTGCTTATCACGCACTACACCCGCATTTTGAATCATTTACAGCCCGAGATCGTGCATGTCATGCAAGACGGGATGCTCGTAGCTTCTGGCGGCCCAGAACTTGCTCATCAGATCGAACTAGAAGGCTTTAAAGGGAATTAGCCCCTCTCACCTGCGCCTAGCAAGAGGTGGCAACGTCGGCCGCTGTGTCGTACCCATGTATCGACGACGAAAGGTTTGATAGCAGCGTTGCATCTGTTGCACCAGTGGAGGCAGTCTAGTTGGTTGACGCGAGCCGAAAGCGCAAAAAGCTGAATGCTGTCCAGATCCTGCGATTTTGCGGGCATTTTTTGGGAAACGTCGTAGTCCATCCTCAAGAGAGCTCTCCCCTGCTTCTAGCTGATGGGTTAAGGGTCGTAATGCTTCCTCAAGCAACTTAATAGACGCAGACATTTTAGTCCCGCTTGCAGCCGCGTTAGCAAAGAATTTGATTTGCTGTTGCCAGCACAAATATGCCCGTCCAAAAGGCAACAAGGCCAAGCGCAAAAAGATCGCACGCTCTTTAGCGTTCCTAGCCGTTGCTTCTTTAAAACCATGCAAGGCTGTATGCAGTATGGCCTGCTTGCAGAGTTCATCCTGGTTGACCAAACTGTATAGAAAATCCCCCAGGGTGATGATCGGGGCAAATGACGAGACAGCAAATGCGCGCACCAACGACTCCTGCGCCATATCAAGGTCCCGCCACTGCGCTGCATCGCCGTGGAAAAAAGGGTCAAAACCCCCCATGACACCGATAACAAGATTTCCGTACACCGGTTCCGGCTCACAACACCAGCCTGGGTCACTGGCAGCAGAAAGGAATGACCCTCCGCCACACCCGGCAAGGCCCAAGAGAATCACGCGTGCCAGCATTCCCATTGCTGTGCCCTCCCCATCTTTTTGAAACTCTATCCTCTCCTCGGGGCTACTACAGCCTCTTTCTGTATCAACGCAAGCATCTTAGACCGTATGTGCGCAAGAATTTTCTCTACATTTTTTATATCGCCAGTAGGCGCAGCTCTTTCTAGAAGCCCCACCGTTAACTTCAAGCGACTAGTGAAGAACTGCCCAGCACCCATAACCAACCCAGGTGGAGGCTCTTTGTCAATCGAACCAGTCGCCTTATTGCGACCTTCCTTATCCCCACGCAGAACGACGCAGCCCTTGATCAAGATGGTTTGCAGCCTGCTTAACGCAGGACACCGAGTTTCTGATAGCCTGTATGTGCCCACGAATCTTACCAAGCAGGACGTCCTCTCCCTTCTTGTCACCTTTCACGAGCGACAAGCCCATAGTCAAAATGTTAATTTTTTTAGCCCTCTCATGATGATCAGGACCGTAGGCAAATAATGCCATAATCAACAAATCCATGCGCGCATTCAAGCACACGCCGGTGCAATCTTCAACTAACGTCTCCTTGCAAACATCGACAAGCTCCTCAATCAGCCGATCAACCAATAAATCCACACGCGTTCTATCTCCCGACAGCAGCGTGTCAAAATACTGTTGTGCCGAGAAAGTAGAGAATAAACAATTCCTCTCAAACATCCCTGCACTCAACTGGGTAAAGCATACCCCCTTGTCCTCACATACAACTCCTGGCACATAGATCACCTGTAGGGGATCAACCACGTCAGTCGCTCCGCCAGGAGAGGGCGCAGCAGCAAAAATAGTGCTTGAGACTACGGACAAGGCAAAAACAAGCTGGTATCTCATGTTGTCTGGATCTTTCGCAAAGATGTTAGCAATCTTACCAAGTCATGTTCGTGTTCAACCTCATCGGCAAGAATACTCAGAATTATGTCGTAAGTTATGGGGTCTTTTCCGTCGACCATGGCAAGCAAGCGATGGTACGTTTGAATAGCGCACTGCTCCCCTTTAAGATTTTCTTCAAGAACTGCCTGAACATAGGCATTTCTGGTGGCATCGTAACCACACCCCGCGTGCGTATGCCAGTCTGCGGGTTTAAGCAACGGTGTACCGCCAAGTTGGATAATCCTGTCAGCCAATAACGTTGCATGTTTATGCTCCTCTCGCGCGTGCTCTTCAAGTTCGGCTGCGACCTCAACGCGCATGGGGCCTTCCACCAACTTAGCACATAGCCAGTACTGGTAGTAAGCGATCCACTCATCAGCATAAACACGGTTTAATGTTTTGATTAGTTCTTGTGTGTCGATCCCCACAATGGTAATGCCGACACGAGTTGCTTGTTCCATTGGTTTCCTCGCTAATCCTTTTTGTATGGCGCCCCTAGCTTATGCTTATTCGTCCCTGCTTTGCAAGAGGGTTGCTCAATGATTGCATACAAAGCACGATCTGTGGCACGCTTTAAGTAATAAAACTGTTCTATCTTGGGGGGACATAAGATGAACAAGGGCTTTACGTTAATTGAGCTGATGATCGTTGTAACGATCATCGCATTTCTGGCAATGCTTGGCTTACCACACCTGTTTAAATACAAAGCAAAAGCTTATCAGGCAGAAGTCGCCATGAATCTTGCATCGCTGCATACCGCTCAGCAAGCATATTTTGCACAACACGGCAAGTACACCCCTGTGCTCAATGGCCAAGACGGTCTTGGCTGGAAACCTTCTGGCTACAGCGAAAGTGCAAGCGAGCAGAATTTTAACTACACCTACGGTTTTAATGTTGAAGGCGCGCAAGAAGGGGTGCACTTCTTTACCGGCAAACTAAAAGCAGGCAAAGAGGCGCTGGGGCAAACTGAAGCGACCGCTACTAATTTTACCGCAGGAGCAGCCGGCGATGTAAGCGGCAAAGGCACCATGGATGTGTGGCAAATCACAGAAACGCGTGAGATAAAGCATGTGAAAAACGGCCTTGATTGAGTCGAAGCGTTAAGAGCCTCCGCACGCACGCGCGAGGCTCCAAACACTCTCATTACTCTCCTGACCCTAATCCGCCAGGATAGTTTTCACCCTATCACGGAAAAAAAAATAAAGACAACAAGTAACTACCAAAAAAAAGGTAGACTGCCGCTCCCAGCGCGAGAAATGGCCCAAATGGCAAGCGCACATGACGATCCTTGCCTGCGGCATACAAATAAACACCGCCAACCAGCGCACCAGAGCAGGAAGCGATCAACAGCGTAAGCCAGATCCCCACAGGGCCCAGCCAAGCGCCAATCCCTGCCAGCAAATCCATATCTCCCACCCCCAGCCCCTCACGCTTTGTGCACGCCGCAAAACCCTTTGCCACCAGCCACAACACTGCATAACCGGCAATTGCACCAACCAGACTTTCTGTAAGCGAAATGGCTAGCAAATCTGCCCACGCAGCAACAAAACCCACTGGTACCAAGCCCAGACTAAACACCACCGGAATGAGCATAAGCTCAAGGTCCGTGCGTGTGGCCGCAATCAGCCCCGTCAAAAAAAGCGCATAGCAAAAATATACAAACGGATCAGAGACCATTGTGGCCAGCACCATAGCACACGCAGCGGTGATGACCTCAGTGAAGGGGTATAACCACGAAATGGGCTGCCTGCATGATCGACAGCGTGCTTTGAGCAAAAAATATGAAAGCAGCGGAATGTTGTCATACCACGCAATGATATGCCCGCAACTGGGACACATGGATCGCTTCGTCAATAAAGAGCGCCCATGCAAAATGCGCGGTGCAAGAACATTGATAAATGAACCCCAACATAACCCGAGAATGCCGATGGCAACAATATAATAAACAGTCATGCTGTTATCCCTGCTTTAACCAAGTCGTGAATGTGCAGTAAGCCTACCACGCGTTCATGCTCCACCACAACCAGGGTCGTGATGTTAAATTCTTCCATGGTTTGCAGGGCAACATAAGCAAGCGCATCAGCGCCTATGGTTTTTGGCCGCGCGGTGGCAATAGCGCCGGCGGTGGTGGTAAAAACTAATGGTCCCATTTCGCACGCACGACGCAAATCACCGTCGGTTACAATGCCCAGCAAGGTTTGCTGTTCATCAACCACAATGCCCACCCCACATTTTTTTGCCGTGATAGTCACCAACAGATCGCGAAATGGCGTATCTGGAGCGAGCAGTGGCAACGCCTGGCCACTCAACATAAACGCCCGCACCGTGAATAATAATTTTTTACCAAGTGCACCAGCAGGATGATTCCGCGCAAAGGCCTGCTTGGTAAACGAACGCATGCTGCTCACTACCACTGCCAGGGCATCGCCAAACGCCATCATAAGCGTTGAGCTGCTGGTAGGCGCTAAGCCAAACGTGCATGCTTCTTTTTCCAAAGGCAGCACTACCGCTAGATCAGCACGCTCTGTCAGCGCACCGCGCTGACAGCAAATGAGCACCGTTTGAATCATCTGTGATTGCAGGACGGGAAGCATATATTCAAGCTCCCAGCCAGTGCCACTTTTGGATAATGCGACAAAAAGATCGCCGGGCTGAACGGCCCCAAGGTCCCCATGGACCGCTTCGGTAGGATGCAGGAAAAATGAGGCTATTCCCAGGCTGGAAAATGTAGCGACCAATTTTCTGGCCACGAGCCCTGACTTTCCTATGCCAGAAAACACGACCTTGCCCTTGGCTGCAAGAATGGCAGCAACTAGGCGGTACGCTTCGGCAGGCAGACTGAAACTCAACTGAAGCAGCGCCTCAGCTTCGGCGCGAATCACTGAGGCAAGAGCTGTAGTAACATCATGAGCGAGGGGTCGTTGGGCAGGCCCCGGTAGGATTGCAGATAAACCTTCGCTCATTGCCCCCGCCCCTAGTTGTCAGACGGTGGCTCACCGGCCCCGTCACCATGCTCTGCTACCTTATCCAGCAAATCATTGATGCGACGCTCTTTTTCTTTCGCCTTGTCGTAGACAAAGACCAAATCAGGCGCGTAGCGTGTTTTGACTCTTGCTGCAAAGGCTTTACGAAGCGATGGTTTGTATAGTTTAAGAACATGAAGCGCTTTGTTAAAGATCTCTTCTCCGGGTTCTTTGAACGCAGAAAAGTAGACGTAACAAACGCCCGTGTCATTGGAAAGATCGACTTTAGAAACAAAGATATCAGCGAATGCTGGCTCTTGTCGGTATAAGTCTTGGAAGAGAACTGAAAATTCCTGAAGGAAGAGGGATTTACGACGCTCCCTCTTTACTTCGGCAGCTGCTGATCGCGACATAGCTTAGCGCATTCCCTTAGGAAAGCTGGCTTTCGTACATCTTGATCATGTTATTTTTGATAGCGCGCATCAGTCTTTTGCGTTTCTTTTGTGTTGGTGGCTCAAAGTAGACTTGGCGCTTCATGTCACGGGAAACCCCTTCGCGTTCAAGCTTTTTCTTGAACTGCTTCAGGCTTTTTTCAATGTTGCCCATGACCTGGATTTCAATGTTGAATTTTTTCTTGGACATAACGACCAAACTCCGCCTTTACAATGAGAAAAGGTATGGTTGAGGAAATTATCTACGAAGCCCTATTTTAGAGCATTCCTAGGGCATTGTCAAAATGTAACAGCCAGGCCACCAAGCAGGGTTACACTGCGCATCACCTGTGTTCCGCTGATGTGGGCTTGAGCTGCCGCACTAAGAGCGACAGAATCGGTGATTTCAAAGTTAAACCCAGCACTGATCTGCTGGTTTTTCCAGGCGGTGCTGCGCTGGTAACCATCGACCCCAGCGGCAAAGGCATCACGGCGGGCGGAGTCGGTTTCTTTAATAGTAAAAGTGTCTTTAACGTGCTGAGTGTACGAAAAGTCGGCATAAAATGAGAGATTTTCCAAGAAATGCTCAGCCTTCATCCCCACATTCACGTACCAGGTTTCGCCCGGACGCTTGGTCAGGCGCGTTACCTGCCATGGAAAAACTACAGACTGCAAATCAGTGGTTGGGAAATACTGGCTTGCCAAGTCTTTTTCATTGAATATGAGAAGCCCCCCGCCGATGCTAACACCAAAGGACTGACCACCAGCCTGGGGTAGCACAGGAAACTCCAGGCCTAGGGCCCCTTCAACCGTAAAGCCAAAATCTCGATCTTGGTTGCCAAAAGGCGCAGCGAAGACATATTTCTTATCCAGCTCCTCGCTCAGGGGCATCCAGGCCCCGACGGCAAGGTACGGTACCAAGGTCACCCCCACCTCATCGTTCTTCTCATAAAAATCTATCGGTGCATGCCAATAGACCTGCAGATGCATATCCTCCGGCGATGATTGATGGAATTGCTTGAAGGTGAGGCCGTAATCGTTAGCTACTGCTTCGCGTGCTTGATCTGAAAAAAGGGCTTTATACAATGCTTTCGAGTCATCCTTGCTCTCATCAATGGGCGCATAACCTTCAATGCTCGTCAAACCAAGATCCGCGGCAAAGGTCTTCTCTAATTGAACCGGCCGTTGCTTAACCTTCACGTCAACCACGCCCATGCGAGCGCTTACGCCAAGGCCAAAGCCAAAGTCGCAATTGAGTTGACTGCGCAGCCCAATCTTTTCGTAGCTGAGAGGCGAGGAAACATAGGCAAACTTATTATCCGTAGCAACAAAATTTTGCTTGTCTGTGCTATCAAGTCGCAAACGATACTGATCTCCTGGAGTCAATGCCTGGTTAACCACCCCTTGAACAGCATCTCTTGCAGGCCAGGCCTTGGGGTAATTTCCTGCGTTGAACGTTTTGGGCGCACGATTGGTGTCAAAAAACAGGCCAAACATATTTATTTGCCCCAGCCGATCGCCGCCGGGCACCTTTTTGCCCGCCGCGTCACGCGCCGTATTGGCGTGCTGATAAAAGGGAGCAATGGAAAAAGAGATTTCCCCCTCCTCACGCTCTTTGAAAAACTTATCTGAAGTCTTGCAGGAATATAAGGGCTGCGTGTCGTATGCGTTATTAAGCGGTGTTGCCTGCAGAGCTGCACAAAGCAGCCAGCCAATCAGCACGCGATAGCAAGTGAGCAGGTTGAAAAAGCTCATGTACAAATCTCCTTGGGCCATGCTATAAATATCCCCCGTGTTATACCATCGGCTCCTAGCACTGGTCAAGAAGCGGCCAATGGTGATGAACGAACGAGAAGGAGATAAAACAATGACAAGTTTTTCAAATTACATGATTCAGCAAGGTTTGGAGGGTTATAAGGTGAACATTAAGCACCTTGTGTGCATAATCGCCATCCTCTGCATCGTTGGCAGCGAGCAAATCAAAGCACGGAGTGCTTTTCTCATTTTAGACAACCGGTCAATCGAATCAGACTCGAGGCCAAGCGAAACATCTGGGAACGTAGCACTTTGTGAACTCGATTTACCTACAGAAAGAAGGCGCTACGTGCTCATCTTCAGCTTGGATGGTTTGCGCGACTATGCCGGCTCTACCACAATTAGTCTGGATACGACCAACCACGTACCGTACCAAGGAGACATATATCTCCTTCGCTACCAAAGTCCAACCGCAGGAACACGCATGCTCATTTTCTGTGCTCAGGAAGACGGCACCCTTGCCATAAATCGTACTATTTGCAGCAGCCAGGGATCGTTAAACGCCACACCATCCGATGGACCCTCATGGGAGGACAAACTTAATACTATTTTTGCGGGGAATATGAGTGCGCTTAGAAGGCCGTCAGAGCTCCAATGCTATAATATTCTTTCTCTACTAGACCTATCGTGGAGCCATAAGATGGTGGAGATGATGATTTCAAGATGTTAGCAGGAGCCCTTAAAAGAAGCTTCTTTTACCATCGCAATACCGCCCTCCAGAGAAGATGAAGTAGAGACTAAAAGACAAAACATCTCCATGCCTCCAACCGTTGCCACGCAAGTCTGCCAACAACTAAGGCGCGCATGTTCCTCTGTAGGCTGCTCTGTTCAGTAAAAATTCAAAGGGGTGAAGTGAATATTAAGTCTCATCTGTTCAGCTTAATACTCTTGTTGGTAACTAGCCAACCAGTGCATGCTGCTGAAGCACCCACCTCAAGGGAAATGCGCAAGGTTTTTGTTGTCCCTTGTTTTGAAAGGGCTAACGCATTAATTAACTGCCTTGTGATGCAACACTGGCTACCAGCAAACCAACGATCTTGGGAAATGGATGTCGTCTACGAGATTGGCAATGAGCTTCATACCCTCACCGTGGAAAATTCTATGAACACCCTTGAGATTGAGGAAGCGCCCCCTTCCACCTGGTCCTATTACTGTATATTTCCCGTGCTTTTGGAACTAGAGGAAAGCACCGGGAAATACCGGTTAAGCTCCTGCAAGCCCCCACCACAACGAATACGAAGCTTCTATTTCGAAGCTGCCGAGCTACCTAGCGACTTGGCAGAAGGCATCCGAACAACTTTTGCACAACTCTTTGGTGATCGTCTTTTTTTAAAAGCACCCCCGCTATCTGTTAGTGAAATGGGCTTCATCGTTCTTCAGATTAATGAGCTCTATCCGGGCATATACCCCCCAGAAGCAGATACTAATCCCACTGATAGACGAGAGACGACTTCATGAGCAAGAAATATATCTCTTCTCTTTTTATCTTTCGCCGCGATCTGCGCCTCAACGATAACACCGGCCTGATCGCCGCCCTGGAACAATCTGAGCACGTCCTACCGTGCTTCATTTTTGACCCTGCCCAAGTTACAACTATCAACAAATACAAGAGTGATCATGCGCTGCAGTTCATGCTAGCCTCGCTGGAAGACTTAGCCGACCAGCTTGCACAGCGAAACGCACGACTCTACTTTTTCTACGGTAATCCTGCTGATGTAGTGAGCATGCTGATACAGGAACAACACGTGGACGCCGTTTTTGTAAACAAAGATTACACCCCTTTTAGCCACAAGCGTGACCAGGCAATAGAAGCCACCTGCAAAAAACATGGTATTGAGTTCCTAGCCCATGCGGATGCATTGCTCAATGAACCAGCAGACGCCTTAAAAAAGGATGGCAAGCCCTACACGGTGTTCACCCCATTCTTTAATAATGCTGCAAGATTGCCTGTTGCTGCTCCCCGCCTCAACCGCCACACCAACTACCTGACCAAGCACATCGCACAGCACACCGAAAAGACCTTTATCCCTACGCCGAATCACGATCTTTTTGCTACCGGTGGCAGCAGCGCTGCCCATGCACTGCTCAAGCGCATGAGCTCTTTTGCGCAGTACGAACATGAACGAAATCTACCAGCACACGCTGGCACTACAGGGCTATCCGCCCATCTGAAATTTGGGACATGTTCCGTGCGCGAAGTTTTCCACGCGATTGCAGAAGGGCTTGGCACGCACCACCCATTGCTGCGGCAGCTCTACTGGCGTGATTTTTTCAGCCACATCGCCTACCACTTCCCTCATGTGTTTGGACATGCTTTTCATGAAGAATACGATCACATAAAATGGCCCGGGAATCTAAAGCTTTTCCATGCGTGGTGCACAGGCAACACCGGCTTTCCACTTGTTGATGCAGGCATGCGCCAGCTCAACGCCACAGGTTGGATGCATAACCGCGTCCGCATGGTCGTGGCCTCATTTTTAGTAAAAGATCTGCTCTTGGATTGGCGCCTAGGCGAGCAATATTTTGCTACCAAGCTTGTTGACTACGACCCTGCTGTAAACAATGGCAACTGGCAATGGGCAGCCTCCACCGGATGTGATGCACAACCGTATTTTCGCATCTTCAATCCGTGGCTGCAGCAAAAAACGTATGATCCAGACTGCGCTTACATCAAGCACTGGGTACCAGAGCTGCGTAACCTAGCTTCGCCTCAGATCCATGCGTGGCACAGAACTGCAGCCCCAAGCGCGGGTCGCTATCCAAAGCCGATTGTACAGCATGAGGTCGCAAGTAAGCTGGCTATTGATCTTTTCAAGCGTTACTGATGCAAAGATATTGTTGTCAAAAGTGTCATCCTGCTTATACTGTCGCTACTTTTTTGACCAGCCACTAGAGAACCTATGATAAAAAACTGCCTTGTCGGGATTAGTCTTATAAGCACTCTTTTGTCCTATACGGGATTATATGCTGCAGACGACGCTGCCGCACTATGGCGCACATCACCGCCCCAAAAAATCGTCACAATTGTCGTGGCTCGTCCCGCAGTAAAAAGAAATAAGCTTGAACTTACCCGCAGCTTTCTTTCCCCTGACGGTAGCCCGGCTCTACTGGTGAAAAGCCTCATTCCCTTTGAGCCAGGAACTGTTTCTATCTCAACCCTTTGTGTCCTCCCAGGCATGCAGCGGGTAGATCTTACAGGTAAACACGCAACCAAAGCAGCCGAAGCCCGCAGTACCCTCTCTTACCGAATAGAATCAGACCTACATCTAGAGATTTTTCTCTGTGGCCGAACCAAAGGGGGCATGCCTTCCCTTACCTGTAAATTTTCAGCGCGCGATAAAAACTATATCGAACCTAAAAAATCGCCGCTTAGCCTTCTTCGCTCCTCCAGCATGAGCCTAGACTTTCCTGACGATGAATTGGCTAAACTTACACTGGACGAACATACCTACATCGCAAACATACTGCAACAATACCTCTCCCAAAATGCCTTGCCATGCACCCTTTGTGAAGAGCCCTGCGCTTTTGATGAAGTAGCCCGAGAAACGTTGAATCGCGAGCACGACAAAAAAACCCATGGAGGGGTCTTTGCAGCAAAAATAGATCTTGAACTGTATCCCCGCCACGTCGTATTTTCCCATTACGGACAGACTGTTACGGATGCAGCTGAGGCAGAGCTAGAAGGAGCCGGATGGCACGATCCTGATGGAAAAGAAACTACTAAGAAAAAACCTCAACGGCGAAGGAAGCTATGATGAAGCGTCTTTTATTTCTTTTCTCTTTCACCTTTCTTCCCGCTTTTGTTGCATGCTCGTGGAAGACAACCACCTATCCCTTGCATCTTTTTCCCCTGATCGATGAAAGCTTTGTCGGTGATGCAAACCAAATTAAGGGCGTCATTGCTGCGTTGCGCGAACAGTATGCCGGCCCCGTTGTAGAACACGGAACGCTGGCTGACCTGCCGACGCTCTCGCGCGCTGTGATTATTGCTGGCAGCGCGCGCATGCAAGAACTAGCAGCGCTACCACTCACCCCAGGCATCTATCGCGTCTTATGCATGCACCAAGCACCGGCAAATCTAGTTGACCTTGGAGGGAAGCTTGATCTGCTGGCGCTACCAACTCACGCAACTACATCAGAAATTACGGCGTGGGCGGATGAGCACGGCACGCGCCTGGTACAAACCGTTGGCGTAGCGCACAATACAAGCGTCAGCACTGTTGAGCAAGCCTATCAAGACCATCGCGCTGCACTCCCTCTACCGCCGCCATACCTGGCCGTTATGCTTGGCGGTGACGCGCCCGATACCAACAACGTCATGCGCTACTATACAGAGCACGAAGCACAGGCACTTGCCAAAGCGGCCACCACCCTTGCAAGGGGACAAAAAGCAAACCTTGTGGTGCTTAACGGTCCACGCACGGGCAAGCACGATCCTAAAACCGGAATGGTACGCGCTCAGGCACATCGCGACGGCGCAGTCGATCCGGCTACTGCTGCTTTCATACATGCCGCTGCGCAGGAAGGTTTTACCGCCGGCAGCAATCTGTTGCTGCTTGATTTCCAGTTCGGCAAGCCAAGCCTGTTCAACGCGGTTCTTGGGGCACTACGCGCAACGCAAGGCAAGATCATCATCAACGGGGATTCTATTTCTATGATTTCAGAGTGCACTACGGTTCTTAATCCTGACCAGGTAATATTGGCTAGCAACGCGGCCATGAGCGAAATACATCACGCCTACCTCAAACAAGAACACGCTTGCGGACGCGCCAGCCTGTTAAGCGACACGGGTGGCCTCATACTGCCGGACAGCACAGCTACCCCGCCCCCGCCAGCCGCACAAGCAATCGCTCACACACTGTTGAACCAACTTAACAAAAAATAAGGATCCTCATGATTTCCCTGCTCAAAAAAGCAAGCTGCATGTTGGCGCTTATCGGCACACTGCAAGCACGCACTATTTCTATTACCGTTATCAATCGTCTCGATCATACTGTCACCGTAAAACCCGCCTTTTCCGGGGCAGCGCGTGACGCTCAAGAACAAGAACAATTCCCACTGACCCCACAACAGAGTAAGACCATTGACTTTGAGTGGAACGAAGAAGCGGCGAATATTCAGTTTTGGGTTATGGATCTCATACTAACTCCTCAAGGCCCAGTCCACTGCCATGAGCGCACGATTGAAGTCCCCGCTGGCGACCAAGACGCGGCAAGTACGGTCACCTTGATAGACAATCCTGAGGTCGTTGCACATTACAGAGCGATTGGGGCTGATCAGCCTCTTGCTTATGATGAAGCACAAGCAGAATCATTGGACATGCGCCGCATGGTACAAGTGGTCACCAATGGCATTCGTCAGCCCCCTCTAGACTAAAGAACCACCATGCTCCTACCCCTCAAAAAAGTGTCCTGCATTGTTATAGCTCTTGCTAGCGGAATATACCGCTAAAAACAAGTATGTTATTTTAGTAGATGGCATCGAGCAACGTTAATCAATCGCAGAGCACCCTGTGAAACCACCTATCATCTCTTTTTTATTGCTGCTCATCTTTTCCCTGTTTTCGCCGGCACTGCCCGCAACAGCCAGCGATGGAGAAAGTGCTGCGCTTAATACATGCGTCTTCATTTTTTACCAACAAGGCCAAAGATGCGCTATCCTGCGTGATGGCGAGCATAAAGAGCCCCCCCCCAGCACTGTAGACCACAACGTCATGCAGTGGTCATACTGCGTTCCATCACGCAGCTTGGCTATTTTGCCAAATTTCACAGACATCGAGCTTCCTAGCAATTCGATCATTGGCGTCTTTGTTAACAAGGAAAATGAAGTTGAATTTACCGTCACCCTTACCTGCAGCGCGCCTGAAGACGTACATAGACTGGTAAACCAGACGGACGAAGCGCGACGCTACCGCGAACAGTATGCTGTCGAGCTTAAAAAACATTACGAAGATTGGCGCAAGGGAAGTCGACGCCGTGCCCGAGAAGCTCTTTTTAGAGAAATGACTAGTTAACCATAACCGTAGAGGGACTCATCATGAAGAAATTCCTCCTGGGGATTTTGTTATTGTTTGGCAGTGCGCAAGCAGCGGGCAGCCAAATTTCAGTTCGTATTCAGAATCAAGAAAACGAAACAGTGATTGCCGTGCTGCAAAGCTTGCTCGGAGGATACCGAGGATCAGTAGGTGATCCAGTAATTATCGAAAAAGAACAGGCTGGAACTATTGTAGGACATGTCCCCGCAGATGCCACGCCCCTACATGGCTCTTTCAAATTCATATTACATTTGACGGCACAGGATGTTGGCCTGGGAGACGGCACTACCTTTCAATGCCAGACTTTGTGCCCCATCGCCCTTGAAGTCTTGTCAGCGCAAATTTCGATTAATGTCACGGTAAGAACAATAGATTGGCAGGGCCCAGAGACAATATTCCGCGATTACCTTGATATCACGGTCAATGGTGAGCCATATCAGTGGCCGCAACGGTAAGATGCAGCACTAAGTAGGCATTTCTAGCACCCACATAGCCCTTTAAGCACCCATAAAAATAGGGTATACTGGCCCTGGAGGCTTTTCCTGGGGGCCAGTAATCTCATATTTCCTAATGGTAACGTAAACTCGCTATGAACGCTGCATTTGATGTTATTGTTGTTGGCGGCGGCCACGCCGGTGTTGAAGCTGCGCATGCAGCAGCACGCATGGGCTCAAAAACGCTCTTGCTAACCTTGGACGAAAACAAGGTGGCATCTATGCCATGCAATCCATCAATTGGCGGGCTGGGTAAGGGGCATATTGTTTTTGAGGTGAGCGCTCTGGGCGGCCTTATGCCCAAGCTTTGTTCAAAAACATATCTTCAGGCGCGCATGCTCAATACCCGCAAGGGACCAGCCGTTCAGGGACTACGCCTTCAAATCGACAAATATGCCTACAGCACGCTGGCAGCACAGGAACTTAAAAAGACCCCTAATCTAACCATTGTTAATGCTATGACCATGGCAGTCCAGTGGGCTGAGCAGCATGAAAAGCGCACCATCACGGGGGTTGTTACGGCTGATGGAACGATCTTTACCGCACCTGCCGTTGTAATCACCACTGGCACCTTTATGCGGGGCCTGGTCCATGTAGGGCGCACTCGCTATCGCGCTGGTCGCCGCGGTGAAGATGCCGTTTACGGCCTTTCTGACAGCATAGCAACGGCGATGCAGGTACCCCTTGGCCGACTGAAAACCGGCACGCCGCCGCGCTTAGTTCGTGAAAGCCTGGATTACAGCCAGTTTGAAAAGCAAGAAAGTGAGCCTCTTTCCTTTTTGTACGAATTTGAAGAGCTGCCAGTTGAGGAAAAAGTGCCCTGCTACGTCGCCTACACCAACCAGGACACATGCTCAATCATCAGCAGTAATCTACACCTATCCGCGCTCTACAGTGGCAATATCAAGGGCACCGGCCCACGGTACTGTCCATCCATCGAGGACAAAGTTGGCCGCTATCCCGATCGCCCTGCCCACCACGTCTTCATTGAACCGGAGGGGGCAGATGTTAATGAAATTTACCCTGCGGGCCTTTCCACATCGCTGCCCCTAGAAGTGCAGCTGGCATATATTCGTTCCATCAAGGGCATGGAACGCGCTGAAATTGCAAAATGCGGCTACGCCATAGAATACGATTTTATCCAACCCACCAACCTGACACACACGCTGGAAGCAAAAAGCGTGCAAGGGCTGTTCTTGGCTGGCCAAATCAACGGCACCACTGGGTACGAAGAGGCTGCCGGTCAGGGCCTGATTGCAGGGATTAACGCAAGTTTGCTGGCACAGGGCAAGGAGCCTTTTGTCCTCAGCAGGCAAGAAAGTTATATCGGCGTTATGATCGATGATCTGATTACCCTGGGGGCTGATGAGCCCTACCGGATGTTCACCTCTCGTGCCGAGCGCCGCCTACTGCTGCGCCAAGACAACGTTTTCTTGCGCCTCATGCCATATGGCCGCACCCTCGGGCTCATTGAGGATGGACTGTGGGAAAAGTTTCTCCTTGAAAAGAAAGTCGTTGAGGCCTGTGTTGCCTTTGCACGCGAGCAAGGCGCCCAGTCTGCCTTATTCAAAGCCCTTCTAGCAGTCGATTTTACCCCAGAGCTCCAGCAGCAAGCGCGCGCGATGCTTGAACCAATGCTAACAGCGGCAGGATTGCCAACCAGTGCCCTGGGCAGCAGAGCCCTGCTGTGCGTACACGCCGAAATCAAGTACGCTGGCTACTTGGCCAAGGAAGCCGCAGAGGCAGACAAGGCAATGCGCTACCAGCAGCTGGCGATCCCAGCAAATTTTGACTACGTGGCAATTCCTGGGCTGAGCAAGGAGCTACAGGCAAAACTGCAGCAGTACCGTCCTGCAACCATTGCACAGGCACAGCTTATTCAGGGGATGACCCCGGCGGCTATTTCGATTCTTATTTTCCAGCTGCGGCGAAGCGAAGGCGCACAGCACGTCGCTCAAGCAAACTCTTGGATCCGCCGACAGGGCTGAGGACTCATGTGAGCGACAAGGGGCCTGCCCGCTCGCCCTGAGCCTGTCGAAGGGTCTAAACGAGCGGATGCGCCCTCCCCTTTTAAAAATCGCCATTTTCAGTAAACTAGGACGTGTAGATTTTCCCCTTTTTACCGATGGTATCGTAATGTCTGAACCCATACATGATGCGGTAGCTACCCAAAACAGTTACCCAGAAGGCTTTTTCGTCCCTGAGAACTATGAGTTCAAGTCCCAGCTGGGCCTGAACGAAGAAATTGTGTGCGACATTTCAGCACGCAAGAATGAGCCGCTCTGGATGCTTGAATTGCGCCTCAAAGGGCTGGAGAACTTCATGCAGCGCCCAATGCAAAGCTGGGGGCCTGACCTTTCCAAGCTCGATCACAACGATATCCATTACTACATCAAGCCGGTAAAAAAACAGTTTGAAAACTGGGAAGAAGTGCCTAGCGACATCAAAAACACATTCGATCGCCTGGGCGTGCCAGAAGCGGAGAAGAAGCACTTGGCTGGCCTTGGCGCCCAGTATGAGTCTGAAGTGGTCTACCACAACCTCAAGCAGGAATGGGTTGATCAAGGAGTCATTTTCTTAGATACCGACACCGGGCTTAAGCAATATCCCGAGATTTTTAAAGAATACTTTGGCACCATCATTCCCTTCAATGACAACAAATTCGCCGCCCTCAATACGGCAGTTTGGAGCGGCGGCAGTTTTATTTACGTGCCAAAAGGTGTGCACGTAACAGTGCCACTGCAAACCTACTTCCGCATCAATGCAGAAAAAATGGGCCAGTTTGAACGCACCCTCATCATCGCCGACGAAGGCTCGACGGTCACCTACGTTGAAGGATGCACCGCACCAAACTATAAGGCAAGCTCCCTGCACAGCGCTGTGGTCGAAATTGTGGCCAAAAAAGGCGCTCGCGTCCGCTACTACACGATCCAAAACTGGTCACGTAACGTATACAACTTGGTTACCAAGCGCGCGATTGCCTACCAAGATGCGGTGGTGGAATGGATTGATGCAAACCTTGGCAGCGGCGTTACCATGAAATATCCTGCCGTCGTGCTCAAAGAAGAAGGCGCGCGTGCGGAAATTCTTTCTATTGCGATGGCAAGCACGCCTGGCCAAGTCCAAGACTCGGGCGGCAAAGCCATTCACTTGGCACCACGCACCCATTCCCGCATCATTTCTAAATCGATCAGCGGTAAGGGCGGTCGCGGCAGCTACCGCGGTGTGGTCAAAGTAGTGCCGGGGGCTGAAGAATGCAAATCATACGTGCAATGCGACGCACTCATTTTAGACGATCAATCACGCTCTGACACCTACCCGTACATCGATATCAACGAAAACAACGTCGACATCGGCCATGAGGCATCGGTCAGCCGCGTCGGTGATGATCAAATCTTCTACTTGATGAGCCGCGGCCTTGATCAGAACGCTGCACGCACGATGATCGTCAATGGTTTTATCGAGCCCTTCGTTAAACAGCTGCCAATGGAATTTGCGGTGGAAATGAACCGTCTTATTGAACTGGAAATGGAAGGGAGCGTTGGATGAAAACGCTTTCGCTCAAACATATGCTCCAAGACCAAATGGTCGACGGCCAGCTACCACTGCAGGTTGCTGTTACCATCACGGCGTTGCCTGGCGAACAGATTGCCATCATTGATGATTTACTTGATTGCGCGCCAGAAGCAAGTGCGGTAAAGCACGCCGTCACCATCGCCGCGCAGGAAAATAGCACGGTTACCTACCAGCTGCGCGCCGTAGAAGACTGCAGGCAAACAGCAGTTGAAAAAAATATTACCATCAGCTTGGTTGGCGCTGGCGCCAACGTCGATGTCCGCGCAGCATGCCTTACGCGCGATAGCCAGCACATCAAATTCAATACCCTGCAGGACCATGTGGTTGGTGACAGCACCAGCAACGTGCTAATCAAGGCAATCTGTGACGATACCTCGCGTCTTAGCTGCAACAGCATGATCCGCATCCACAAGGGGGCTCAGGGTTCAAATGCCGAGCAAGCAAATAAAAACATCTTGCTGAGCAAAAAAGCACGTGCGGTGTCCATCCCTCAGTTGGAAATTGAAGCAAACGATGTGCGCTGCAAACATGGCGCCGCGGTAAGTACCATTAATGACGACCATTTGTTTTACCTGCAAAGCCGTGGGCTCAGCGTGCCTCAAGCACAAGCAATGCTTATTGAGGGTTTTTTGCAATGAATACATGGCGTTCGTACCTGCGCATCCTTGGACACATGCTCCACGTAGATTGGTTAGTGCTGAAAAAAAATGTTCATCACATTACCATTAATTCGTCCATCTGGAGCATTGTAACGGCTACCTGTGCAGGACGCATCGCCCCTGCCATGGGCGTAGACTCTACGTTTGTGGCCGTGCTTGTTGGGGGAATCATTGCTTCCTGCATTTCAATGCCCATCTATCCGCATGCTATGACCTTTGCCAGCGATCTGAACGGCGACCGGAAAATCAACTTTCTCCTGACGCTTCCCATCCCACGCTGGTTAGTTGCCGCGCGAACCGCTATCGCCTTTTTTATGAACCAACTGATTATCTCAGTGGTTGCTATAACCTGCATTCGATTAGTGCTCTGGGATTGCTTCAATTTTGCACATGTTCAGTGGGGAGCGTTTGCCATCATGCTACTTGCCGCTAACGCTGTCTGTGCTGCAGCTGCTTTATGCGTTGCTACCTTCTTTAGCAATTCACCCATCTCCGCCTCAACCATTTGGATGCGCTTTCTGTTTCCGTTGTGGTTTTTCGGGGGCTATCAAAACACCTGGCCTACCTTGTATCGCCTCTGGCCAAAAGCCGCTTTGCTCGGCTTGCTAAACCCATACACCTACCTGATGGAAGGCATCCGCGGCACCGTTCTTGGCGGCCGTGACAGCCTGCCTTGGCCCCTGTGTCTGGTCGTCTTAGGTGCCCTGGCTATCGGCATGATTGCGCTTGGTTCCTACCGTCTAAAGAAAAAATTGGACGCCGTCTAAGAACACCCCCTTGCCAACAAATAGTTTTTCTGTTTTGCTTCACCTGTTGGACTGGCCCTGTCAACCACAGGAAAGGCTGAACGTATGCACTTTTTCACCCTCTTATGTTGTGGCATCATGATGAACACCTACGTAGCCAAAACAATACGGCCCGCCTCTCCGATTGCCGTGCAAGTACGCGAAGCAACAGCAGCTTATCGAAACACACTGAACAAGAAAAATCACCCCGTAAGCCCGCAAGACATGGTTGATGTTGCCAGCGAAATTCCTACCATTATTCTGGACCTGAAATACGCTACCGATGACAATTTCACCGGCAAGGCCGTATACGCGCAGGCACGCTGTTTTTTGCGTCGCGCCGTAGTAGAAAAGCTCAAAAAAGTTCAAGCTGCCTTGCAAAAACAAGGACTCGGCCTCAAGATTTGGGACGGCTACCGCCCTTACAGCGTCCAGCAAATTTTCTGGGATCGCTGCCCCGACGACCGGTACGTCGGCGATCCAGCAAAAGGATCAAAGCACAACCGCGGCGCAGCAATTGACCTCACGCTGATAAATCTTGCCACAAAAGCTGAACTGCCCATGCCCTCGGCATTTGATGATTTTACCTCCAAGGCCCACCGTACCTACCATACGATGGCACCAGAGGCTGCAAAAAACTGCAAACTTCTAGAAGATCTGATGGTTGCTAACGGCTTCAAGCCATTTGAAAAGGAGTGGTGGCACTACAATGACAACGCGTGGGAAAGCTACCCATTGCTAGACATATCCTTTGAAGAACTTGCCACAGCTGTTGCACCTAAACGCGATGTGCAAACAAAAGATCTAGGCGCGCAGACATTTGTGCCAGCGTCGGACGCTTCGCTGGCGGCAAGTCGCCCTTATACAAAAAAGCCTTAGAATAAATGCCGCGCTGACGCATATGGGTCACGGCAGAGCGCAGGAGCACCGGGTCATCATCAAAAAAAACGGCCATTGAAGAGACGGGGGCAACAGCCGTCGGATGCGACACCCTGTTGAGCGCATAGGGGCTCAGCAAGCAATCTTTTTTTGCCAGTTCAGGTTCACTATAAAAAGCATAGGCGGGAATAGAGCGCCGCTCGAGCTCTTGCAACATAGTTGCTACAAACGGTTCAGTGAGCGATTCGCTGCTCTGCGTTGAGAGAAGCGATTTGTACGCCTCCAATTCTCCTTCGTGAATGCCGTGTTCACGGGCTTTTTGATGAAAGAGCTCCCAAAAGAGCGCGGCGTCACGATCTGCAGCCGCTCGCTTGTCCAGAAAAAATTCAGCCGGCGCGGTCAGGGTGTCAGCTGCATCAAAAATAACGGCTGATTGTTGATTGAGATGGGTAAGAAGTGCTTTGACTTGTGCAAAGGACGTAATGACGCTAAACGCTTGATCATGCCATGTGGGACACAGCGACAGGAGCGCGCAAATGACTATCAAACGGCACCGGTATCTCACTCCCCTCCTTCCTTGTCTAGTGTTCATTCTAGAAGGGAGCCAGAAATGCTTGCAACTTATTTTTGAAGACAGGGCAGCTCGCAGTCGACAAGCTGCCCAGCATAAGGGTTTCTAGACGTCCAGGTTGCGGACGAAGTGGGCATGCTTTTCGATGTAGGAACGGCGGTCTTCCACGTCCTCACCCATCAAAGAGCTAAACCACTGGTCAGCTTTGATTGCATCCTCAATGGTTACCTGCACTAGGTGGCGATGCGCCGGATCAAGCGTTGTTTCCCAGAGCTGCTCTGGATTCATTTCACCAAGACCTTTGTAACGTTGCACCGTCATGAGAGACTTAGCCGTTTTGACAATGGCATCGCATAGGCGAATCACGCCCTGCCCGGTAGCTGCTGCTTCTTTGCCCTGCTGAGCAAAGCTCCACTCTTCACGATCTAACGCCATAACTGGCTGGTAGAGCTCAAGCAATTTGGCTGTTTCTTCCGTTTGGAAGAAGCGCACCGGTACATCCCATACCTTTTTCAGTTCCTTGAATTGGATGGACTCTTTTATCACCACTGCGCCCTCAGTGGCCCCTTCTACCGGGACCTCTTGCTGGTAGGTGATAGCATATTTGGTGAAGCGCGCCTTGAGCTTTTCTACCAGCTCTTCAGTGGTCAGCGCTCCCACCGTCCAATTGATTTCTTTAGCAAAGCCAATTAATTCATGCGCATGGTGGATAGATACTTCCATTTGGTTGCCAAAGCGTTCCAACTCTTCCTCATACGCGCGCATGTCACGAAGCATATGCTGCCATGGCTCACCCACCATTTGCTTGCCCCCGAGCATAATCTGGGTGCTTTGTGCAGCCCAATCGTACAAAAAGCCCCTAAATTCTGATTCATCCTTTAGGTAACGCTCGGTACGGCCCACTTTGACTTTATAAAGCGGCGGCTGTGCAATATAAAGGTAGCCGCGCTCAATCAGGGGACGCATGTAACGGAAAAAGAAGGTAAGCAGCAAAATCCGAATGTGTGATCCATCAACGTCTGCGTCGGTCATGATAGCAATAGTGTGATACCGAGCTTTCTCCGTGACACATGCATCGTTACCAACACCACAACCAATAGCCGTGATCAAATCTTTAATTTCCTGATTTGCCAGAATGCGGTCTAAGCGGGTCTTTTCAACGTTTATGATTTTACCCTTGAGCGGCAAAATTGCCTGGGTAAAACGATCGCGACCTTGCTTGGCCGAACCCCCTGCAGAGTCCCCTTCTACCAAGTACAATTCGCTCTTAGATGGATCTTCTTCCGAGCAGTCAGCTAGCTTGCCCGGGAGCACTGAGGTCTCTAGCTCGCTCTTGCGACGCGTCAGCTCGCGTGCCCGCTTTGCCGCTGACCGCGCTTGCTGGGCAAGCACAGCCTTTTGCAGGATTTTTTTAGCCAGGAGGGGATTTTCTTCAAACAGCGTGTCCAAAAAGGCATAGGTCCATGAATCGACAATACCCTTCACCTCGCTGTTACCCAAGCGCGACTTGGTCTGCCCCTCAAACTGAGGCTCCGGTACTTTAATGCTGATGACGCAGACTAGCCCCTCACGCACATCTTCGGACGAAAATGATTCGTCTTTGAGCATGTTAAATTTCTGGGCATACCGATTGCAAACCTTCGTCAAGGCTGATTTGAAGCCGGATTCGTGGGTACCGCCATCGGGTGTGCGCACGTTGTTCACAAAGCTAAAGGTCTGCTCCGTGTATCCATCGTTGTACTGCAATGCCCAGTCCAACACGTACGTTTCATCATCTTTGTTGAACTGAACGATTTCCTTGAAGAGCGGTGTTTTTTTGCTGTTAATCGTTTCAATGAACGATGCGATACCGCCTTCAAAATAAAACTCATCGCTCTGTCCGTTGCGCTCATCACGCACCGAAATGCGCAGCCCTTTGTTCAGGAAGGCGCATTCGCGAAAGCGCGATGCCAGGGTATCGTAATTAAGCTCGGTAGTTTCAAAGATACTGCCATCTGGCCAGAAGCGCACGAAGGTACCACGCTTTTCTGATTCCCCAATTGCTTGCAAATCCGCTTGAGGTACGCCGCGCATGTACCACTGCACGTATTCCTTGCCACCCCGATGGATGCGCAGTTCAAGCTTGCTGGAAAGTGCGTTTACTACCGAAACGCCCACGCCGTGTAAGCCACCAGAGTATTTGTAAGAGTCTTTTTCAAATTTGCCGCCTGCGTGCAATTTGGTCAGCACAACCTCAGCGGCAGATTTTTTTTCCGTTGGATGGATGTCAACGGGGATACCGCGACCATTATCCTCAACTGAACAGGAATTATCGCCGTGGATGACCACGTTTATTTTGGTACAAAAACCCGCAAGCGCTTCGTCCACCGAGTTGTCGACCACCTCCCACACCAAATGGTGCAGGCCGGCCGTATTGGTCGATCCGATGTACATCGCAGGGCGTTTACGAACCGCCTCCAGCCCTTCAAGCACCTTAATCGCACTGGCACCATATTCTTCAGGTTGGTGGACTTTTTTGTTCTGATCTTTGTTATCCATGTAATCTTCCTACGCCCTTACGCTTGCAGCACTCTGTTACCTTCACAAAATCTTTCATACGCTGCGCTGTTTATTATATCATGTTGAGCATTAATTAGCCACCAGCGCATGAAATGAAAAGTATAGCCAAGCCCATACCCAGGAACAAAATAGATGAAGAGAGCCTTAAAGCGTGACAAAAAAGAAACATTCATGGGAAAGGCCATTAAACAAGCGTTGGTGAGCTTGAAATACAAGGAGGTGCCGATTGGAGCGGTAGTGGTTGACAAACACGGCACCGTTATCGGGCGGGGCTACAACAAAATGGAAACAGCCGCCTGCCAACTTGCTCACGCAGAAGCACGTGCCATAGCCCAAGCATGCAAAAGAATTGGGGATTGGAGATTGAATGGTTGCACAATCTATGTTACCCTTGAGCCCTGTTTGATGTGCATTGGGCTCATCCAGCTTTCACGTATTGAAGCTGTTGTCTTTGGCGCAACATCCCCCTTGTTTGGGTCAGTTGTCACCACAAGCCTCCCGCTTCCGTCGTATGCCAAACATTTGAGCATTGAAAGTGGAATCCGTGCTGAAGAATGTATGGCTCTCTTGCAATCTTTCTTCAAAAACGTACGTAAACAGAGAAAAGAGAAGAGAAGGGGTAGCAGTGAAGGATAGAGCTAATTTTGTGGAGAAAATCCGACAAACATTGCTCGCACGCAAGCAGGAAATGGACGATACGCTGTCTAAGCAGTCGCATGAAAAACTGACTGACGGCATGGTCCAAGACAGCGCAGACGAAGCGCTCTCCCTCAGCATGGAGAAGCTGCAAAACTCGCTGCAACAGACTGAAATAGATGAGCTCCACTTGATGGAGGACGCGCTGGCACGTATTGAGCGAGGCGAATATGGCATCTGCGTAGATTGCAGTGAGCCAATTTCAGAGAAGCGCCTGGGGCATTTCCCCTTCGCAGCCCGCTGTATTGTGTGTCAGGAAGCGTTTGAACAATAGCAACATCGCCCGGCCGGCGTAGCTCAGTGGTAGAGCAACTGATTCGTAATCAGTAGGTCGTCGGTTCAAGTCCGATCGCCGGCTCCATTAATTAAATACAGTTTGTATTAATTAGCAGGAATAGGCCAATACCAGGTCTGTTTTTTGACAAAACAGCCTGACAGGTGTAAGCTTTAGAGGTTCTGATTATTGGCTGTAGGTCGCTCGTCCAGGCCCCACCGTCAGTATTACGTTAAGCAAATTGATGTTTTACCAACTGTACGATTTACCCTAGGTTGTGACGTTATGAAAAAAACAGTAGCATCTCAGACTCACCATGGCGTTGGACGCCGCAAAGCGGCAGTAGCCCGCGTGTGGCTCAAGCCAGGTAAAGGCTCTATTGAAGTGAACGGCAAAAACTTCGCTGAATACTTCAATACCGACGCAGCACGCAGCGCTGTTGTGTTCCCTTTCCAAGTCTGTGGAGCTGAGAAGCTTTACGATGTCATGGTTGCAGTAGTCGGTGGTGGCGAAACAGGCCAATCCGGTGCTGTTAAGCTGGGCATCGCTCGTGCACTGCTCAAGGCAAACGAAGCCTTCAAGGGCACGCTTCGCCAAAACGACCTTCTTACCGTAGACGCTCGTGTTAAAGAGCGTAAAAAATACGGTCAAAAAGGCGCGCGTAGACGCTTCCAATTCGTCAAACGTTAATCGCTTTTTCATACAGCTCCACTCCGGTGGAGCTGTATCTCTTTTTGCCAGCCCTTTAAAGTATATTTCGTAGGGAAACAAGAGTTACCAATGTGCGGAATTGTCGCGTACACGGGCAAGCAGCTCTGCAAGAACCTGGTTCTTGAAAGTCTCTCTCGTCTTGAATATCGCGGGTATGACTCGGCAGGATTTGTCTGTATAGACGCAAAACATGGCCATTTCAGCTACCAAAAAGAAGCCGGGGGCGTAGCACCGGTAAAACGGCTCCTTACCTCTGCCACCTTTGATGGCTATACGGGCATGGGACACACCCGATGGGCAACCCACGGCATTGTGGACCAGAAAAACGCTCATCCCCACTTTAATTGCCACAAAACCATCGCTGTGGTGCATAATGGCATCATCGAAGGGCACGACGAGTTGCGGGAGCAGCTCCTAGCGCGGGGCCACTCCATCGTTTCTACCACAGATACCGAGCTTGCTGCTCACTTGCTACACGACTTGCTTGAAGAGCACAAAGACCTGAAAACCGCTCTTTTAGCTTTTGTTCAGCATATCCGAGGCGCTTTTGCCTTTATTTTCCTGCTGGAACAGTTTCCTGACACCTTGGTCGTAGTTCGCCACCGCTCCCCCATGGTGATTGGGCTGGGTGAGCAGGAGAGCTTTGTATCCTCTGATTTCATAGCTTTTTCCGACAAAACTCGTCGCGTTGTTTTCATGCCTGACGACAGCATTGCTCTGGTTAAAAAAGACAGCCTTGAGCTCTATAGCTTTGAAGGCAAAACCCTGCCATACAGCATCCAAGATATTGACCAGGCCTATGTTGATGTTGATAAGGGGACCTTTGAACACTTTATGCTCAAGGAAATTTATGAGCAAAAACGTGCTATCAACAGAACCCTAGCCTTCTGCAAAATGTTGGGAAGCCAAACAGAACTTGCCCCAACGCGTAATGATCATCGTCGCTTGCCCCTGGAATACAACGATTCCATTTGGCGCCAGCTCGGGTTGAGCAAAGAACAAGTTATCAACCTCCGCTATATCAACTTGGTTAGCGCCGGGACGTCGTGGCACGCAGCACGCATTGCCCAATTCTTCTTTGAAACTATTTGCAAGATTCCAACACGCGTCCATTTGGCCTCCGAATTCAGATACATGACGCTGTTTCCTGAGCCAGAAAGCGTGTATATCATGATCTCCCAGTCAGGGGAAACAGCCGACACGCTAGAAGCGCTGCGCCTTGTTAATTCGTGTGATTTGCCAACCATAGCGATCACCAATGTTGCCTCAAGCAGTATGGTGCGTGAAGCGGGAGGCTTCTTGCCAATGCAGGCAGGACCTGAGATTTCTGTCGCCTCTACCAAGGCCTTTTCCACCCAACTTGCCACCCTATACTGGCTTGCCAACCGCATGGCGTTGGAGCGTGGGATCATTTCTGAAGAAGAAATGTACACAGCGGAAGAACAGCTATTCATAGCTGCCGAGGTGCTGGAAGCAAGCATCGAGATGTACAAATTTGCTATCACTCAAGAATTAGCGCCAAAGTACGCTCAATACGACCGCTTCATCTTCCTGGGGCGCCATATCAGCTACCCTTTTGCTCTTGAAGCATCGCTCAAACTGAAGGAAATTTCGTATATTTTTGCCCAGTGCTATCCCGCCGGCGAGCTAAAGCACGGGCCTATTGCCCTGGTAGATGCCAAAACACCCGTTGTGCTCTTTTCGGTACTGGACGATTTGATTTACTACAAGCTTGTTTCGAACGCTCATGAGGTAAAAGCACGCAATGGCCACCTGGTAGTATTTGCATTTGAAGGGCAAAACGAGTTGATTAGCCTAGCGGACACCGCGTTTATTCTTCCACCCGTAGCACCACTGTTAGCTCCACTCGCCATGACGGGTTTAATGCAATTTTTCGTCTATCACATCACTCGCCAGCTGGGAAATCCTATCGATAAACCTCGCAACTTGGCAAAATCAGTAACGGTTGAATAAGGAATCCATGCTGTTTTCACCCCTAACTGCCGCTTGTTTACTATACTTTTTTATCGTGCTTTTCATCGGCTACATTGCACACCGCCACAATCAACGGGCGGGGGGGGACTATGTACTAGGCGCACGCTCGCTTAATTATTGGGTCACCGCCCTAGCTACTCACGCCAGTGACATGAGCGCATGGCTTTTCATGAGCATGCCAGCACTGGTGTACACGCGTGGCCTGGTGGGCGCCTGGACTGCGGTTGGATTAACCATTTTCATGCTTATCAACTGGATTGCCGTTGCACCGCGCCTGCGAACCTTAACCGAATTTCACGGTTCTAAAACACTCTCATCGTTTTTTGCCAAGCGTTTCGATGATCGAACTGGCTTATTGCGGCTTGCAAGCACCCTTTGTGCTCTGCTTTTTTTGACATGCTATGTCGCTGCTAACCTGGCAGCACTGGGGCATCTTTTTGAATCAATTTTCAATTTGCCCTACCTGACGGGTATTTCGATTGGCTCACTCGTCGTTTTTTACACCCTGCTAGGCGGCTACACCTCAATAGCATGGATAGACTGTTTTCAAGGGGCGTTTTTGCTCGGTGCTATTCTGCTTGTGCCAGCAGCAGCTATGTATTCTCTAGGCGGTTGGTCGACTATCCACACGGCAGCGACCGATGCTCATGCCTATAACTTTTTACCTACCTCCTGGGGGAGCCTAGTAGAATGTCTGTTTTTAGCCGTCGGCTGGGGGCTTGGCTACTTTGGCCAACCTCACATCATCACCAAATTCATGGGCATTGATGATGCAAAAAACATCAAAAAGGCTCAGTACGTCGGCATCAGCTGGCAAACTATCACGCTCGGCGCTGCCGTACTTGTCGGCCTTATTGGCACAGCCTTCTTTGCAGAAGGGATGCAGAATCCAGAGTTTTTATTTATCAATATGACACAAGCACTTTTCCATCCTTTTTTCACGGGACTGGTACTCTGTGGCATCATTGCCTCATCGATCAATGTGATGGGCGCGCAGGTTCTAGCGCTAGCCTCTGTGGTAATGGAAGACGTAATCCAGCGGCTTCTCACACATCATCGCACCCTTGGCCCTTCAGTGGGACGCTTAAGCGTGCTTGGATTGTGTGGCCTGGCTCTTGGGCTGGCCTATGCTAACCAACACCGTCCCATTTACGATTTGGTACTGTACGCCTGGGGGGGACTCGGTTGTTGCTTTGGGCCCCTTGTCCTGGTTGCCTTACACACAAACATGAAAAATGCCCGCGCTGCGTTGGCGGGCGTTATAGTGGGAGCTTGTGTGGGAGGACTGTGGCCGCTGCTGGGCACGAGTATTCCTGCCATGATCGTTGGTTTTCCAGCAAGTTTGCTCGCTATGCGGCTTGTTCGCTAGCCACTGCTCAGTTATCTTCCATCGACTCAGTGCATACCAAAGCATGGCGGAAGGAACGGCCCATGTCCATCGCTCTTTTCCTTTGCAGCGCCTTGTCTAAAAAAGCGACGTGATGCGCAGCATATTCTTGTGCCGCATCTTGCAGGTGGGGATAGTAAAAAAAAATATAGCGCACGAAATCTTTTAAACCATCTTGCCACGCCTGCGTTTCAACATTAATCCCAGCCTCTTGCAAAAAACGACCTCCCTGATGAACAATCCCGTACAGATTGTAAGGAGCCGCCGTTGGATAATGCTTCTGCGCTAGCGCTAGCCAGTTTTGCGTCGAATATGGGTAACGTATGGCGCAGCCTTCAGCAAGCAATTTTCCCGGCACCGTTATACGAACAACATGGAGCACCAATGTGGCCACCTGCTCGACAACATCTGCGTGCCGTTCAAACAAAGCCTTACAAAAAGCTAAGATTCTTTCGGCAGCAGCTAGAGTGTTTTTTTGCTCTGGCTCGCAGGTGGCAAAATAATTCTCAAGGCTTCTGACTAAAGTGTCGTCCTCACCTGTGTAATGCCAAACGAATTTCCCTAAATAAGCCCTAGGGATAATAAAACCAGAAACCCAGGTTGTCATACTTGTAATGCGCAAAAAGTGCAACTCATCAAATCCGCCAGCTTTAATGGCACACTGAAGGTCACCTCTTGTAAGGATAATTGCATCAGAGGAATCTCGCGCCTCACTAGACAGCGGTAGATCTTCACCCATGGGAACGGAATCAGCGGACAAACAGATGCCGCAAAGAAACCATATTCCTACCACTATTGTACGCAGAAGCACCCGCACGCCCAATGTCTTTCTCCCTCGTTGATCTATCACCTATGCTACCGGACTGCCATCAATATCCATGTCATGCCGCTGCATGATTTGATCGTATTCTCCAATGCTCTCAAAGCCCAGTTGTTTTGCGGCCATGAGCTTGTCTAGTTCTCGCGATAACGCAGGGTACCGCGCTGTGAGCATACGTGCGTAATGATAGGCAAAATCTCCATCATGCGGATCGGAATCCAAAGATCTGCGCCGCCCCAGCTCTTGCCAATGTCTCTGTTGTTCTACGGGCAAACAACCAAATAACCTAGTCAGTTTTTCATACAACTCGCCAATGCCCCCAAGAGACTCCTGTAAAACCCCGACTACGTGAGGATCATTGGCAAACACTGCAAGCTCCGGATACTTTTTGCCTGGCACTGATAGATCATCCCTCTCAAAAGAAAAAGGAAAAACTATAGGAGGTATTAAACTACTCAAGTCTGCTCGGAAAAACTCATCAAATTTGCCCACTAACAAGTGAAAATCTATGAAATACGGCCGATATGATTCCGCTGAAGATTCATTGATGGATCGCGTCAAAGCCCACAGTCTATTGTAGGCCATCTCCGCTTCTAATGGCCCTTCTAAACTAGCCAACAAGCCCGTAGCGGCGCTCACCGGCAATCTTAGGTCACGGCAGAAGGATTTAAGGTCTATATCAGTAATGATGTGCCTCTGGAGCGCAACCTCTGCTGCACAGCATGAAGCCATCACCATCGATAGGGACATGAATAACATGATACAAGCGCGCATTGGAAGATCCTTTTTTAATGCTAATAATGCATTCGCGAGCAAGGAGAATAAAGATTGTAGCGCTTTTAGCAAGAATTACTTGCATCGTGTTACTAGATAGATCGGTACTTTAACCTGCAGCCGAGAACGTCATCGCCCTGCTGCACGCTGCATGCCTTCCAGCCCACGCGCTAGTTTTTCTTGATACATCTTCCAATTAACCCTTGTATAGCGGCTGGCAAAAGCTGCCGGTGTGTCATCGGTTTTTTCGAATGCTTCTGGGGTCATGCACGCTGGCAAAGAAAGATCGGTTGGTCCGATGGATGCGTTAAAGAAAGTGAGATAGCGCTGCAACATCGCATCGGCAACACCGCTTTGGCAAGCCTTATAGACAAGACGATAGAGGCTGCGCATCAGATGGTTCTCTAGCAAAGGATCTTCGGCAAACACTCGGCGGGCAAGCCATCCGAGCAGTTGGGAACACGTTGCTCGCACTAACAAATGCTTATGAGGCAAGTTGCCGGCTTTCAAGTCTAGCTCATCTACAAATTTTAAATGCTCCTGGAGCAGGGAAGTCATTTTGTCGATAGGATGGCGCTGGATAATTGCATGTGCCACTGCCATTTCGCTGCAAATAACATCTATCCAGGCCCTAGAAGGCACTTTTTCCGTCTCATCCCAAAGCATCGTTCGGCACAATTCGCTCATAAATATTTCAGGTGATGCCCCAAGCGGAAGCTCATAATTTTCTGGCACGCGTGCTGCATAGGCATGCGCATAACCATAACGAGCATAAAAACCCTCCACCGTGAGTCCCTTGTCACGAGGAGAATGATAGCCAAAAAACTTCCTACATGAAGTCTGAGAAGAGGGGCTGCACCGAGCGACGGCGTCGAGAAGTTTGTACAAAGCTTGTAGTAAAGTTTTTTCTTTGTCCTTTGGAATAACACGACGTGCCAAAACAGCCGCCATGGTTTTAGCAAGAAAAAGCAACTCTTCCTCCATTCCTGCATCCAGACTATCCCGCACATCGTGCGCTTTCACAACCTGAACCAAGGCGTCTACCGTAGCGCCTGCCGCTTCAATGCCCTCCCCACTACCGGTTGAATCTCTTTCAGCAATCGCATGGATGAACTTGCCAAAGCTTTGACTGCACGCACAGAGAGCTTCCTGGACAGTAATCCTCCATGCACTGGGTGGCTGCAGAGGCTCTGTTGTTGTTGCAGCAGGAAGACGATTGCCGGATGCAAACAATAGCACACACATGGTCCAGCGCGCGATTTTGATCATTGTATGTTCCTTGTTCGGGTATTAAGACTCTACGCTAACCCCCTCTGTAGTAGGCGTTGGGGCTTTGCCAATCTCTGCCAAACGGTTTTTTGCTTGCCGAATTGCATGGCCACACGTCCAGTCATCGTCAGGAAATATCCGTCGCATTAGGAAAAAAAGATTTTGATCTGACTTTGGTTCTAGTTCACATAAAACCTCCTGTACGATCCCCTCTAGCTTGTATGTCAGCTTTTCTGCGCCAGGCAAAACATAGGTAGCATAGTCTGCCACTAAGATGCGCAAGGCGTCTTCCCCAGATCCTGCCGGCGACCCCGACAGTAGTTCTTTTAGAAAAGCAACCATCGCTGTACGATGATGCGCACTGTAGCTTAATGCAGGCTTTATATAACCTGCCAATTGATCCAGAAGGCTTACCACATTATGCACAACCGCGGGCAGGGTGCCAGCTGCACCAAAAAAGCATGCAATGCGTGCTTGAGGGAGCAACCAAACCTGCTCAGGAAAATAGGAGACCTCTTGGCCAAAGGCTGCGGCAACACTGTCCACATACGCTTTGCCAGCAGCAACAAAACGTTCCTTGCTTAGATCGAAAGGCCCTCCCCATCGATGTATATCTGTTTCAGACTTAAAATAAACACCAGCCTTACCAACACTCTCAAACCGATCAGCAACCTGAGCTTGGGTAAGGCGGTATTCACCGGCTTCCCAAAGAAATCGGTGCGGGGCGGCCCCAAAACAAGTGCTAATTGCCAGAACGATTACTAACGCTGACGCAAACTTATACCTCATCCCTTTGCTCCCTTTTTATCTGAAGATATCTCTTATTTCTAGCTTTCAGGAAAGATCTGCAGCAGCTCGTATACAGTCCTAAAGCCCGTCAAGCGGCAAGTCGTTTTTACCTGTTGTTGATGCGCAACCAGAATATGCTCTAAGCCAAACTTTTCAACTTCTTTTATGCACATACCAATATGATTGATCGCCTTGAGTTGACCGGTCAGGCTTAATTCGCCAATCGCCACGGACTTGTTTGGCAAAGCCTGTTGAAAGTAGCTGGAAAGAAGCGCCAAGGCTATGCCAAGGTCGCTGGAAGACTCTTTGATTTTAAATCCACCGCTAACCTTAAAGAAAATATCATGCGAACTGAAGCGAATATGCAAATATTTTTCCAAAATCGATGCGATTAGCACAACGCGCTTTTGGTCCATTCCAGTCACCACGCGCTGTGGAATACCAAATTTAGACTCTACCACCAGCGCCTGCACTTCTAAAATCAGCGGACGCGTGCCCTCCAAGCTGCATACCAAGGCGGATCCTGCGGCACTAGATGCTTCGTTGAGCAACTGTTGATTGATGTTAGTAACTTCTACCAGCCCCTCTTCCTGCATTTGAAAAAAGCCCACTTCATTAATCGCCCCAAAACGATTTTTGACGGAGCGTAAAATGCGCGTGTGCCAGCGATCTTCAGCCTGCAAGTAGAAGGCGGCATCGACCATGTGCTCAAGCACTTTTGGCCCAGCCATTTCACCTTCTTTGGTGATGTGACCGGTGATCAGCACGGCAACATTGTTCTCTTTTGCAAACCGCATCAAATGAAAGGCTGCCTCACGCAATTGGGCAATCGTACCAGGAATAGCGTGCGACTGGAGGGAGAGGTGACAATTTTGTATCGAATCTAAAATGAGTAAGGCTGGCCGTACTTGCTGACCAGTGGCCAAAATGTTTTCCAAGTTTGCTTCATCCGAAAAGCGAAGCCGTTTGCTCGTAACGCCCAGGCGCTCAGCACGCCCCCGCACCTGCTCTAACGACTCTTCGGAGGAAAAATAGAGCACCTCAGCGTTAGTGGCAAGCCGATCAGCAACTTGCAGAAGCAAGGTTGATTTTCCAATGCCAGGATCACCCGTCAAAATAATAAAAGAACCCGGTAAAACGCCCCCGCCGAGCACGCGATCCCACTCTTTAATGCCCGAAAGCATTCGCTCTTGGGTATGGGTAGGAATTTGGTCTAAGGAAAGAAGGTTTGCTACCGTGCCCCGCGTAGTGCTCACTTTGGCGGTCTGCACCGCTTGCGCGGGCGTAAAATCAGCAAAGCTATTCCACTCCTGGCAGCCGGGGCAGCACCCCGCCCATTTGGGGCTTTGGTAGCCACAATTGGTACACGAAAAAGCAGCTTTAATTTTTGCCATGAAGGGCTCCTACAGAGCCGCCTCGCGCGTTGGCTGCGTCAAGGAAGGACGCGCCATCGCGTCACCGGGACGGCGTATTTCAAAACAAGCACGGCAGCGAGCTTCATAAAACTCCGATGCCCCCACTAAGACGATGGGATCATCATAGGAGGCCGGCTGGCCATTAACCAGGCGCTGGGTGTGATGGGCATCGCTACCGCATTTAACGCAAATGGCCTTGAGCTTGCAAACCTCATCGGCCTCTGCCATTAAGGGTGGAACAACGCCGAATGGCTCACCACGAAAATCCAGGTCCAAGCCAGCAACAATGACACGCTTGCCATCATTAATGAGGGTTTTAATAACGCGCAGCATATGCTGGCCAAAGAATTGAATTTCATCAATGCCCACAACATCGATATTGTGGTGGGCAAGCTCCAAGATTTTTTCTACACCGGCAGCAGTGTCGTTGATAATAAACGCGAAGCGCTCTTTACCCTCGTGCGACACGATACAGGTCGGCACTTGGTTGTACCGCTTGTCGATATGGTGTTTGATGGTTAACACGCGCTGCTTGGCATACTCCGCACGCCGTAACCGACGCATAAGCTCTTCGGTCTTGCCAGAAAACATCGACCCACAAACAACTTCTAACCGACCCTTCATAGTGCCTCCTGCGCGTGCAACTTGAGCAAACCTGTATCAGCTGCAAGTATACCAGGGTTTGAGCGGCAGAGAAGGAAAACGTGGTTAGGTCGGCGTTCCTGCCCGAGCCGCCGGCGCCGCCGGATCAGGTTGTACGCGTTGGCCCCATGGGATAAGCCCTCCCAAGTTCCACCACCCCGGTGCCACCGCTCCTATAATTCTGCCGTCCGCGCCAACTTGCCTATTGGCGTCCAATTCTTCCTGAGAAGCTGGCATAAGATTAGGCCCCGGCAAAACCGGCGGTGCTGCAATCCCTGCACGAGCAACTTGATCTAAACGAGCCTGTGCATTTGGATTGCCAATAGGACCTCTTACAGCAAAGCCCCCTTGTTGTCCAATTGTCTGCAACAGACCCGCAGCAAATCTATCGGCTACAGCATCGACAGCGCCTCCCTCTGCGGCTGCTGCGCGCAACTGTGCTACAATTGCATCCCCAGCATGGTCGCCTAACTGTTGACCAAGGCGCTGGATAACGGTCTCCTGGCCGGGTGCTAGCCCTGCTCTGTCCTGCGCTGCCTCGTTAACCAGGCGTTCAATATTTTCTCGCAAGGCGCCACCTAAGGTATCGCCCATCACCTCAGCCAACCGCTGCAGGGTGGTACGTTGACCATCAGGCAACGGCTGCCCTTGGGCGGCAGCATCATTAGCAAGGCCATCCATGGCAGCCTTTAACGCCTCTTTAATTGTTTCTACCAGGTTTTGACGAAGTTCTGCTGCATTTTCTCGCAGGTTTTGCTCTGCTGCACCTGCCGCACCGCTTCCTACAGCATGACCAAGCACAGTGAGGCGCTCGTCAAGCCCTTCGGTAAGGCGTCTGACAAGGTTGCGCAGCATATCAATCGAAGGAGTAATCACCTTTTGATTAATCCACTCACGCTTCCAATAAATGATAGTAACAACGGCCGCTAGCACCAGTGCGGTTAGTACGATGCGTCTGAAATAATTTGTTTTGATGATTGGCTGGCGCGTTTGATGCGCTGCAAGGAGCATGACTAAGTCATGAATTACGGTATTATCAATCTTCTGTGCTCCAAGCTGCTGATTGATATAGTGCAGCTCATGCCCAAGCTTGTTCAAGTGCAGCATCATAGTTTCTTGACGATCTTTAAAAATCGTTTGGCCATGGTTAACCATCGTCAGGATTAAATAGGCTTTTGCAATAGGAGCACGGAACGGCGCTACAACCCCCTCAGGCGTTGCTACCTTGTGGTTGTAAAGAGTATCCAGGCACTGGATAGCCCGCTGCGCGTGCGGCAACTGAAGATTGTCCCCCACCAAGTGGCGGTGCATCTGCAGGTAAAATACCTTAGTTAACTTCTTGAGCAGCAAATAAGAGTCGTGATCGGGACTGGCGGACAAGTGCGCAATCAAACGTAAATAAAACACGCAACTGTACTGCGTCTCATCATCCAATGTAGCGCGTGGCAGCATAAGATTGTTGGCATAGTTTTCCGGAAAGCCCCCATCCAGGACAAAAGCGTAATAAAATTGCTTAAAGTCCTGCATGCTGCGCGCAAGCAACTGATCGGCTGTTTGGCTAAAAATGCCCGCTTCATCAGTCAGCTCAACATAGTGATAGTCTGGAATATCCGTTACTTTGATATTTTCAAATGAAGGCAGGTCTTCCGCACAAGCCACAGGAGCAGCAACAAACGCAAGAAGAAATGCAAACATGCATCGAGCCATTGATGTCATAAAAACCTCTTATTCACGCTAGAAACAGTCGCATTTGCAGAGTAATAGACTGGGCAAGAAGCTTAACCCATGCATAGTTGCTGTCAACCAACCCGGGCAATATTCGGCTATAAGCGCTTATCCAGCACAGCACATGTTTCAAATAGTATTAAACAGCGCCGACGACAAAGCGTTCGGCACGTGCTAGATCTTCCGGCGTGTCAATTCCAAAGACTTCAACAGCCGTTGGATGAACGGTAACAGCTAGGCCGTGCTCCAGCCAGCGAATCATTTCCAGTTTCTCTTTCTCTTCCAGGTGGCCAGGTGGCATCGCCCCAATTGCCAACAAGGCAGCGCTGGTAAAGGCGTATAAGCCTACATGCTTGTAATACAAACCGTCTGCAACAAGCTTTGCCAGGTCCTGCACGTCCCGCACGCATGGAATGGGCGCTCGCGATGTGTACAAAAGTCGGCCCGTGCTGCTAGTAACGATTTTTGCAATGTTCCGATTGGTAATATCTAAGGAGGTGGTGATTCGGGTTTTGAGCGTCCAAACGTCTTGATCGGGTTGCTCAATTGAAGACAACAGGTCAGTTATCATCAGCGGCTTTACGAATGGCTCATCGCCCTGCCAATTGACCCAAATATCCGCATCGATTGCTTCCCGCTTGCACAGCTCCACTAAGCGATCGGTGCCACATTGACACGCAACGGAGGTTAAAACTCCTCTACCACCAAAAGCCGTAACGCATTCAAGCAAGCGCTGGTCATCAACAGCAAAAACCACTTCGTCAAACAAAGAAACGTCCGATGCAGCCTCCCACACCCATTGGAGCAGTGGCCTACCTTGGATGGTCTTCAACATCTTCTCCGGAAAGCGATGTGATGCAAGACGCGCCGGTATAACACAAGCAATACGTTTACCTTTGTACATGCGTTCCTCTTTGCTACACACACAACGTGTTTGATGGTATGCTGCGCCAGTCTAATATATTTCTAGTAAAAATACATATGTTCAGAAGAGGTTAGCGCTATGACTGGTCAGCATTTGTTGGTTAAAAAATCAAACCCGCTACACGGATCAGCTCATGTGCATGGTGCCAAAAATGCAGTGTTGGTAATCATGACCTCTCTTATTCTAACTAACGGCATCTCTGTATTAGAAAATGTGCCCAACAATACCGATGTGCTGTTGATGGTTACCTTACTTGAGCACTTGGGTGCTACCGTTACCTTTGACACCGCTACAAAGCAACTGACCGTCGACACGCGTGGCATCAGCAAATGTGATGTGCCCCAAGATATTATGAATAAAATTCGTGCCTCTATTTTGGTGATGGGGCCGCTTCTTGCTCGCTTTGGCGCCGCAGATGTTGCTATGCCAGGAGGTGATTTGATTGGGATGCGACCAATCAACTATCACTTGGAAGGGTTTAAGCGCTTGGGGGCCACCATCGAAGTGCACCTGCCATACGTTTCCGCCCACCTCGATCGCACGGCAGCAATCCCCGCAGCGGTGCGCATTTCTCTGGAGTATCCCAGTGTAGGCGCCACCGAAAACATTCTCATGCTCGCCTGCACACGCAATACCCACACCACTATTATTAATGCTGCGCTGGAACCTGAAGTCATAGATTTGATCGACGTATTAAATAAAATGGGCGCCAACATCCAAGTGGGGCCAGCAACAATCGATATTCGTGGCGTGCCCTCGCTCAACCCCATCCATCACACAATCATTCCTGACCGCCTTGAAGCAGGCACCCTGCTGATAGCCGCTGCGATCACCGGAGGATCAATTGCCATACCGAACGCACGCCCGGACCATCTGGATACCTTTTTAGAAAAGTTGCGTGCCATGGGCCATACGATCGTGACTGGCTTTGACCAAGAGGAGCGCATGGCACTTGGAGTGACGCTCAAAGCTACCCAAACGCCACGCGCAATTACCGTCAAAACGGCCCCCTATCCTGGCTTTCCAACCGATTTGCAACCACTCATCACCGCTGCCCTTTGTACTGCGCAAGGCATAAGCGTGGTGGAAGAGACGGTGTATGAAAATCGCATGATGTACACCAAGGGGCTTGCCAAAATGGGCGCCCAGATCAGCGTTGAGGGCAGTGTGGCAACGGTCAGAGGCGTGGACATGCTTTACGGCAGCGAGGTGATTGCCGCCGACTTACGAGCCTCTTGTTCATTTTTGCTCGCCGGGCTGGTGGCAGAAGGAGAAACAAGGATCGCGGGCATACATCACCTGCTGCGGGGCTATGACGGACTTGATAGCAAGCTCTGCGCGCTAGGCGCTCAGGTCCAACTGATGAGCGATATGCCTATCGCTGACTCATCCCAGCAGAAAGCTCAGATATCTCTTTTGTAATAGCAGCTTGACGCATCTTATTGAACTGAAGGGTTAAACGCTCTAGGTACTTCTCTGCGTTGTTGGTGGAATTTTCCATAGCAAGAAAGCGCGCCGCATGTTCAGCACGCATAGCGTCAAAAAGAATTTGCATAACAATGCTACGCAGGTAGCGGGCGGCAACAAAATCGAGCACTTCTTGTTTTGATTGTTCCCAAATAAGCGAATCCGCCGTTCCTGCCTGCTGAGCTTCTTGTGCCAAATTATCTACTGCAAGGGGCAACACGGTTGTTTTGATGGGGCGCTGAAAGAAGAAAGATTTTGCCTGGCTGGAGAAAAATGACACAGACGAATATGGCTGGGAGCCGAACATGATTTTTTCGATTAACTCGTCAGCAAGGGCAGACAGATTGTGGGTGGTAACTTCTGGGTAGCTGGCAACCAGGACTCCCTTGTTTTGCTTTTTCAGGTGCGTTATAGCTTTGGTACCAATTGCAATAAAAAACGGTTCTTGTTTCTCATCTAAAAAAAGTGCCTGTTGCAAATACCGAAAAAGATTCGAGTTCAAACTGCCACAGAGCCCTTTGGAAGTTGACACAACCACAAACAAAGGCCGCTGGTCTAACACGTCGCTACGCGTTAAAACAGTGTTAACCCATCCACTGCTATCAGCAAGCAACTGAATAAAGGTGTTCTTGAGCTGTTGGTTATAGGTAGTCAATGGCTGGTTTGCCTTATCTAATTTGTTGTAGAAGGCCATAGAAACGAGCCGCACAGCATGGGTGATCTTTTTGGTCGTCTGAATCGAACGAATCTTATGACGCAGGTGAGCAAGTTGCGACATGAAGCCCCTTGTACATGGTTATGTGTTGCGCGGTTGTTCTTCTAGCCGTAATACTGGTAAAGTAACGAAAAGATAACTTTTTTACAATGATTCCTGGGGGGCCATGCACATTCTGATCGATGGATACAATTTGCTCAACCATCTCTTTCCCGGCTACAAGGGCATGTTGGATAAACCAAAAGCCCTTTTCCTTAGGCAGCTTGCCGCATACCATAAAACCAAAAAGAGTCAGGGGACGCAGATTACGGTCGTATTTGATGGAGGAGCAAGCACACATGCAACCCGAGTGGTCAAGGACGGGATCGCCCTGCTTTACAGCGGTTCTCGCATGTCGGCCGATGACTGGATCATAGAACACGTAAGCCGTTCGCGTAGCAACCAAGCGCTTGTTATCACCCTGGATAGAGCGTTGCGTGAGGCGGTAGAACGCCTGGGGGCAGACTGGCTAAGCGTTCAAGATTTTTATACACTGGTGCAACACGCCCTGGCTGGCCAGCCCAACACGTTGCAACATTCTAGCGATGCGGACTTGGTCATTTACGACCGAGACGGTCTAGGTGAGAATACAGACGCCAGCACACAAGCGCTTGATGCCCTTATGGAGCAAGCCTGTGCGATAATTCGCCCTAAGCCAGAAGATGCTACCCCCCCCAAGCGAAATAGCAAGGGATATACGCCATCCAAGGTGGAAAAGGCCATCGCAAAAAAACTGAAAAAACTGAGCTAATTTATGGAAAAACGCATCATTTTAACCCTGGACCAGGTACCTGCCTTTATTGACCAAACGCTTGTGCCGCTGCTCACCACGCACCGGATTATCACCCTAGAAGGACCGTTGGGGGCCGGGAAAACAACCTTGGTGCGCGAATTGCTTACAAAAATGGGCGTTGCTGGCCTTATAACCAGCCCTACTTTTTCCTATGTAAATGACTACAAGAGCGCTTCGGGTAAGCTTTTCCATCATTTCGACCTGTACCGGATAGCATCCATAGATGATTTCATCATGGCCGGCTTTGATGAATATTTGCACGAACGGGAAAGCGTCTGCCTCATTGAATGGCCCCAGGTAATTGCCCCTCTCCTCCAGCGTCCCGAGCTGGCTAAGCAAACCTGCCACGTGATGGCTTCGCACGATCCCACAGACGCAGACCATCGGATTATCAATTTGATCACAAATAATCCATGGTAGTGCGGTTCTTTAATCCCATTTGAAAAATTTGCCAGTTGTCTGATTTAGCACTCAAAATCATTGAAATCTTTCATAAAATCTCTATCCTTATTAGCACTTGTCGCTTGAAATTGTACGTCGGGGGGAGATTCCCGAGCGGTCAAAGGGGACGGACTGTAAATCCGTTGGCTCTGCCTTCACAGGTTCGAATCCTGTTCTCCCCACCAGTCTTTGCCCGCAATAGGCTACGACTGGCACGGTCATACTTCGCTAAGGCTTCGTATGGCGCGGCCGCAACGTATAAAACAAGCCCGAGGAGGCAATCAGCTTATACTGGTAGCAAAAATACCGTACTAAGGGTGTAGCCGTAGACATGCACGATTTTGTTTGGGCGGGAATAGCTCAATTGGCTAGAGCGTCAGCCTTCCAAGCTGAAGGTTGCGGGTTCGAGACCCGTTTCCCGCTCCACTTGCTGGCATAGCTCAGTTGGTAGAGCAACTGATTTGTAATCAGTAGGTCGCTGGTTCGAGTCCAGTTGCCAGCTCCAGCAAAATCTTCTATACTGTGCCTGCGAGCAGCAGTTTGTGCGCTTGAATGCGTAATTACTGTGTGGCTTGCGGGACAAGTCATCTGTGCACTTTACGGTTCACACTTCTGTAGTACCTCAAGATTAGATGTAGGCGCCCACGTAGCTCAGTTGGTAGAGCACCACCTTGGTAAGGTGGAGGTCACCGGTTCAAACCCGGTCGCGGGCTCCATGAAACGCGATGTTGCGAAAGTTATTACAATGGCAAAGAATAGAGTGATTGTTCATCTTGAATGCGAAGGTTGCGGCCTGAGAAATTACAGCAAACGCGTTTCAAAAAAGCGTGACTTTGGCAAGCTTGCTCTGAGCAAATACTGCGCCAAATGCCGCAAACATTCAGCTCATAAAGAAACTAAATAGTGAGAGAGGGCCAGTAGCTCTAATTGGTAGAGCGGCAGACTCCAAATCTGCGGGTTGGGGGTTCGAATCCCTCCTGGCCTGCCACCTTTCACCCCCATACCTGGAGACATGAGCAATGGTAAGCATTAAGACTTTTCTGAAAGAAGTTCACGCTGAGCTTCTGAAAGTAAGTTGGCCTAGTCGCGATGAGTTGATTGGATCAACGATAATTGTTTGCATTCTGGTTGCAGTGTTTGCAGCGATTTTATACAGCATGGATACTGGCTTTGCCTACATCATCAAGATGTTGAGCCAGTAGTTGAACTTGAAGAATGATGTGGTTGCACAATGATACGCTGGTACGTGGTTCAGGTTTATACGGGTTTTGAAGATATCGTTAAGACGGACATTGAGAAGCGCGCACAAGAAGAAGATCTGCAAGATCTCTTCGGCCAAATCCTGATTCCTGCTGGCGAGGTCACCTCTTTCTTAGCCGATAACAAGAGCAAAAAAGAAAAAATTTTCCCTGGTTATCTCCTGCTTCAAATGGAGATGACTGGCGATACTTATCGTTTGGTTTCGTCCACGCCTCGTGTGACGCGCTTTTTGGGTGGTGAAAGTCCTGTGCCTCTTTCTGAAAAAGAGGTGGATCGTATTTTCGCTCAGATGTCGGGCAAACTGCTCGTTCCGCACGAAAAGACAACGTTCATTGTTGGCAGCGAAATCCACATCGCCAGCGGTCCGTTTTCTGGCTTTGTTGGGATCATCGATAAAGTTGATGAAGAGCGTGAGAAACTCACCGTTATGGTAAGCATTTTCGGTCGACACACGCCGGTTGAGTTAGGTTTTGATCAGGTTAAAAAGTAGTTTTAATGTCTTAAAGGTAGGCAGACCATGTCAAAGAAAATAAAAGCTAAAGTTAAACTCCTTCTACAAGGCGGTGCCGCCAACCCTGCTCCTCCAGTTGGTTCTATGCTTGGTCAGCATCAAGTTAACTTGATGGATTTTTGCAAGAAGTTCAATGCGGCCACAGGCAGTCGCAAGGGCGAAACAGTGCCGGTATTGGTCACAGTCTATACCGATAAGACCTTTGACTTTGTTCTGAAAACTGCTCCTGTATCAGAGCTCATTCGCAAAAAAGCAAATATCCAAAAGGGTTCCAAGGCTCCTGGCTCAGTTTCAGCCGGCAAGATCTCCTGGAAGCTCATTGAAGAGATTGCAAAAATTAAGATGCCAGATCTGAATGCTGTTGATATCGAAGCGGCAAAAAAGATCGTTGCTGGAAGCGCTCGTAGCATGGGCCTTTCTGTTGTTGATTAATGTGTTTGTCACCAAGTTGAACTGGATATGCTATGAGTAAGCAAGGTAAAAAATACCTCCAAATTAAAGAAAAATTGGCGGCTGCGCCAATTACCACGTGGCAAGGCGCACTCGATTTCATCTGCAAAAATGCTCCTGCTAAATTTGATGAGTCGATTGACGCTGACGTAGTTCTTGGCATCGACCCTGCTAAGGGCGAGCAAACGGTGCGCGGCTCCGTACTGTTGCCTCATGGCACCGGTAAAAAGATGCGCGTTGTTGTATTTGCCAAGGGCGAGTACGAAGACCAAGCTAAGAAAGCTGGTGCTGACTTTGTCGGTGTGGAAGACCTGATCGCAAAAATTGAGGGCGGCTGGGCGGACTTTGATGCCGCAGTAGCTACCCCTGATTTGATGGGCGCCGTGGGCAAAGTTGCTAAATTTCTGGGCCCTCGAGGTTTGTTGCCTAACAAAAAAGTAGGCACCGTAACTTTCGATGTAGCCAGCATCGTATCAGACTTGAAAAAAGGCCGTGTTTCCTTCAGAAACGATAAAACCGGCGTGCTTCATGCACCATTTGGAAAAGTATCCTTCGGTTCAGGCAAACTGCTCGAAAACCTAAGCTCGCTTGTACAGGCTGTTAAGGCAAGCAAGCCTGCTACTTCCAAGGGTAAATTCATAAAGAAAATTACTATTTCATCGACCATGGGTGTTGGCATCTCCATCAGCCCTGATGATATAGCGGTAGACTAATCTGGACGGGGATTTACTATGAACAAACAAGAAAAAGCGGTGCTCGTCTCTGACCTAAAAGGTTTGATGGGTAGTGCGCGCGCTACATTTTTGATCAACTACAAGGGTTTGAGCGTTGCAGCACTGCAAGGCCTGCGCAAAAATGTGCGCGCACAGGGTGGCTCGGTCAAAGTGACCAAAGCATCTTTAATGCGCATTGCAGCACAAGACATCCCTGGATCGGATACGTTCGCCGAAAACTTCAAGAATCAAGTTGGCCTGGTATTTGCAAACGACGATGTTTCGGCAGTTGCAAAACAATTGGTTAACTTCGCCAAAGACCACGAATCGTTAAAAGTTGTTGCTGGCTTCTACGAAGCTCGCATGATCAGCCAACAAGAGCTTACGTTCCTTGCTACACTTCCTTCCAAAGAAGTATTGCTGGGCACACTTGCTGGTACCCTTCAAGCACCTATCAGCGGCTTGGCACGTGCTCTACAAGCGCACATTGCTAAACTCGCTTATGCGCTTAAGGCTGTGGAAGAACAAAAGCAACAAAATTCGTAGTAAGACGGCGCATTTTATGATACAGTGTGCGTGGTCTTTCCTCACCGTGGGTGGGGCTGATGCAAAGATTGCGTACATTGTTGCCTAGTTAGTTAGATAGTATAGAGCGGTTGTAGGTTTTTAAGGAGTCTGTCACATGTCATCAAGAACTGAGATACTTGACGCAATCAAACAAATGAACGTAATGGAGCTTGCAGAGCTTATTAAGGACATCGAAACAACATTCGGTGTATCTGCTGCTGCTCCTGCTGCTGTTGCAATGCCAGCCGCTGCTGCTGCTGGTGCTGCTCCTGCTGCTGAAGAGAAGAACGAATACAAGGTCACCTTGGAAGATGCTGGCGCTAACAAGATCAACGTGATCAAAGCAGTTCGCTCTGTAACCACCCTTTCTCTTGGTGATGCTAAGAACGGCGTAGAAAACGTTCCGTTTGTTATCTCCGAAGCAGCATCCAAAGATGATGCTCAAAAGATCAAAAAGACCATCGAAGAAGCTGGCGGCAAAGTCAAGCTCTCCTAGTTTTGATCTTTCGCATAATTGCTGATTCATCACATCACGCAGTTCTCTACGGATACCGTCTTGGTAGGCTACCAAGACGGTATCCCTTTAGTTTCTTTAGAACATAATAATCAATGCGTTTTGGCTACAGGAGCGATTGAATGTCTGGATTTGGTAGAGGTAAAGGGATTTTAAGAAAATCATTTGGCAAGATTAAAGAGGTTATTTCGCTACCTAATCTGATTGAAGTCCAATCAAAGTCATTCAATGACTTTGCTCAGCTTGACTGCATTCCGTCGGAGCGTAAGCACATTGGTCTTGAGAAAGTTTTGCGCGATACGTTCCCTGTGGAACACAACGAGCGCATCTCTCTGGAATATGTCAGCTATGAGCTGGGCGACTGGTCATGCATCTGCGGCCAAGTCACTGGCATTGTAAACCGTTATAAATGGACATGCACTAGTTGCAAAAAGAACGGGCATAACAGATTAGCTCATGGCAAGGCCTGCCCTTCATGCAAAAAAGACACTGCGCATTACGTCCACTGTAAGAAGTGCTTCTCGCGCGTCTCGATCAAAGTGCCTGCTGTTGTAGACGAGTGTCGTTACAGCGGCAAAACGTTCTCACTGCCTCTCAAAGTTAAAATGCAATTGATTAGCTGGGATGTTGATCAAACTAGCAACCAAAAAGTAGTTCGCGACATCAAAGAACAAGATGTATTTTTCTGTGACCTGCCGGTAATGGTTGATTTGTACGAAGATCATGACGGCACCTTCCAGCTCGGCTCACAGGGCACGTTCTTGATCAACGGTGTTGATCGAGTAGTGGTAAGCCAAATCCACCGCGCTCCTGGTGTTATGTTCACCCTCAGCAAAAAAACTAAAGATTACCGTGGCCAGCCATACCACGTAGCACGTCTCATCCCTAGCCGTGGTTCTTGGTTAGATTTCGAATTTGATCATAACGATTTGATTCACGTTCGCATCGATAAAAAGAAGAAGATTCTTGCAACTACCTTTTTGCAAGCGCTTGGCATCGAAAAAAATAGCATTCTTTCCACCTTCTATGATTTTGACACCGTAGAAGTCAAGGGCGGCAACTTCTATCGCAAGCTTGATGCAAACGTTATTGGACAGCGCTTGGAAGCGGGTGCATTGCCTAAAGAACAAGAGGGCCTAATCGCTATCGGCCAACGAATCACCAAAGCCCATATCGAGAAGTTGCAAAAGGAAGGCATCGATCGTCTGATCGTGCGCAAAAACAGCTTAATGCGCCGCATTGTTGCGCAAGACGTCATCGCGCCAAAAACCGGTGAGGTAATTGCTACCCTGGGCGCAGAGTTAACCGAGGAACTCTTAGCGGCAATCGAAGTTGCTGGTAACATGTCCTTGAAGCTCATTCAATCTTCTGGCTATGTGGTGCAGCCAACCATGGCGCTTACCTTTGCGCAAGACCAAACAAACAGTATGGAAAGCGCGCTAAAAGAGGTTTACAGCAAGCTTAAGCCTGGGGACATTCCATCTGCCAAAGTTATGGCTGAATATGTTCAGAATTTGTTCTTCAATCCCCGCTTTTATGATCTAACTATTGTTGGTCGTATCCGTACTAATCGGAAATTAGAGCTGGCAGTCGATGAAAAAGTAACTTGCCTGACTAAAGAAGATGTTATCGCTACGTTTAAATATCTTATCGGCTTGAAAGAGCGTGGTGAGGGTGAACTGGACGATATCGACCACTTGGGTAACCGCTGCGTGCGCCTGGTTGGTGAATTGCTCCAGAGCCAGTTGTATGTGGGGTTTGCGCGTATTGAGCGTATCGTTAAAGAGCGCTTCCGTTTGCAGGAAAATTACGCTTCTCTTATGCCGTATGATTTCCTCAACGTTAAGCCGCTTGCAGCTGTGCTGCGTGAATTCTTTGGTACCGGTCAGCTTTCACAGTTCATGGATCAGACTAACCCACTGGCTGAAATGGCACACAAGCGACGCCTTTCTGCTCTTGGGCCCGGCGGCATTACCCGTGAGCGCGCTACCTTTGAAGTTCGCGACGTTCACACCTCTCACTACGGCCGAATCTGTCCTATTGAAACGCCTGAAGGTCAAAACATCGGTCTTATCTCGTCCTTGTCGACCTATGCACGTGCAAACGAGCTAGGCTTTATCGAAACACCTTACCGTCCAGTCAAAGACGGTGTGGTTGACGACAAGGTTGTTTACCTGGACGCCTTCCAAGAAATTGGTGAGCGCATTGCGCAAGCAACCGTAGGGGTTGATAAGAAAAATAACATCATTGATGAGAAAGTATTGGTGCGTAAAGACGGTGACTTCGTATTGGAGTCTCCTGAGCACATTTCCTATGTGGACGCGTCACCAAAACAAATATTCTCTGTGCCAACCGCGCTGATCCCATTCCTTGAGCACGACGACGCAAACCGTGCACTTATGGGATCGAACATGCAACGACAAGCGGTTCCCCTCATCAAGTGCCAAGCACCATTAGTTGGTACCGGTATTGAACGTGAGCTGGGTTCCCTTGAGGGCGCTGTTGTTAACGCGCGCACTACCGGCGTGGTAGAGTACGTATCGTCTGAAAAGATCATTATCCGTTTGGATAAAGACTCGGTAAGCGAGGCAGAGTGGCTATCTCGTCCTATTGATATCTACTACCTGAAGAAATTTGCACGTTCTAGTCATAACACCTGGATTCATTTCAACCCGATTGTTAATGTTGGGGATGAAGTAACTAAAGGTGACATTATTGCCACCGGCGCAGCAACCCAGAATGGCGAGCTTGCACTGGGCAGTAACGTTCTGGTTGCCTTCATGCCATGGCAGGGATACAACTTTGAGGACGCATTAGTAGTAAGCAAGCGCTTAGTTGGTGATGATGTCTTCTCATCGGTGCACGTTGAAGAGTTCATTGTTGAAGCTCGTGAAACGAAGTTGGGTGCAGAAGAAATTACCCGCGACATTCCAAACGTACCGGAAAAAGATCTGGAAGCGTTGGATGAGGACGGTATTGTCAAGATTGGCACGCGTGTCAAACCTGGCGATATCTTGGTGGGCAAGGTAACGCTCAAAGGGGACGTACAAGTTTCCCCAGAAGAGAAGCTCCTGCGCGCTATCTTCGGTGAAAAGTCACGCGAAGTGCGAGATACTTCGTTGCGCGTTCCACCAGGCGTGGAAGCAACGGTTGTGGACGTTAAGGTCTTCTCACGCACCGGCATACGTAAAGACAAGCGCTACAAAGAAATCGTGCAGAAAGAAACGCAGAAGATTGAAGACAACTTCGCCTATCATCTGCAGACCTTAGAAAAAGGTATCAAGACCCGCGTTATCGAGCTGGTTGATGGCAAAACAAGCAAGTCTGCAGCAGCAAAAGACCTCCTGGTTAAGGGCGTCTTTAGCGCTGATAAGTTGCAGCTGGTGGAAATTGCACGGTTGCTCAGCATCGAAACTGGCGACAAAGAAATTGATGCCAAGATCAAGAATTACAATGAGATCTTGACCAATCAGATCCACGTTTTGACAGCGCTTAAAGAAGATCGTATTAATCAGCTCCGTAAGGGCGACGATCTGCCTTCTGGTGTGATCAAGATGATTAAAGTCTACGTTGCAACCAAACGTCGCCTCTCGGTGGGAGACAAGATGGCAGGACGTCACGGTAACAAGGGTGTGGTTTCACGCATTGTTAACGTAGAAGATATGCCATACATGCAAGATGGTACCCCGGTAGACATCGTTCTGAACCCGCTTGGTGTTCCAGGTCGTATGAACGTGGGACAAATCTTGGAAACCATGCTTGGCATGGCTGGCAAGGTTGCTTCGGATAAGCTTGCCACTCAATTAGCCGATCTTTCTCACCAAGAAATGAAGCAGCGTTTGGCTCATTATTACGGCGCTGAAGTCATTAACGATATTGAAAAAGAATACGGCAAGGAAGAAGTGCTCCGTCTTGCCCGCAAAACCGCTGAACGTGGAATTGCCTTCAAGACGCCAGTATTTGATGGCGCTGATTACGAAAAAGAAATCCAGCCCTTCCTTAAAGAGCAAGGCTTGCCTGCAAACGGCTCCTATCCGTTGTTCGATGGAAGAACAGGCGAACAATTTGATCAACCGGTTACTGTCGGCTTCATCTATATGATGAAATTGAACCACTTGGCAGACGACAAACTGCACGCACGTTCCGTTGGGCCCTACTCCCTCATCACCCAGCAGCCACTTGGCGGTAAAGCGCAGTTTGGTGGCCAGCGACTTGGGGAAATGGAAGTATGGGCATTGTACGCGTACGGCGCTGCATACACGCTGCAGGAAATGCTTACGCTTAAGTCTGACGACGTCAATGGACGTATCAAGGCTTACGAAGCAATCGTTCGCGGAGAAGAGGTACCGGAAGCTGGTATTCCTGAGTCATTCAACGTATTGGTCAAGGAGCTCCAGAGCTTAGGTCTACAGGTTGATTTGTTCAAGACAAGTAAGGAGCACGTCGGTGAATAACAAGATGCTTGAAAGATTTCGTGAGTATATAAGCATTACGCAGTTTAATGCGCTCCGTCTTGGTATTGCTTCCCCCGAAAAGATTCGTTCTTTGTCGTACGGCGAAGTCAAAAAGATCGAGACCATTAACTACCGCACGCTCAAGCCAGAGCGCGACGGCCTTTTCTGCGCACGCATCTTCGGACCGGTTAAGGACTGGGAATGTAACTGCGGCAAGTATAAGCGCATGAAGCACCGCGGCGTCACCTGCGAAAAGTGCGGTGTGGAAGTTATTCAGGCGCGTGTTCGCCGTGAGCGCATGGGGCACATTAATTTGGTTTCCCCGGTCTGTCATATTTGGTTCCTCAAAGGAATTCCAAGCTATTTGAGCTTGATTATGAATATGACGGTGCGCGATTTAGAGCGTGTTATTTACTTTGACAGCTACATTGTAATTTACCAAGGTAATTCACCGTTTCCACAACGCACCTTGATTTCAAGTCAAGATTACGAGAACTACGTCTACGCCAACCCTGAAGACACTATGTTTAAGGCTGGCATGGGCGCTGAGGCAATTCGCCAACTGCTCTCTTTGCTTGATTTGAACTTTGAAGTTAGAAAAATTGAGGAAGAGTACACGCAGACTACCTCAGTTGCAGTTAAGCACCGTATCGCTAAGCGCTTCAAGGTGCTTTCCGGCATGGTTCAGGCAGGACTACGTCCTGAATGGATTATTCTGGATGTATTGCCTGTGTTGCCACCGGACTTGCGCCCATTGGTGCCGCTTGAAGGTGGCCGTTTTGCAAGCTCAGACCTGAACGATTTGTACCGTCGTGTACTTAACAGAAACATTCGTCTTAAGCGCCTCATCGAACTTGAAGCACCAGACGTTATTATTAAAAACGAAAAACGTATGCTGCAAGAGTCGGTTGACGCCTTGATCGACAACGGTCGCCGCGGTCAACCAGTGCGTGGCACAAACAAGCGTCCACTTAAATCACTCAGCGAAATGCTTCGTGGTAAGCAAGGACGCTTCCGTCAGAACTTGCTTGGTAAGCGCGTTGACTACTCCGGTCGTTCTGTAATCGTTGTCGACCCTGAGTTGAAGATGCACCAGTGCGGTTTACCTAAGATGATGGCTCTTGAATTATTCAAGCCATACGTCTACGTTGAACTGCAACAGCGTGAGTTGGCTCCTAACCTACGCGTTGCAAAGCGCATGGTAGAGGAAATGACGCCAGAGGTTTGGGAAGCGCTGGAAGAGGTTGTAAAAGACCGCCCAGTTCTGCTCAACCGAGCACCAACGCTGCACCGTCTTTCGATCCAAGCATTCTTCCCAACGCTGGTTGAAGGCAAGGCTATTAAGATTCACCCGCTGGTTTGCGCTGCATTCAACGCAGACTTTGACGGTGACCAGATGGCTGTGCACGTTCTGCTGAGCAAGACGGCGCGCGCTGAAGCAGTGCGCTTAATGCTCTCGACTCGCAACATTCTGACCCCTGCAAATGGTCGTCCACTGGCTGTACCGTCTCAAGACATGGTGCTTGGTCTTTACTACCTCACCAAGGGACGCAAAAACGTGCCTGGTGAAGGACTAACTTTTGGTAACATCAGTGAAGTTATCTCAGCCTACCAGCACAAGCGCATCAACGTGCAAGCACCAATCAAGGTGCGTTTAGCCGATGGTAAAATCGTCGAAACCACTGTTGGTCGCGTCATTTTGTATGAAGCGCTTCCTATCGGTAGCAGCTTCAACTGGGTAAACAAGGCTGTTAAGAAAAAAGACCTCACTAACATGATTGCCAAGGTCTACAAGGCCTTCGGCGCTGACGCAACGGTAGAAACGCTCGACAAAATTAAAAAACTCGGCTTCTCCTATGCAACGTTTGGGGGCATCTCATTGTCGGTGGACAATTTGGTCATCCCACAAACCAAAGCCTCCATTATCAAGAAGGCAAAAGCTGAAGTTGAAAAAGCTGAAAAGCTTTACCTGGATGGCGCCATCACCAACGGCGAACGCCACAGTAAGGTTATTCAGGTATGGGCACGCGCCACTGAAGACCTGACCAATGAGATGATTCAGCTGCTGGAAGAAGATGACCGCAAAGCGGCTACCAACCAGCAAAAGAATAATGAGCCCTTTAACCCAGTGTTCATGATGTTGGACTCAGGGGCTCGGGGCTCTCGTCAGCAAATCCGTCAGCTGGCAGCGATGCGGGGTCTGATGGCAACACCATCAGGGGAAATTATGGAAACCCCCGTTCTTGCTAACTTTAAAGAAGGCTTGAGCGTATTTGAATACTTCGTTTCTACTCACGGGGCTCGTAAGGGTCTTGCAGATACTGCACTTAAAACAGCAGACTCTGGTTATCTGACACGTCGTTTAGTTGACGTAGCGCAAGATGTAGTCGTTACCGCTCCTGACTGCCAAGCAATGGGTTATGTAACTATCACCGACTTGAAAGAGTACGGGGAAATTATTCAGCCCTTGGCAGACCGTGTGTACGGACGTATTACCGCACAAGACGCTGTTGATCCAGTTTCTGGCAAAGTAGTTACTAAAGCAGGCGAAATTATTGGTGATGCTATCGTTGAACAGCTGCGCGATTCCGCGATTGCTTCTATAGCTGTACGCTCTGTGCTTACGTGCCAAGCCAAACGCGGGGTATGTGCGCAGTGCTATGGCATGGATCTTTCTACCCTATCGCTGGTTGATATGGGCACGGCAGTAGGTGTTATTGCTGCTCAATCGATCGGTGAACCAGGTACGCAGCTTACGATGAGAACCTTCCACGTCGGGGGTACCGCGAGCGGTCTGGTAGAAGCAAACACCTTCAAAACAAGGTTCAGCGGCAAAGTTTCATTCAGAAACGTGCATACTGTTAAGAATCGCGACGGCCACGTAGTAATCATGAACCGCAAATCCAAAATCGTTATCGTTGCTGACGACGGACGAGAACTGGAAGAGTTCATGCTTGAGTACGGCTCACACATCTTTGTTGAAGATGGTCAGCAAGTAACCGAAAACCAAAAAGTTGCAGAATGGGACAGCTTCAAAGTCATCATGACTGAAAAAGGCGGCAGCGTTCAATACGTCGACTTGATCGAGAACGTTACCTACCAAGAACAGTTTGATGAAGATGCTGCTCAGACCAGCAAGATTATTTTGGAGCGCCGCGACGACAAGCGCCAGCCATACATCGTGGTATCAAGCGGTTCAGAATCTGAAGACTTGCGCTACTACGTGCCAACAGGCGCTATTTTGATGGTCCAAGACGGCCAACAAGTTATGCCTGGTGACGTAATTGCCAAGCTGCCTCGCGAAGAAAAGCGTACCAAGGATATTACCGGTGGCTTGCCTCGCGTTGCAGAGCTCTTTGAAGCCCGTGTTCCTCGCGACACCGCAATTCTATCTGAAGCGGATGGCGTCATACGCTTTGGTGGCTTGCACCGCGGACAGCGTCGCATCACTGTAACCACAGATGAAGGCGAAGTGTTCGAGTACAGCGTACCACGTAGCCGCCACCTGAACGTAGAAGATGGCGAACGTGTCAAAGCTGGTGATGCACTTACTTCGGGCGTACCGAACGTACACGACATTTTGCGTATTCTTGGCCCGGATGAGGTTCAAAAATATCTTGTGCGTGAGATTCAAGAAATTTACACTCTGCAAGGCGTAAATATCAACGACAAGCACATTGAGCTCATTGTCCGCCAGATGCTTCGCAAGGTCCGTGTGGTCGATCCAGGTGAAACTAAGTTCGTTGCCGGTGACCGTATTGACCGCTTCTTGTTACAGTCTGTCAATAAGACCTTGCTCGCTGAAGGGAAAAAACCCGCTACCGCAAAGCCTATCCTTATGGGTATTACCAAGGCTTCGCTGGGCACGGAAAGCTTCATTTCGGCAGCTTCCTTCCAAGAAACAACCAGGGTATTGACCGAGGCTTCGCTGGTAGGACAAGTAGATTACCTTTACGGGTTGAAAGAAAACGTTGTAATTGGTAAACTAATCCCTGCTGGTACCGGTGTTTCTGGCTTCAAAACCAAGTATATTGGCGAAGAAATATCAGACCTGGAAAAACGAGCCCGCGAGGAAGAACAGTTAGAGATTGGCTTGCAAGCAGTATCGTTAACACAGCAATAAACTATCAAACAGGGGCGCGTAGCTCAGTTGGCAGAGCATCGCTTTGACGTAGCGAGGGTCAGTGGTTCGAATCCGCTCGCGCCTACCATAAAAACAAACCGCGTAAGGTATAATACATGATCCGTCCAGAAGAAAAGCAGAAACTAATCAAGGCATTTGGTAAATCTCCAAATGACGTTGGTTCTTGCGAAGTACAAATTGCGCTGCTCTCTGAGCGCATCAAACAAATTTCAAACCATCTTAAAGCGGCACCAAAAGACTTTGCTTCAACGCGTGGTCTAATGATGCTTATTGGCAAACGCCGCTCTTTCCTTAATTATTTGAAAAAAAATAATGAGGCAAGCTATAACAATGTTGTGCAATCGCTCAAGACGCACGGGTTAGTGTAAACATGTCGAATAAAGTATTTCGTTTTGCAGACCAGGGCATTGAGGTAGAAATTGGCCGCTACGCTCGACAAGCTGATGGCTCCGTCTGGATTAAAGCCGGTGACAGCGTTGTTCTGTGTACTGCTGTTGCAACCAAAGAACCCAAAGACGCTTTGGGGTTCTTTCCATTGACGGTTGAATACCGCGAGCGCACATCAGCTGCGGGCAGAATTCCTGGAGGCTACTTCAAGCGCGAAGGCAAACTGAGCGACAGCGAAGTTCTCACTTCGCGTCTTATCGACCGCCCGATCAGACCTCTCTTCCCTGCAACCTACTTTAACGAAGTACAGTTGCTCGCAACAGTCTATTCATCTGATGGCAAGTTCCCTACCAGCATTCTTTCTATTTTAGGGTCTTCCTTAGCACTGGCTATTTCGCAGATACCGTTCCTTGGTCCTGTTGGGGCTGTTCAGGTAGCACGCGTTGGCAGCGACTGGAAGTTCAACCCGACGTTTGAAGAGCTGGAAGCATCAGATTCTGATATCACGGTAGCTGGCACCAAGCACGGCATTTGCATGGTAGAGGGTCACTGCCATAACATCTCTGAGCAAGAGATGATCGATCTGCTATTCAATGCTCATGAGCACATTAAGAAGCAAGTTGCGTGGCAGGAATCTGTCGCACAAGAACTCAATGTAGTCAAAACGCAACCAACGGAAACCATCAACTGGGCTGAGTGGAAAGAGCGCGTTAAAGCCGCATTGCCTAGCAATTTTGCTGAGCTTCTTTTCGAAGCTACCAAGCTTGAACGCAGCGAGGGGCTTGATAAGATCAAAAAAGATCTTGCAACCCACTTCGAGCAAGACATTGAAGAAAAAAAGGTCCACGTCCCAGCCATCAACTTCTTACTTGATTCGATTATCAAAGAAGTGTTGCCAGACATCCTTGCTGACAAAAAGGCCCGTGTTGACGGACGTCGTTTTGATGAAGTCCGTTCAATTTCTGTGGAAGTTGGCAACTTGCCATGCGTACACGGTTCTGCGGTCTTCCAACGGGGTCAAACACAGGTGCTTGCAAGCGTTACCCTGGGCACTGGACAGGATGCACAAAAAATCGATTCTCTGATTGGCGGTGCGCAAGAGCGCGAGTTCATGTTGCACTACAATTTCCCACCATTTGCTACCGGTGAAGTAAAGCCGCTGCGTGGCGCTGGTCGCCGAGAAATCGGCCACGGCTACCTGGCTGAAAGCTCCTTCATTAATATTTTGCCTAAACGGGAAACCTTCCCTTATGTAGTGCGCTCGGTCTGTGATGTGCTTGAGTCAAATGGCTCTTCATCTATGGCTACCGTATGCGCAACCGTCATGGCACTCATGGATGCCGGTATCCCAATCTCTGAAATGGTTGGTGGTATCGCTATGGGCTTGATGCGTGATTCTAAGGGCAACATGCACGTGTTGACCGATATCCTTGGCATGGAAGATGCCTTTGGACTGATGGACTTTAAAGTCGTTGGTTCAGAGCGCGGTATTGTTGCTTTCCAGCTTGATATTAAAGACAAAGTGGGTCTATCTCGCGAGCTCTTTGTACAAGCCCTTGAGCAAGCTCGTACAGCACGTCTCCATATCATTGGTGAAATGAAGAAAGTACTGAGTGCTCCTCGTCCTCAACTTTCTAGCCTTGCTCCACGCGTTACCTCGTTCAAGATCGCGCCAGACAAGATCGGTATGGTTATTGGTCCTTCCGGTAAGAACATTAAAGAAATCATTGCCAAGACCAACACCCAAATCGACATTGAAGATGATGGTACAGTCAAGATCTACTCCAAGAGTGGCGACTCTGCCGCTGAAGCAGAAGCATGGGTTAAGACCATCTGTGGCGATATTGAAAACGGCGCTACCTTTAACGGCACGATTAAGCGCATTGCTGACTTCGGGCTCATTGTAGAGTTGGTTCCTGGCAAAGAGGGCATGGTCCACATTTCTACTATCGCACGCAACAAGCAAAACGATCTGCCTCGCCTATTCAAGCTAAACGATCGCCTCACGGTGCGCGTAGTTGCACAGGATAGAGAGACAGGCCGCATCAAGCTGGTTGCACCAGACCTGGAAAAACCGTAAGGTCGTTTGTGTCTTTCAAACGATTAGACGGTCGTGCACCGGAGCAAGTACGTCCTATTACCGTCGCTTCTGACGTGTACGGGTACGCTCATGCTTCAGTTCTTTATCAACAAGGCAATACCAAAGTATTATGCGGTGTCACCCTCCAAGCGGGGGTGCCGCCGTTTTTGAAGGGCCAGCGGACGGGCTGGCTCTCCGCTGAGTATGCCATGCTCCCCGCAGCAACACATCAGCGGACACAGCGAGAAACCACGCAGGCGCAGCGCAACGCACGCAGCGTGGAAATTTCGCGCCTGATTGGTCGCTGTCTGCGCCCTACGGTGAACCTACAAGCACTTGGTGAACGAACTATCGTGATTGACTGCGATGTTCTGCAGGCCGATGGCAGCACCCGCGTTGCTTGTATCTCCGCTTCAAGCATGGCACTTGTCACCGCGGCTCAGCGCTGGGTAGAGCAAGGATTGCTGGATAAAAACGTAGTACATAATCAGATAGCCGCCGTTTCGGTTGGCATGATTAATCAGACTGCATGTGCCGACCTTGCATATGAAGAAGATGCGCAGGCGGATGCTGACTTCAACATCGTCCTTGACCAACAAGGGCATATTCTGGAAATTCAAGGCACAGCCGAAAAAAAGGCACTTTCTTGGGATCAATTTGACTGCATCAAGAAGGTTGCGTTGCAAGGCGTGCAAGACATATTTGCTATTACCAAAGTAGCGGCAAAGGAAAACACCAATACGCCTCCTCAAACAACCAGCAAGCCTGGAGCTTTTAGCTTAGCCAATCGTTTATCAGCTGCAAAAGTGTAGCCAACCCTCAAGCGGGAAGAGCGCGTGTGGCATCTGTAAGCGTTTCTTTTTTCCAAGTGCGCCGGTGGTTTTGTCTTTTTTTCTTGGCATTATTGATAAGCAACTGCAGTAAGCAACCAACTGTGTCGGTTGACACCCCCCTCTTTATTGAATTTCCCAAAAACACTCATGTTTTCTACAATATCGGTCCTTTGTTGTACGATGCATGCCACCAACACCTTACGCAGGCTGGCTTTGCTGTAACCAGTGATCCGCATCACGCGTACCACCTTGTCATTCACATAACAGGGTTGGAACCTCAGCAAAAAAACGTCTCACCTGAAATTATCCTCTTTTCGTACCATGCGCGGCTTGATCTGCGTGCACAGATATTTGATCATGCTGGCAAAGAAGTATTTGCAGAAACGTTATCATGCAGCGCCTTAGTGGGCAAACCAAAAGATCCAGCTTTCAACGACGACTTTATCTTCTGTGCTTATCAACGGCTGGCTGAGCGCGCCGCCAGATTGCTCCAACAGCAGTTGCTTGCTAAACTGGAGCACATCTTCGGCCCCACACCCTAGCAGTAGATATGCAGATAAAAGAATTTTTAAGCACAGCAAATAATCCCTCCTTTTGGCATAGTGCCAAAACCCTCTGCTTCACCGGAGCAGAGTATCCTGCACGATTCTTTACACAATTATTTGAGAGCGTCGTAACAGCAAAAATGTTGTCTGCGCCCTACCAGCGCGTTGATGCAGCGGGTAGAGAAAAAAGCGAGCTGCATGCGCTGCTTGGTCAATCAATGCTGGGTAGCACTTCCTTCTTTTGGCTAGGCAACCTGAGCGAAGAGCGTGTGTCTAAAAGCGCAACGGCCTTCAAACAATACGCTGCCTCGTATACAGGTCCCCACCAACTTGCTTTTTTTATTGAAACTGAGCACTTACCCACACCATGTTCAGCTCAAATAATCCAGCTCCCCAACATGCTTGATCAAACTGAGTTTGTAGCCCTTGCTGGATTTCTTGGCTGTCCCGACATCATGAAAAAAAACGCTCTCTTCCAACACTTATTTCAGCAACAAAAACAATCTCTGGATCGATGCTTAGAACTACTGGACTATGTAACCTTGGCAACTGTCAAGCAAACAGCAGCTTTTACTGCCTACTTGGACACCCTGTACGAAAACCAGACAACGCTTCAGGACTTAGCGGAATGTTTTTTTGCTAAACGCGACAACGCCTTTTTCATCCGCTGGCAAGCGCTCCAACACCATTACCCTCCTATTTTTTGGGTGGTTTTTTGGGCTGAGCAACTATGGAAGGCCATTCATGTCACCCAATTCATGCACCAAAAACAATTTGTGCAAGCAAAGAAAATGAGTTTCCGCTTACCCTACAGCTTCATCAATAGAGATTGGCAACGCGCCAATGTGAACGAATTAGTACGATGCCATGAGTTTTTATATCAGATTGACTACGGGATTAAGACTGGCTCAACCTTTTGCAGTCTAGACCTTCTTTTTGTGCACTACTTTACGGGCGCGTTTACCAGGGAAAGTTCTTATGACGCTCTATGAATTGCTTAACCGTGAAATCAAGCGCATGACGGCTGGCATCGGCTGCCACAACAAGGGCAATATTCATCCTCTAATCATGAACGAGATAGAAAAATACATCATCCAAATCGTTTTAGCCGAAACAGACTACAACTACCTTGCCGCTTCCAAAATGCTCGGCATTGGCCGCAGCACGTTGTATCGCAAGATAGATGCACTGGGCATTCAACCTCCTTCCTCGCCAGCACCCCAAGACCTATCTGCGCCCTCCTTGTAACATCCTGGAGACACTAAGTAATGAACATTACGCGCCCCCCAGGCTTCATGGGTATATTCCTGTGCCTGTTCCTATTCCCTTCACGTATCTACGGAGAAAAATCGATTATGTACCAGCTTTCTGTCGCCCCAGACCATATCGAGACGTTTAAAGAGCTTGCGGTGGTCTATGATGCAACGCTTCCTAAAGTCTTTAATAACCTGAAGCCAGAAGAGCGCATTTTTATTTATTATATGCTGCGCGCAAGCTTGCCTGGCAACCGCATCTGCACCGACCAAATGCACAAAGACGGGATTGCACTGCAAGAGATATTCCAAGCGTTGCTTGGGGCCGAGAAGGAGCTGGTCGAAAAGTTCAAAAAAAAGGACACCGGTGTCAGTGGATTAAACATCCCCAAATTTATACAGGAAGTCAAAACATACGCGGTGTATCTCTGGAGTAACCACGGGCAATACTTTGCACGAGAGCATGCCGACGAAAAACGGACACCAATCGCCTTGGCCTCAAGACGCTAACCAAAGAAAATGTGTGCAGAGCACTGCATGCCCTAGGCCAACCAACCTTAGCCAGCCAAGTGGAAGAATTAGAGCGCGTTATCTTTGACCACTCTTACCAATCAACCGGGACTGTCCCCGGGAGCATTGAGCAAAGCGCCCGCAACTTTTATGCACCAGGCTTTACCGAACAAGACTACCTTTCGGTGCCCATGCCCCAGCGCTCGGCGTTGAATGCTTATTTTGAGCTGACAAAAGATGCTACGGGCAATCATGTAACAACCCTCCCTTACACCCTACACGGCAAGTACGGCAAGGAGCTAACTGTTGCTGTGCATTGGCTCAAAAAAGCTTGCGAACATGCCAAGCGCTATCCAGCAACCTTTGACGCACACTTAGTTAAAGGGTTGGATTATTTAACAGCCTACTTGCAAAGTGGCGACGAAGAGCTTTTCAAAAAACATTCGATTGAGTGGCTGCAAGCAAAAAACAGGGTCGACTATTGCTTTGGCTTTATTGAAACCTATGACGATCCAAAAAATCAGCGTGGAACGTTTCAAGCGGACGCAACCATCCGCACCATTAGCCTTGATAACCTTAGTGCTATTTTACCAAGCATTGAAGCACAGCTGCCCGTAGACGACTCATTCAAGCGTAACCTTACCGGCGAAGACGTCCGCATACCAAACGCCTCTATCAATACAAAAGTGTTTGGTACGGGCGGGCTAGGGCCGTTGCATCTTACTGCTGCTTATTGCTTGCCAAATTATGAAGAAATTCGTGCCATCCATGGTTCTAAACAAATTATTTATCCAGCCGGCAAAAGTTTAGGCATGTTAATTAATCCAAACCTGAGCACACGTATATTTTTTGGAACAAAGGAAGCCGCTTTTTTGGAAGCGAACGATCCGGATCACAGCTTTCTTAATGATTTGTGGGACGTACACTGCATCCTACATGAAACCTTAGGACATGGGAGCGGCAAGCTGGCGATGCATACCTGTACCAATCAAGAGCTACGCTCACTGCAAGATACCAACCATCAGCCAGGTGACCAAATACCAGTAACCAGCGAAAATTTAGCTGAGCTCCTCTGTGGCTACGACGCAACCATTGAAGAGCTGCGCGCCGAAATCATTGCCCTGTACGTAAGCATTTACCATCTGGAGCAATTAGTCGAACAAGGGCTTTTGCGCTCCTGGTATCACAAACTGGGCAAGAAAGAGCTCCAGCGCTGGCTCATGTTCCACATGCTCGACACCGGACTCATGCGTATGTTGCAGCAACCCGACAGCGCCACAAGCATTAGCGGCGATCATGCCCGGGCAAATACCACCATCATGCATTACATTATTGATGCTGGCGGTGCACGCATTGTTCAAAATGCTATTGAGTACGATGGGAAACAGTACCAGGTTGTCGCCCTGGAGGTAATAGACATGGAAAAAGCACTAGCAGCAACAACCAAGTTACTCAAAGACGTGCAACGGATAAAATCCACCGGTGATGGCACTGCTGCAAAACAATTAATTGATACCTACGGAACCCCTATCCGCAATCTTGCGCACTTCAAGCAACTGAAAGAAAACAATCGGATTTTGGTTGGTGATCTGAAAGGCAAAGTCGCTATTTATCCAAATTTGGAACCAGTGTATGATGACACTCGCCGCATCATTGATATAAAAGCATCCTGGCCTACAAGTATTTTTGACCAGTGGCAAGCGTTTACAACCTTAGCATTATCGATGGAAGAGTAAGACTCAGCAACATGCGAATACGCACCGCCAGACAGAGCAACCAGCTGGAAGCGACATCGTAGAGAGGTTACCAGGGAGATCACAAAGGAGATAACTGATGCAACGCCGTCTTTTTTTACTTATGCTTTGTCTTAGCGCCTTATCGGCAAACGCAAGTGCCGCTGCGCGTAGGGCGCTAGCCGCTGGCAGTCTCCTTGGATGTGCCTATGCGGGGCATCACTTCATTAGTAAGCCGCTGTTTGAGCACAAACCTGAATCATCCCCGAGCGTAAGTAGATCGCATGTAGGGAAGCGTACACATCCCCGGCAAGATAGCCTTGATAGGCGGATAGCTGTAGCATTAGAAACAAACCGCTACTTCAACGCACAAACAGGTGTACTAGCAGTGCTAACAGGACTTGCATCAGAAACAAAAACCGGTTCTTTTCGTGCAAACCTGCACCAATATTTTGCGCGGTTGGAAACAGATACCCCTCATCCACGACGTGCCGCAACCACCTGGTGCACCGCTTTTATGGTTGCAAATCTTGATGCCAGCGCTTTAGAAAGCGTAGCATACACCAGCTCAAGCGAGCTTAATACCAAAGCGGCCTCTATCATTGACGAGATTTTGGCAAGAAACCCCGAGCTTGATATACCTACGTTGACGGTGATAGCACGTGGTTATATCGAGTACTCGCTATGGCCTTGCTCGCGAGAGCCGTTTACGCGCGAAGATATTGCGGTTGCCCTAATTGCTCGTTCTAGAAAAGAAGCGTGCATTCAGCAGCGGCAATTTGAAGAAGAGTTTGAAACACATTGGACGCTGCTTGAAACTACGTTGCATTAGGGATGAGTTGGCATCGTCTGATAGATGAATGAACATTAAAAGAAAGCCCATCTGATGCTATCTTCCGTTAGAAGTATTTCTCTGTTTATTTTAGTGTCTTTCTCGCTCACCACCCCCGTAGCTCCCGCTGTGTTGACCCGCCGGGCCATACCAGCGCTCGCTTCACGCGCAAAAACAGCGCCCCTTGCACGAACGCTCTTTGTATGGGGAAAAAAGAGGATCCCCTTTAAGGAACGCAAGAATGACGGCTCAGAAAGCAAGGCAGCCCGCCCATCTCACCCCGAGGTAGGTTATTCAGTATCCTATCTAAACCCAAATGATCAAATCAAAGTAAGTGCGGACCTTTTGGAACTAGCCAAAGATGCAAGAAGCGCTGCCAAAGCCTTGCCAAAACTAGAGAACATGTATCCGGATTTTGTTGCTTCATTGCGCAGTCAGTATCCAGGCGCCACCCCACAAGACTTGCTTTTCAGATGGTATGAAAAAGTAGCTATACATGCCCGGCGAGCAGCAGACGTGGATGACAATAGCGACGATGAAAACCATTTTACTGATGCTGAATAAGAGAGAACAAAAGGGAAAGATTCAACATGAAGCATCTAACAAAGATTGTCTTTGTAAGCTTGGTGGCCTTGCTCCACACCAACGTCTTTGCAGCAGAGTCTCACGACGAAACTCAAGCACATCGGACAGGTGGAATGGGTCATACAACTAGCATCGCCAATAAGTGGCCTGCGAAGTTTTTGGTCTTAGCAGCCACTGAAGATTGCTTAGGAAAAGAACCTAAGATCTTTGAAGAGGCCGCTCACACATTACTAAGAGACCACCGACTCAACTCGCTTCCTTATTTGCGTGCAGCGGAGACTTCTTTGCAGGAAATTCAAGCCCTAGGCGAAGGAGACTGGAAGTTCTTGATCTACTGGGAAATGGATGATTTTTTACGAGGAGATGCAGAGGACCTCAATATAAAAAATGTTTCCCGCTATCCAGTAGAGGGGAAAGCCACAACGCAGGCGCAGATACTTGCACGCGCCATAAGGTATCTAGCAAGGGCCTATTGGCGGCTAGCAATTGGACTAACAAGAGGAAGCGTACTGCAACCATGGGAAAACACTCATTGTTACAAAGTGATAAGCTGCGAAGACTTCAAGAAGATTTCTAGCACGATAAGTTCTGCTGAGAAAAAGAAAATTATGAAGCACATTTTCTTTACCTTCTTAACAATCTTTAAGCAGCTTGGTGAAAGAGAGATTGCTAGAATAGAGGCTGAAAGGGATAATTCTGTCTGTTCATGTTGTGATAGCGATTGAAAACATAATACCTTTCATGGGGCTGGCACTGGTCCTGTCGACGCCCAGAGGAGAAAAAATATCTTATGCAGCCTATGCTTACACGTGCATTTTTGCTAGGAGCTATCGCGGTGGGCCTAGTGTATGCCGTCTATCAACACCGCCAGCACCTTGAACCGGATTCTTACTCAACCGATCGCT
>Ga0214923_10000167_pt1 | contig 100923 bp, 102 predicted proteins | sample LL1510_MetaG_FD_177993 | JGI IMG/M metagenome (GOLD analysis project Ga0214923, IMG submission 177993) | Freshwater microbial communities from Lake Lanier, Atlanta, Georgia, United States - LL-1510 | ecosystem: Environmental > Aquatic > Freshwater > Lake | place: USA: Georgia | collected... | reverse complement strand
GTTGAGCCATCTCCCCAAATCAAAACATTGTCTTCAAGCATCGCTCTAACCAGAAGCGTTCCAGTAACAGCTCTTCCCAGCGGAGTGGTGTTGAAGTAAATCTTTCCAGCACTTCTAATGTGAAAAGCGCCCGATGCTAAAGCAGCAAGGCCCTCTTCAACTAAAGAGTTCTTGCAATCAACCAGGCGAGCAATTTCTGCTCCATACTCTTTAGCTCTTGAGGCAATACTTTCAATGTTGCTTTCATCGTATTGACCCAGATCTGCAGTGTAAGCACAGGGCAGCGCCCCTTTTTGTCTCATCCATGCAACGGCAACAGAGGTATCAAGACCGCCAGAGAATGCAATTCCAACTTTTTGCCCAACAGGAAGTGAGGCTAAAACTTTGCCACTGGATTGCTTTGAGGACATTAGCCAAGCCTAACTGAGAGCTCATCTTTAAGGCGAACCATTAAGGCAGGCTCAATCTTCCACTGGGCAATAATCTGCTTTAACTCTGCGATATCACCAGGCTGTGCCTGCGCTCCAGTTTTAAAGGCGCGAATCATCAGATTTCTAGGTGTGTGCTCCCCAGCAACAAATTCGATGATATCGGTGCGGTATCCCAATATCTTTAGTACGGCAGCTCTTATTGAATCGGTGAGGATATCTCCCACTCTTTGATTGATAATTCCATGTTTAGTTGCAATATTCCATGGAGCTGGAGAATCTTTCATCTGTCTTTGAATATCATGATGGCAGCAAGGAGCAACTAAAATCATCTCCACTCTATTTTTTACCGCCCATGAGATTGCATCATCGCTAGCTGTATCGCAGGCGTGAAGCGCAATTGCAATATCAGCTTTAGATGACTCTAGCTGCGCTATTTTCGTGGCCTGAAAAGAGATTTCTTCACTTAATTTTAATTTCTCAACAAGTGCAATATTGCGCTCTCTACTGTCTTGCCTCTCATCAATACCTAAAGTCTTAACCTTATATCCCTGTTTACTTAAGTACTTATGCGCTGCAAGAGTTAGATATGCATGGCCACAGCCAAGATCAATTACTCTCAGCGCTTGGCTCTTATCTCGCTTTTCATCCAGGCTATGACTTAAGATATTAAGAAATTCCTGAACTTGAATGAATTTATCGCTCTTACTTGGTTTTAGCTTTCCATTATGGTCAGAGATACCAAGCTCTATAAATATTTCGTCATCTGAGCTCAATAGACGATGTTTGGACCTATCGTGAGATAGCTCAGCTGCCTCTAACTCAACTCTCTTTGATGTAAATTGAGCATCACCTGACTTTGTTAATCGAAGATTTATCTCTTGGCTAGTGCTCTCTATCAACAAATTTGCATAACCTACTTGAAATATTTTCGCTAAAGATAGTTCATTTAAGGCGATGTTTTTTGTAGTATCACGCTTTCCATCATGGCTTACTACCTGCCAATGCAGCCCAGCCTTAAGAAAAACCGGGCGAATATCAATTCGTACTTGTTCTGGTTTTTTTCCCTTAGCTTTTCCAGAAATACAGATACGCCTGATTGAGTCAGGTTTCACCAATGTCTCCTGCGCACGTGCTAGCGCCTTATCTAGATTTTCAATCACGCGCCAGCCTTCCTAGAGGAAAATTTAGAAGGTAAGTCTAAGGCAGCACAGATTTGCTCAGCGCAATCTTGCTAATTTTTCACTCCGCGAAGCTTTCGAAGGCTGGTGCGATCAATATCTTTACTCCGCTCATGGCGCTTACGCAGTTGAAGTTCAACAGCTTCGGCCGCTTCATCAAATGCCGCTAAATCATTAAAGCCTTCTCCCTCTGCTCTAACAAGTGGTCCGCTTCCATGAGAGGTGATAATTACTCTGTGAGAGTTCTTTCCAAACCTTGGATTCACTTCATGCTTAACATCCACATCAATTCTCTCAATTGGAATATGAAACCTACTCAATCTTTCTAAACGCTCAACTGCAATCTTTTGAAAATCAATTGCCAATGCTTGTCCATGGTTATGAATTATTATCTTCATCGCTCTCCTTAGTTTCTCTAGAGCATTATTAAACTTGTAGCCATGCCAACCTACTCCTACCCCTATTGCGCAGGCAATAGCCATTATCTTTAATTAACTCAGAGTTAAGACTGAATTTATTGGAGAAGTAGGAGAGTAAAGGCCCCAGTGATCGCCAGCGATAGCGCGGCTGCTTGAGCCAAGATCAAGAGCGCGGTTTTGCGATCTGCAGCTTTATCTTCTGGATTTGCCACCTTTGATATCTGACCAAGCTTTCCCAAATTAAAAGTGCCAGCGAGTCCGTAGGCAAGGCAGAATTTTCTTCTGGATTGAATCAAGCCAATTGCAAAGACCGTCAATGGAGCAAAGAGCGTTAAGCCTGAGGCTCTAGGAGCAGAGCTCGCAATTAAGCCAGTTGCCAGAACTAGTGAAACCGTAAAGCCAATTATTGCAACAACTTGGCGGCTACGTACTTCGGCTTTGCCTAGATTACAAGTTCCAGGAATATAGGTTTCGCTCACTAGAAAACTTCTTCTAAATCCTCGTCTTCAGACCAAACTGCTTCAACATCTTCCTGCTTTTCAACCCAAGATAAGAATGAGAGAGCGCCCTTTATAGCAACAACAATTAAAGCAACGAGCGCTGTAATTCTTCTGATTGCTTTAAACATAACCTAAGTCTATGCCAGCCTTTCTAAAGTTTCCAACGCAGCCATAGCAGCGTTATGTCCAGCAATTCCACTCACCCCGCCGCCGCGAAGCGCCCCAGCGCCTGCGAGGAAAATTCGCTCTGAATTTGTTTCAACTCCCCACTTTCTACTATCTCCATCTTGCTTCCAAGGAAATTCGAGATCGCCATGAAAGATATTGCCTCTGGGCAGTCCTAGCTCTTTTTCTAACTCTTGCGGGGTCTTTACCTCAATACAGAGATGGCCGTCACTATCTTTAGCAAGATAACTCTCAATAGGTCTTTCTAGATACTGGCTAAAACCATTCAAAATTCTCTTGCTCACTTCAGCCTTAACCGCGTCATGGTCTTTATCAAAGAGTGAAGCCGGCAGATGCAGGGCAAAGAGAGTAAGGCTTTGATATCCAGCAGCTGTCAAATCTGGATTAAGAATTGTTGGATCAGTGAGGGTATGGCAGTAAAGCTCAGAAGGAATGACATCTGGAATTTGACCAAGGCTTGCCTGAGCAAAAGCCTGCTCTAATTCAAAGTAGCTCTCGTTAACATGAAATGTTCCTGCGAAGGCTACTTTTGGATCAGCACCACTTTTTAGCTTAGGAAGCTCTTTCAAAACCATATTTATCTTCACCTGCGAACCATCTCGAAGTGGTGGCGCCTTAAAGTTAGTAATTTTCTCTAAAATCTTTGGTGCGCAATTTGCTAGCGCAATTCTTGCTTCATAACTCTGTCCAGCTACAGTCTCAATCGATAGCTGCTTATCACCTTGAGTAATTCTGCCAACCTCTTGGTTAGCAATTATCTCAACACCTAATTGTTTCGCCCTTATTAGCAGTTGATCTACTAGAACCCCCATCCCACCTTTTGGAACTCGCCACTGCCCACTTGAGTTCCCAATTACATGATAGATAAAACACTTATTAGCTAAGTGATCGTCAGCGCTAGTAAATGTGCCAATAAGTCCATCGGTAAGGACTACTCCTTTTACTAAATCATCAAAGAAATTATCATTTAAGCTCTGAGCTAAAGTGTTTTCGACTAGCTCTACCCAGGTAAGAGGGTCTACCAGCTCCTTAATTTGTGACTCAGTTGGCACTGGTTCTAACATAGTTGGAGCAACAACTTCAGCGAACTCCTTGATAGATTGATAGAAGTTCTCCCAAGCAATTGCTTCATCATCACTTTCTGTTAGCTCAGATAATGAATCTCTACTTTCTTGATCAAAATCTGAATTAATTAATAGCCCGTTATCCCTTTCGCCATCAAAGTAAGGAGTATAAGAAGAGACTTTCCGGCCAATAGTTTCAAAGTCAAGTGATAAGTCTTTGATGATTTGATCTGGTAGTAGAGAGACCAAATAGGAGTATCTAGAGAGTTTTGCATCAACTCCTTTAAAGGCTTTCACACTAGTTGTTGCTCCCCCGAGTGAGGCGCTCTTTTCTAAAACTAAAACACTCTTACCAGCTTTTGCTAAATAGCAAGCAGCAACCAGCCCATTATGCCCACTACCAATTACAACAGCGTCATACACTTTCATAAAGACTTTAGGATGCGATCAAATGCTTCAGTGATTATCTCGGGGCTAGTTCCAAAGTTAAATCGAATATATTGCTTATGGTTTGGGCCATACATATAACCACCCTTAAATGCTACTTTTCCCTTCTCTAGGAGATGTTTTGCCGGGTCATCGCCTAAGTTAAGTGCTGTGAGGTCAAGCCAGGCCAAGTAACTAAAGTCAGGCTCTCGATATCCAATAGAGGGAATCTTGCTGTCTATTAGATTCCTGATTAGAACCTTATTCTCTTCAAGTGTTGCAATAACTCCATCTAGCCAATCAATTGATTGACTAAAGCCAGCCGCTGCTGCAACTGCGCCAAAAATTGAGGCTCGATAGCTAACAGATTCAGGCATTACATTTATTCTCTGCTTTAGTTCTTCAGATCCTGTGATAATTAGCGCACACTTAAGTCCAGCCAGATTAAATGCCTTACCTGAGCCAGATATGGTCACGCTTACTTGGCGGGCATCATCACTTATTGCCATGAAGGGGTGGAAAGTCTTTCCCCTATATACCAGGGGAGCATGAATTTCATCGCTGATTATTACTACGCCATATTTCTTAGCTAGTGAGGCGAGCGAGAGTAGAACCGCGTTCTCAAAGATAACTCCGACAGGATTATGAGGATGGCATAAGAGATGAACTTTAACTCCTGCCTTATATTCCCTTTCAATTCCATCTAAATCTAGATCGTAATTCTCTCCCTCTTGCTTTAGTGGGACATCAACTAAAGTTGCGCTAACTTCTTTAGGCCAGGTCCAGAAATTTTCATATACTGGAGAATTGACCAATAGTTTTTCGCCAGGCTTTAGAAGGGTGCGAATGACTTCAACTGCTGCCACACCAGCATCAGTTGCTGTGCGAATATGAGCGGGGTCAACTTTCCATCCCCAGCGAGTATCAGCAAATTTAGAAAATGCTTCAAATAGCTCCGGCATTGGGCCCAAGTAGCCGGTATCAGAGCGATTAACCATGTCGTGAAGTGCTTGCTTTATTGGCTCAGCTATCGGAAAATCCATTTCAGCAACAGGTAATGGCAAAACATCGCTTGGGAAAAATCGCCACTTAGCGCTCTTTCGGCCTCTTAGCTCATTTAGTCCAGGAGCTCTAACAACTTCGGCCATGGGTGGCAGTATGCCACTGCTATCAAAGTAAATGAAAGCTGTTATCCCTTAACAGATCCAGCTAGCAAACCACGCACAAAATATCGCTGTAGCGCAAAGAAAACAGCTACCGGCACCAATATAGAAACGAAAGCACCGGCAGTTAATAACTCCCAATCTCCCCCTCTAGTTCCAGTCATCTCAGCAAGTCTGACCATAAGTGGTGCAATTTCACGTTTTCCACCACCAAATGTCAGAGCAACAAGCAAGTCATTCCAAACCCATAGAAATTGGAAGATTGCAAAGGATGCAATCGCCGGGATACTGAGTGGCAGCACTATCTGTCTAAAGAGCTTGAAGTAATCTGCGCCATCAACCCTTGCAGCCTCCATCAACTCTCTTGGCAATTGCGCAATGAAGTTATGGAGCAGAAATATCGCAAGCGGAAGTCCGAACATTGTGTGGGCCAACCAAATTGGAATGAAGGTGCCGGTAATACCAAAGCTCGGTATCACAGTAACGCTGCCAATATGAAGTCCGCCCGAGAATAGCTGTAGCAGAGGAATCAGCGACATCTGAAGTGGAATTACTTGGAGAGCAAAGATGCCAAAGAAAATAAAATTTCTTCCCTTGAAGTCAAACCAAGCAATGGCATATGCTGCAAATATTGCAATTGTTATAGGAATAATTGTTGACGGGATTACGATTGCAAAGGTATTTACAAAGTACTGACTTAATGGAGGGGTTGCGCCGCGACCTTCAAATAGAACTCTGCTGTAATTCTCAAGAGTAAATTCAGGCTTGGTAAGAACTGTCCACCATCCAGATGAGTTAATTCCAGTCTGCGGTCTAAGTGATGTAACAAAGAGACCAAAGGTAGGAATCGTCCAGAGAACTGCAATTAGGATTGCCACAAAGCTTGCCCAAGGCGAGCTTAAGTGGCTCTTTGTTGCTTCGACTTTCCCCCTCTTTAGCGCCTTTGCCATCACCGCTCCGATCTCTCACGTCGCAGGTGCATCACGTTATAGGCAACTAATGGAATAACTCCTAGAAATAGAATGATTGCAAGAGCGCTTCCAGTCCCATAATTCAGCGCCCTAAATGACTGGTTATACATCTCATTGGCAATAACGCTGGTTTTAAAGTTTCCACCAGTCATAGTTCTAATAATGTCAAAAACTTTAAGTGCGCCAATAGTTATTGTGCTCAAAACTACGATAATGGTTCCTCGAATCATAGGAACTGTGACTTTTCCAAATCGCTTCCAACCACTTGCTCCATCAAGCATTGAAGCTTCCAAAATTTCTTCCGGAATAGCTTTGATAGCCGCAGAGAGAATCACCATGGCAAAACCTGTTTGAATCCAGACGAAAACAACAATTAGTAAGAAGGTATTTAAAGGAGCGGTCAAAATCCAATTTGTTGGGACAAAACCTAGCCATTCAGCTATCTGACTTAGCAAGCCAATCTCAGCAACTCGATCATTGGGCTGGAACTGATAGACAAACTTCCAGATTATTCCTGCTCCAACAAATGAGATTGCCATGGGCATAAAAATCAAAGACTTAGCTAACCCCGGCCGCTTCATCCGATCCGTTAGAACTGCAATAGTTAATCCAAGAGCAGTTGAGGCTATTGGAGCAACTAACATCCAAATACCGGTGTTCCTTAAAATCTGGAGAATCTCAGGCTGAGTAAAGGCCCAGATGTAATTCTCCAAGCCAACGAAATTATCTCCTCGTGCATCTCGGAAAGATAGGTAGAGCGTCCTAATTGCAGGAGCAATCAATCCTATGAAGAGAAATATGAGCGCAGGAGCTAGAAAAACAAGGTATTTAACAGATCTCTGTATTCGCTCTGAGGTTCTCTCTGCCAAGTAAAAGGCAAGACTTACAACTATTGCAAAGATAGCGACCGTGATTAACAGGCCAGTTAATTTTGAGGTGGCCTGCTCGAGTTGAGATTGGCGTGCTGCAAACTCAAGCATCAAGCCTCAACTCCCCATTTCATAAACAATTTCCTGCCCCGTGATTTGCAACATTTATAAGAATTATTGCAAAGAGCTCTATCTTGCGTAAGGGGTGTAGCGGTTATTTTCTTCGCTACACCCCTTACAACTACTACTTCTCAGAAGCTTTTATGCCCCTTGAGATACCAAAGTCTTATTAAGACTTAGGCCAGGACTTCTCGATTGCGTCAAGAACAGCCTTATCAGACTTGTTCTCGGCAACCCAAGCAGTCATTTCTTTCCAGAATGAACCGGCGCCCACTGCTGCAGGCATTGCATCTGATCCATCAAAACGGAAGATGGTTGCATTCTTGAGAATATCAACCGCATTCTTGTTTACTGGATCTGCAACATTTGCAGTATCTAGACCCTTGTTAGCTGAGAACCAGCCGCCAAGTGCTGCCTTCTTGTTATTCCATTCAGGAGATGTGAGATAGAGCTGAACTGCTCCAACTTCACCGCGATCTGAGAAAGCACCAACGAACTCTCCGCCACCAAGGGCAGGACGTTGATCAGCAGTCACACCTGGGAAGTAGAAGGTGGTAATTCCGCCTTCGACATCAGTATCTTCTGGAGTAACAATAGTTGCGCCATAGTCAGCGGAAAGGATGCCACCGATAAATGAAGCCTGGCGGTGCATTGCGCAGGATCCATCAACAATTCCAGCTCCACCCTCTTGGAAGGTAGTTGTGGCAATTGCTGAAACATTTCCTACATATTTAGCATTCTTTAGAACTTTTCCGGCTTCTTTAAGAACTGCTGCGACCTTTGGATCATTAAATGGCATGGTGTGATTTACCCATGCATCATATGTTGCTGCGTCGTTAACACGGAGCATGATGTCTTCCATCCAGTCAGTTCCAACCCAACCTGTTGCATCTCCAGAGCCAAAGCCAACGCACCATGGTTGAACTTTGCCTTCAGCTGCAATCTTGTCAGAGAGAGCTAGTAACTCTGGCCAAGTAGTTGGAATTGTCCATCCGTTATCTGCAAATGTCTTTGGTGAATACCAGACAAAGGACTTTACGTTTGCACCAAGTGGAGCGGCATAGAAGGTTCCATCAACGGTTCCATATGCTTTCCAATCTGGGCCATAGAACTCATCTGCATTAGCTGATACATCGCTAGTTGCAGGAATCATCTTTCCAGTAGCAACCATTGCCTTTAGAAGACCTGGTTGTGGGAAGACTGCTAGATCTGGAGCTGTTCCACCTTCAACACGAACTGGAAGTTGTGCTTCAAATTCAGCAGTTCCATTCCAATTAATTGTGATTCCAGTGCACTCTTCAAATTCGGCAAATGATTCCTGATAAATCTCTGCCTCTGGGCTGCGGATAGAGGAATAGATTTCTACCTCTGTTCCGTCATGGCCTTGATACGCTTCGTAGGCATCACAATTTGCGCCACCAGCTGAATCATCTGAGCTGGAGCAAGCGCTTAAAACCAGTGATAGCGCTGCGAATAAAGATGTCGCCAACATAAGTCGACGACGCCGCAATGATGCGGTCATATAGTTTCCCCTTTCGAAAGGACCATAGAAGTTCCACAGATTTCTCTGAGGAATTAGAGCCCATCTTTCTCTGGGGCCACTTACCAAGCAATAGTTGGCCTCTGTAAAAGGGCGGTAAATCACTAACTATTTTGTTATTTTTCCCAGCCAGACTGTGCTCTGGGCTGGCAGGGTGAGTGACTTTGCCTCTAAATGAGCCTGACTGGATGAGGCCAGGATGATCTGGCTATCGCTCTCGAGCTGAATTTGATGGCTCTGCCCCGTGGTGTTGGCATAGAGCAGGAAATCATCCCCCCGACTAAAAGCGAGCACTCCCTTTGGGGTAGTAATCCAAGCTATCTCATTTGATGCAGGTAGCTGGCGTGATAAAAGTTTTCTCATATGAAGTGATTGGCGATAGAGAGATAGGTGGCTATCACCACCTATCTGCGCTTCAACGCAGTGTTCTTGCCAATTACTTGGAATTGGCAACCAAGGTTTTGTAGTTGTGAATCCATAATTTGGTAATTGAGAACTCCAAGGAAGCGGAATTCGTGCCCCATCCCTTCCTTTATCAACTCCTTTAGTTCTAAAAAAAACTGGATCTTGGCGATCACTATCTTCCAGCTGCCCATCTTCAAGGCCTAGTTCCTCGCCCTGATAAATATAAATACCGCCAGGAAGGCCATGAGTTAATAGCGCCATAGCTCTTGCTCTCTGCCGTCCTAATTCTCCGCCTCCAAGTCTTGATACAAGTCTTGGAGAGTCATGATTTGAAAGCACCCAGGTAGGAGAGGCGCCAACTTGATTGACTTCAGCTAACGTTTTATTGATTGCACTTACTAAAAACTCCGCATCCCAAGGAGCAATGAGAAAGTCAAAGTTAAATATTTGATGGAGTTCATCACTTCTTACATATCTCATTGCCCTTGAACTGGGATGAACCCATGCTTCAGCAACGCTCATTCTCTGGCCTGAATATGAATCTAGGATTTTTCGCCAACTGCGATATATCTCGTGTACTCCCTCTCGATCAAAGAATGGAACATCGGCAAGAAGAGATTCGCGCTCAAATCTATCCATATCGCTGACATCAAGGCGAAGTGCCCTAGTCAATCCTTCTGGATCTCTATGATCTTTAAAAATCTCTTCTTTAACTAGACCATGAGCAACATCGATTCGAAATCCATCAACGCCCTTATCAAGCCAAAACCTAAGCGTCTTTTCAAAGTCTTCTCTTACCTCATTACTTTCCCAATTTAGATCTGCTTGAGTTGAGTCAAAGAGATGTAAATACCACTGACCAGGTCTGCCATCTACCTCGTTAACCCTGCTCCAAGCCGGACCACCAAAGATTGAGCACCAATTATTTGGAGGGATCTCTCCACTTTCGCCTCGTCCATCATAGAAGTGAAAGCGCGAACGCTCTAAAGATCCGGGCAGAGATTGAAGTGCTGCCTTAAACCACTTATGTTCAGTTGAAAAGTGATTTGGAACTAAGTCAACAATGATTCTTAAATCAGATTTATGTGCAGCCTTAATTAAGTTAATCGCATCTTCCATACTTCCAAATCTTGGATCTATCGCTCTTGGATCTGCAACGTCATACCCACCATCATTATTCGGCGAAAGATAGAAGGGGCTTAGCCAGATTGCATCAATACCAAGGGACTTTAGATAAGAAAGTCGTGAAATTACCCCAACTAAATCTCCCTCGCCATCACCATTAGTATCTTGAAAAGAGCGAGGATAAACCTGATAAATAGCAGAGTTGGACCACCAATCAACTTGGTTTTGGCTGGTAATTTTTTATACCTCCAAACGCCTGGTGGAGTTTCTCACTACCAAGGTAGTGGGAAGCGTTAAAGAGTGAGAATCGCTCTTTGGAATCTTTAATCGCTCCATAATCGACCATGCAGCCATCTCTCCCATTAGAGAAACTGGTTGCTCTATGGTGGTTAGGTCTGAAAACTCTGCCATTTCATGGCCATCAAAGCCAATGATTGAAATATCATCTGGAACTTTTAAACCATTTCTTCGAATAGCTTGTAGCGCTCCAAGTGCCATCTCATCTGATTGGCAAAATATCGCTGTTGGCCGATCAGCTCTGGCCAATAAATCATCCATAGCTCTACTTGCTCCATGCATTGTGAAGTCACCAAAGACTTCTCGAGATGGCTTGAACTCCAAACCGCTCTCGGCCAAGACCTGCATAAATCCTTTTCGGCGATCTTGTGGAACGCTAAATCCAAATGGGTCATCCGGCCGACCTGAGAGAAGGGCAATCTTCTTATGGCCTAAATTAACTAAATGCTGCGTTGCAGTTCTTGCCCCTGCCACATCATCGATAGCCACGCTAGAACATTGGGCATGATGCATTCCAACAAGTGCGATTGGAATCCCAAGGCTTAACATCGAGTCAAACTCTTCCTCAGTTGGAGGAAGGCTAATGACAATTAGCGCATCTACTCGACCCTTTAATAGTTGATGTTGGAATAAGCGCTCGCGCCCTTTCATCTGTGAGAAGTTGTATAGAAGGAGATCAAGACCTGCTTCCCGCAGTGCTTGCTCTGCGCCATTTATAACTTGAGCGAAATACCATCTAGAAATAAATGGAGCAACGACTCCAACTGAATTAGTTCTGCCAAATAAAGCCTTGGCGGAAGTTTGCGGAAGGGGATAACCGAGCTTCTCTGCAGCATCAAGAATTTTCTTACGAGTTTCAGGATTAACATGATTAAGCCCTCGAAGAGCTCTCGAGACAGTAGCTATTGAGACTCCAGCTTCAATAGCCACTTGCTTAATACCGGCTGCCATGAAAACCTTTCAAAGCCCCTTATGCAAAGGGCTCGATTAATAATGTAAAACTCTGTAAGCGACTAAAAATAGACTGTAAATGTGAAAATGGCTACCCTGCCTTCTCATGGCAATCACGCTTGCGCAATCTCGAAGGATTGGCGCAGAGATCGCAAAGAAAAACCCCAGATTCAAACCCATAGTTAAGCAATTTGGACCGTGCCCTCTTGGCCTTAACTCAAGAAAGCCGATGGAAAGTAATTTCTCCACACTTGCTTCATCAATTCTCTCTCAGCAATTATCAACTAAAGCTGCAGCGACAATTATCAAGCGAGTTAAGAACCTCTCAGGCGGCCGGATTTCACCGAGTGGAATAAGTCGAGTAAAAATAGGTGACTTGAGAGAAGCCGGATGCTCAAACTCGAAAGCTAGGGCACTGCGGGAGTTAGCGCAGGCAACCCTTAGCTCAGAGGTTTCTATGAGCTCTCTTCATCGCCTAGGAGATGAAGAGATTAAAGAACAACTTCTTCCGCTCTTTGGTATTGGACTCTGGACAGTTGAGATGTTTTTAATGTTTCAATTGGGCAGACAGGATGTTTGGCCTGTGGGAGATCTTGGAGTCAGACGTGGCTGGGAGAAAGTTCATCGCATGAAAGGTGAGATCAAGCCGGCCGAACTGCTTAAATTGGGTGAGCTCTATAGCCCCTATCGCAGCCACCTAGCTTGGTATTGCTGGCGCGCTACTGAAATTCTTTAGAAGTCTCTTGGTTCAAGAGTTAGCGCCACTGAGTTAATACACCAACGCTGATCTGTTGGAACTGCATAACCTTCACCTTCAAATACATGCCCAAGGTGAGAGCCGCAAGTGGCGCAGCGAACTTCTGTTCTGATTCGCGGAGCAAGTGAGCGATCCTCCAGGAGCACTACTGCATCATCACTCTTTGGCGCATAGAAAGAGGGCCAGCCGCAACCTGAATGAAATTTGGTTTCACTTCTAAATAGCTCTGCGCTACATGCCTTGCACCTATAAACTCCAATGGTTTCACTCTCATAATATTTACCAGTAAATGCAACTTCAGTTCCTGCTTTGCGCAAGACATCATAGGAGAGTGGATCTAGGCTCTTAGCTAAACTTTCATCATTTAATTGAACTGGAAATGCTTTTCCCGTCTTGGGATTTATTTTAGGAAGTTCAGATTCGCTATATGACATCGCTATCTCCTTAAGGGTTCAAAACAGGATATGCAATCCCAGTACTTGAGTGACAGTCATAGCCATTGGGATTCTTCTCTAAATATCTTTGGTGATACTCCTCCGCTAGGAAATACTCATGCCCCTCGGCGCTTTGAATCTGAGTAACAATTTCACCAAGTCCTGCGCTTTTAAGCACATCGTTATAAATCTGACGAGTTTTTTTGGCCATTTCCAACTGCTCAGAAGAGGTTGTAAATATTGCACTGCGATACTGAGTTCCAATATCGCCGCCTTGTTTATTTAGTGACGTTGGATCATGCATCACCCAGAACTCCTCCAGCAGTCTTTGATATGAAATTTGCTCGGAATCAAAAACTACCTCAACCATTTCAGCATGATTAGTTTTTCCAGTGCAGACCTCTTTATAGGTCGGCGACTTAGTATCTCCGCCCATATATCCAACTGAAGTTGAGATTACTCCAGATAGATTCCAGAATCTTCTCTCCGCTCCCCAGAAGCAACCACTTGCAAAATACGCTCGTTCTTTCATGGCCCAATATTGGCAGAGGAATCACTGATAATCTTTTCCAAAGCGCCCCCGTAGCTCAGGGGATAGAGCACCGCCCTCCGGAGGCGGGTGCACAGGTTCGAATCCTGTCGGGGGCACTTGATCAAAAAATTATTCAAATTCTAAAAATTAAGAGCCATCGCGCTTTATCTCACTAATTTTTGTGAAATCGCCTGCAAAGAGTCTTGAGTAAAGATGTTTTTGAGTGGATAATATGTCAGTAATCGCGCCCAAATCTGGTTTGCATTACACCCAAAGACGCAAGAATGGTCAATCTCGGTTTCCCCGAACTGCCCCTTGCCTGAAGATTGATGAGGTCTTATGAGCTTGGACTGGCGCCATCGCGCTGCCTGCCGCGATATCGACCCTGAACTCTTCTTCCCGGTTGGAAATACTGGACCAGCAATTGCTCAAATTGAAGAGGCGAAGAAGGTCTGTATGCCTTGTGTAGTTAGGCAAGAGTGTTTGCAATGGGCACTTGAGAGCGGCCAAGACTCTGGAGTTTGGGGCGGGTTATCTGAAGATGAAAGACGAGCTATGAAGCGCCGTGCTGCTAGAAATCGCGCTCGGTTATCTGAAAATAACTTCGAAGATTAAATAATTAACGCTCTAGCGGAAACGAAATCTGAACTTGTGTTCCAATATTTGGTCTAATAAATTCTATTTTTCCAGCTAGCTCATTTTTAGTTAAAGTTTGAACAATCTGTAGACCGAGATTGGTGTTTGATTCGAGTGAGAATCCATCTGGAATACCAGCTCCATTATCAACTACTATTACACTCATAGATTTTCCACTTCTATCAATTCTTAGCTCCACTAAATCACCGCTCTGACTCAAGCCATGCTCTAAAGCGTTATGAATCAATTCGGTTAAAACCAATGCAAGAGGCGTAGCAACCATCGATGAGATCAGACCGAATTCTCCAACTTTCCTGATCTGGATTTCATTCGGTCTGATATTCAATTCTGAGGCGCCTTGAATTATTTTGGTAATAACCTCATCAAATTGCACTAAATCCTGCGAGGTGCCAGAGAGCGTCTCGTGAACTAGAGCGATTGAGGCCACTCTTCTCACCGCCTCTTCAATCGCAGCGCTAGCTTTTGGGTCTTCAATCCGTCTTGCTTGAAGGCGAAGGAGGGCCGAAACCGTCTGTAGATTGTTCTTTACTCGATGATGAATCTCTCTAATCGTGGCATCTTTGCTAATTAAAGCTCTATCTTTTCTTCGTAGCTCAGTGACGTTATGGACTAGAACAACAGCGCCGATTCGATTTTCACCTTCAGTTAATGGCATGGCGAGCAAATCCAGGACTCCTCCGCTATTTTCAAATTCCTCACGCCGTAATTGTTTGCCGCTCATGCTAATTTGCCAGTTCTCTTCTTTAGGATTAGCGGGCGAAGCTGAGCTCACAAGTGAATCTAGTACTTGACCAAAATTCTCTCCTTCAAGATCTTTATCCCAGCCAATTCGATTAAATGCTGAGCGGGCGTTCGGACTAGCAAAGAGCACTTCGCCTGTGACACTTAGTCTTACTAGACCATCGCCAACTCTTGGAGCAGCCTCTGCCAAATAAACATTGTCCTTTACTGGAAAATTTCCCTCAGCAATCATTCGATAGATGTGGTTGGCAATCTCACGATAATTTAATTCCAGCCTTGAAGGAGTTCTCATGGTCTCTAAATTTCTATGGCGCGAAATCACTGCAATGACGCGACCGGAAAAGAAGACTGGGATGCACTCAACCTTGATTTTTAAGTCTCCAACTTGCTCAGCTCTACTATCGCGAATGATTTCACCGCTTGATAGCGCTTGATCTATATCCGGCCTAGATCCCCAAAGAACTTCATTTCCAATCAAGTCTTGAGCAAATATTGTTGCTGCAGTCATAGGGCGAATCTGCGCGATAGTGCGATGACCTTCAGGCCAACTCTTTTGATCCTTGCGTTTTGGGACCCATAGCACTAGATCAGCAAATGAAATATCTGCAAGTAATTGCCATTCAGCGGTTAATTCACCAAGACGCACTACATCATCTGGTGTTAGCGAGGAATCATCTGCTAGCAGATGGCGAAAAGGCATAGGCGAAAGAGTACTTCAGATTATTTTATGGAGATAAATGGCAAACTCCTTCAGGGCTCTAGACAGGCTGCTACGCGAGTTGACTTCAGATAATGTGGCATATCTATTGCGCGCTCGCTCCAAGTTGGCATATTCATAGGGCATGAAGAAGTGAGGCTTGCCGTCAATTTTGCTTCGAAAGCTCTTGCGAAAGAGAGGGCGGCTTGAGCTACTACTCTCCTTATTGAGAAGGTAGATCACATTTAGCTCCGGGCAGAACTTCTGGCATGACTCTTCAAATTGCTCTAATTGATAGAGGCCATGGCTATCTTGCTGAATTACATAAATCAGATGAGCGCAACTAACAAGGGCTTGCATAAAAAACTTTCCCCTCACACGTCGATCAGAGACAGCTTGATCCAATGCTGGCGCACTTCCCACATCGATAAATACGCTCTCGCCTTTCATAGGATCAATTTCATCAAATAAACTTATGCTCTGAAGTGCTAGAGAGTTATTTAGAGAGCTTCTCAAGTTACTACCTCTCTCCCCCACCATCTGGGAGAGGCTTTGATGAGTCAGATCTGCATCAATTAGCAGCATCTGGGCTAATTTGGAGTACTCCTGCGCAGTATTTAGCGCAAGAGTTGAAATTCCTGGCGATCCATCAGATCCAGTAAATAACACCCAAGCCGCCCTTTTTCTTAAAGTCTGGGAAGGCATAATCTCATCACTTCCTCTTAGGGCCAGATTAGATAGATGCAATATTTCATCACTACTAAATCTCTTGTTCATATCAAGAATTAGAATTGAAAGATTCTCATCAATATTTCTATTAATTTCACGCCACTTTACTCCAAAGTCTTTATCGCTAACTATTAGAGTGCGAACGCCTGAGGTACTTGAAATTAAACTTGAATCAAGATCTAGAGGTGATAATAAGCGCTTTTGTAATTGGAAATCATGTCTTAGCAAAACTTCAATTACTTGGTCTTCAATTTGATGAGAAGTTAAAGCGGTAATTAACTTAACTTTCACCGATTTCCCACTAGAACAAAGTTGTAATTACCCATATCCTCAATCAGGCCAGGGATTATTGGCTTTGGGACTAGAAGTGTGATTACTAAATCTCCCCCTAAAGTGCTGGCCTGGTTATCAACTTCATCTATAACCAAATCCCTGGCTATCAAGCGAGCTTTTAACTTTCCAGAATCTAGACTTTGAGAGCGTAATTCAGATTTAGGGATGCCATAGATATCCACTAGCTCTCCGCTTCCAATGTCTTTTGGAGCTTGAGTAAATGAGATAGCGATTGGGACCTGCTGTAGTTGCTCGTCTATCTGACTACTTAGCGCGTAGGCTGGTATTAACTCATCAACTCCAATTGCTCTGACTACAGAGCTTCCAACTATTGATACTTCTCCATCGATGTAATTTTCAGCGTTGCTTGGTAGTAAGACTTTGGTGATGACTACATCATCTGCAGTGATTACCTCTCCTATCCCAAGTTCAACAGCTGAGCTCCAAACTGTGATCATTCGACTTGATGAGTTAGAGATAACTAGCGCTGAGATAAATGAGGCCGCAATTAAGCAGCCCCCTAAAATAGTTTTTAGGTAACTCCGGATGGAGAAGTTAAAAGAGTCTTGTTTAAGCCGATTGGTATTTTTCATTGGCCATGAATACCAATTTCCTCTCCTTTTTAGACTCCTGCCTCCACAGCTAATTCGCAGCAATCAACAAGCTGTGGAGAAGTTCTCATCCCTTTAGCCGATGGTTAATTCATTCCGGTTAAACGATGCTCCAGAAATGAGAAATGAAGCGGAGATAAACGTTAAAAGATTAGAGCTTAGTGATTATGAACTATTTAATCACCCAGCATTGGAGCTCTTTGAGCCAAGAAGCTTTGATTCGAACCCACTTTCTGGAAGAAGTGCAAGCCAATCAAGTAATAAGCTCTACCTGATTCCAACTAGCCATGGCGAGAACTACGAAGCAGATTTCGCCCCCACTCCTTCAAATCTTTCAGAACTTCCAAATGTCACGCGCTGGACTCTGACTTATCTCATAACAGCCCTTGAGATTTTGGCTGCAAGACGCCCGGCATCTCAAGTGGCTCGCACCACGCATCGTTACACCTATAACTCTTTAATTGCTCAAGTTGGAAGCTTGAAGGAGGTGCCGAAAATCAAAAGTATTAGGAGAAGTCAGCCAATCCCCGGAGTAGTTGAATTAAGTGCGACCTTGATTTTCAAGGAGAGAATTAGAGCCTTAGTTGCACGTTTTGAGGGAGTAGATCACAAATGGCTCTGCACTGAATTGAGCTTAATTTAACTAGAAAGTTATGCAACTCCATGGCAGCGTTTATATTTCTTTCCAGATCCACATGGGCATAATGAATTTCTAGATATTCCACCATTTGCTGCCTGCGTAGAGCTTGAAATCTGGCCACTTTCACTTGGGGATGAATAACGAAGCTCTCTCTTGGGAGCAGCTGGAGTGACACCCTTTGCTTCTACATGTTCATCTTCAACCTTGACTTCAACATTAAATAAGAATCCAACTAACTCTTCTTTGATTGCATCCATCATCGCGGAAAATAGTTCGTATCCCTCTTTCTGATACTCAACAAGTGGATCTCTCTGCGCCATAGCGCGAAGGCCAATTCCCTCTTGGAGATAATCCATCTCATAGAGATGCTCGCGCCATTTTCTATCCAATACAGAAAGGAGAATCTTTCGCTCAAGTTCTCGCAGGACCTCGGCTCCTAAATCTTGCTCACGCTTTGCATAGGCAGCAAAAATATCCTCTAGAACTTTCGCGCTAAGAAAATCAGTATCTAGGCCAGTTCTGCCTCCAACTTCAGCTTCAATTTCTTCAACTGTAAATGAGATTGGATAGGTTGCCTTAAGCGCGGTCCAGAGTTGATCTAAGTCCCACTCTTCAGGAAATCCTTCATTGGTAGCTGCTCCAACGTATCCGCGAATAGTGTCTTCAATAAATCCTGTGACTTGCTCCTTAATGTCAGCACCCTCTAATACTTCACGTCTCTCGCGATAGATTACTTCGCGCTGACGGTTCATCACATCGTCATATTTAAGAACGTTTTTACGCATCTCAAAGTTCTGTGATTCCACTTGTGTCTGCGCAGATTTAATGGCATTTGTGACCATTTTTGATTCAATAGGCGTATCTTCAGGAATTCCGGCAGCGCTTAAGAAACGCTCAACCAGGGCTGAATTAAACCGACGCATTAATTCATCTTGCAGCGAGAGATAGAAACGAGATTCACCAGGATCTCCCTGACGACCGGATCGGCCACGGAGCTGATTATCAATTCGACGTGATTCATGTCGCTCAGTTCCTAGAACATAGAGTCCGCCAAGTGCAACTACTTCATCATGGCCCTTGGAGACGGCAGCCTTTTGTCTTTCAATCTCAGCTGGCCACTTCGCTTCGTACTCTTCTGCATTTTCAACAGGCGAAATTCCTTGGCGTTGTAATTCATAATCAGCCATAAATTCTGGGTTTCCACCAAGCATGATGTCAGTTCCGCGGCCCGCCATATTTGTTGAAACTGTAACCGCGCCAACTGTTCCTGCTCTTGCGATAATGGCTGCTTCGCGTTCATGCTGTTTAGCATTTAATACTTCATGCGGTATGCCTTTGCGCCGAAGAGCGCTAGAGAGCACCTCTGACTTTTCAACGCTGACTGTTCCAACCAAAACTGGTTGACCCTTGCGATGTCGCTGAGCAATATCGTTGGCCACAGCTTCAAATTTGGCATCCTCGGTCTTGTAGACCAAATCTGATTGATCAAGACGTTGCATTACTTTATTGGTCGGAATCGGAATGACTCCGAGTTTATAAATCTGCATAAATTCTGATGCTTCAGTCATTGCTGTTCCGGTCATGCCAGCTAACTTGTCATACATGCGGAAGTAGTTCTGTAAGGTTATTGTAGCTAGGGTCTGGTTTTCATCCTTAATCTCAACCCGCTCTTTTGCTTCTAGTGCTTGATGTAGTCCTTCACTATAACGTCGACCAGAGAGAACTCGACCAGTGTGCTCATCAACAATTAAGAGCTCTCCACTCATAATCACATAATCTTTATCTCGCTTAAATAGCTCTTTAGCTTTAAGAGCATTATTTAGATAGCCAATCATTGGGGTATTTACTGCTTCATAAAGATTTTCAATGCCTAGTAGCTCCTCCACCTTTGAAACTCCAGCATCTAAAATCCCAGTATTGCGCTTCTTTTCATCAACTTCATAGTGCTCTCCGCGGATTAAGCGTGATGCGATATTGGCAAATTCTTGATACCACTTAGTTGCCTTATCAGCCGGCCCGCTAATAATCAGAGGGGTTCTAGCTTCATCAATTAAGATTGAGTCAACTTCATCAACGATGGCATAGTTATGTTCGCGCTGCACGCAATCCACTAGATTCCAAGCCATGTTGTCTCGTAGATAATCAAAGCCAAATTCATTATTTGTTCCATAGGTGATATCGCAGTTATATTGTTCGCGACGTTCTGCTGGGCTCATTGAAGCCAGAATGACGCCAACTTTAAGTCCTAAGAATCTATGGATACGACCCATCCACTCGCTATCGCGCTCTGCTAGATAATCATTGGTAGTAACGATGTGAACTCCCAAACCAGTCAGAGCGTTGAGATATGAAGGAAGGGTTGCTACTAGAGTCTTTCCTTCACCAGTTCGCATTTCTGCAATGTTTCCGCGGTGAAGAGCTGCGCCTCCCATAATCTGTACGTCATAGTGGCGCTGCCCAAGTGTTCGCTTCGATGCCTCTCTGACTAGAGCAAAGGCTTCTGGAAGAATATCGTCTAAATCCTCACCTGAGGCAAGTCGTGATTTGAAAGTATCGGTCATCGCCCGTAGCTGATCGTCGCTCATTGCGACAAAAGTTGCCTCATGTGAGTTAACAAGATCCGCAATCTTTTCTAATTGCTTGAGCGCTCGCCCTTCTCCGGCGCGCAGAATCTTGTCAATAATTGCAACCACGGATCAACCCTCCACTAGATCTACTAGGGCTCTATCGTATTAGTAGGCGGTGGGCTGATGCACATACCGTTGCAGCGCCCAAAACTGTCAGATTTCTCTCCCTTAAAGCCCTAAATGCGCTATCTAACGTAGCCCCCGTGGTCAATACATCATCTATAAGCAAGATTGGTCTTGCCTCAATTAAATCATCGCTTCTAAGCATAAAGGCTTCTGCCATATTGCTCTGGCGCTGTGTATAGGAAAGTTCGCTCTGATCTCTTACGATCTTTCGATGGATTAGTAACTCCTTCCAGCGCCACCGCACTCCGTTCTTCTCCACCTGCAACTCTACTAACTTATCAAGGATTGGATGAAGAAAAGATCCGCCTCTCTTCCTTATTGCAGATCTACTTGAGGGGATAGGAACAAGAAGGCAACGAGAAATACTTAAAGCTCTATCATCAAATTCAAATTTCTCTAAAGCAGAACTTAGCGCTGATGCCATCCAATATTGTGCTACTCGATTTCTATTCTCTTTGGCTTGAATCACTACTCTAGAGCTTGCAGCGTTATATGCAAGAGTTGAATTAACTGCTAAGCCTTTGACATATCGCCTCTGCACCGGAGCCAGCCAAAGCTGCTGACAAGCTAAACAGAGAGGTGCAAACTCACTTTGACAGTAAATGCATATCTTTGGAAAAACAAGTGAGGTTAGAGCTGAGAATATTCCTTCTTTTCTATCATCAACAAACTTCACTAAGCCATTATTTTCAAAGTTTGTAAAAGATTAAGATTTAAGACTTCCAGATGTGGGTAACTCGCCTATTGGAACTTCGGTGATTAGTTGATCTTGAGTTAAAGGAAGGGTTAAAACAAATTGCGCGCCAGCCCCAAGCTCAGACCAGAGCTTGATATCCCCGCCGTGAAGATTTGCATCCTCTCTTGCAATAGATAGACCAAGGCCAGTCCCACCTCTAATTCGAGATCTCGAAGGATCTGCTCGCCAGAAACGATCAAAGACTCGCTCAAGATGATTGGTAGCGATGCCAACTCCATAATCTTTAACAGAAATTGAAACTGCGCTCTGACCAGCTTTAATGGTTAAGTCCACAGGTTTGCCTTCCGCATGATCAATGGCATTTCCCAATAAATTTCGCATAATCCGCTCAATGCGGCGCGAATCACCATCAATAAAGAGCTCCTCATTGGGAGCATCGATTCGAATTTGCACTTCCCTTTGCTTAGCATCCATCGCTAGATCTTCTACGCAGCGATTAACCAGCTTAACCAAATCAATTCTTGACAGAGAGAGTGTGGCCACTTGAGCATCAAAGCGACTGACTTCCAATAGGTCGGTTAATAACTCTTCGAAGCGATCAATTTGCGAGAGGAGCAGTTCAGCACTTCTTGCAATTGTTGGATCAAATCGCTCTCTAGCCGCATAGATTAAATCAGAGGCCATTCGGATAGTTGTTAGTGGTGTTCGAAGCTCATGAGAAACATCAGAGACAAATCTTTGCTGAAGCTTAGAAAGGTTCTCGAGACGAGTAATCTGCTTGGCAAGAGTATCTGCCATCTCATTGAAGGCCGTGCCAAGTCTGGCAACTTCATCACTTCCCTTAACTTTCATTCTCTTTAAAAGGTCGCCAGATGACAATTGCTCAGCTACTTCAGCGGCATACCGAACTGGTTTGATAACTTGTCTGAGAACTACTGAGGCAATAATCATAATCAGGGCCATCAAAATAAGTCCTGTGCCCCACATAGATCGACCAATTAGATCAATAGTTTGCTGCTGTGATGCAAAGTCAAAGAGCACATACATTTCATACTTACCAACAGATTTGATATCTATACGATGCCCAACAGCAACTCCTGGGACACTTTCTCCGTTGAAATATTGTAAGTTGGTGCGCTGCCAATGAATTTCATCATCTTGAGTCACAAGTTGTCTTAGTTCGCTTGGAATTGAAGCTGGTTCCAAAAAATTCGAAGTAGATCGGGAGGGAATTCCAGCAACTCTTTTGCCCGTACTACTTAGTAGCGCAATCTCTCGGCCTGAGGATTTCGCACTCACGCTAGTTGATTTCACAATTTCATCGACAATCGTTTTATAGTCGGAATTCCTGTTTAGGCTAGCAATCAGGAAACGATAATCAGCATATTGAATGGCAGCTTCACCTTCAGATATTGCCGCCGATATCTTCTCTTCGATAATCCCATCAGAGATGCGGTTATAGAGATTCGAGCCAAGAAAATAGATTACGGCAATAGAGATAATGCTTGAGACTGAGAAAACTTTTCTAAATAAAGAGGTGCGAAAGTATTGGCTTATCTTCACTTTGTAAAATCTCTAACTTCTATTACCTAGTGCGCCTGCCTTATAACCAATGCCGCGAACCGTGCCAATTATTGTTGGATTTTCGGGATCATGTTCTATTTTCGCACGCAGCCTCTGAATATGAACATTAACTAAGCGAGTGTCAGTTGAGTGGCGATATCCCCATACTTCACCTAAGAGAGCTTCCCTAGTAAATACTCTGCCTGGTTCTTTAGCTAGGGATACTAATAGATCAAATTCAAGACGCGTTAAGGGAATCTCTTTTCCTGCCCGCGTTACTGTGTGCTCCACAATATCAATAGCTAAATCACCAATGGTTAAGGTGCTAGATATTTCCCCGCCCACTCTGCGCAACCTGGTTCTAATTCGCGCCACCAACTCTGATGGCTTAAATGGCTTCACCATGTAGTCATCGGCGCCCGCTTCAAGTCCTCTAACAATGTCATGAGTATCACTCTTTGCAGTGAGCATCACAATTGGTACACGCATCGAGTGTTTTCGAATCTCTTTGCAAACTTCAATTCCATCAAGACCCGGAAGCATGATGTCGAGTAAGACGAGATCTGGTGGATTGTTTCTAAACACCTCAAGGACTTCATCGCCCCTACTAACTAGGTCGACTTCAATACCCACGCCATTTAGAACAATTCCTAACATTTCGGCAAGGTCTTGATCGTCATCAACGACCATTACCGAAGTCATTAGCTACCGTGCTTCCAAGAGTTTAGATACTCATTCTGAATTGGGGTCAAAGTATCAATCGTTGCACCCATTGATTTCAATTTCAGACGAGCAACTTCCTTATCAATTTCAACTGGAACCATGTGAACCCCTGCGCCAAGTGCCTTTGCGTTCTTTACCAACCATTCAGCAGTCAGTGCCTGATCAGAAAATGACATATCCATAACTACCGCAGGGTGACCCTCAGCAGCTCCTAGATTTACCAGACGGCCTTCAGCAATTAGAAGGATTCTTCGCCCATTTCCAAGTAAATACTCATCGGTTTGATGGCGAATCTTTGGATTCTTCCGTGAGTTTTGCTCGAGCCAAGCCACATCAATTTCAATGTCGAAGTGCCCAGCATTAGCCAAGATTGCGCCATCTTTCATCAGCTGGAAGTGCTCAGCTGCAATAACAGTACGATTTCCGGTAACGGTAATAAAAATATCTCCAACTTTTGCTGCCTCTGCTATTGGCATAACGCGATATCCCTGCATGAGAGCATCAAGTGCTTTCGTTGGATCAATTTCAGTAATTACAACTTCAGCGCCCATTCCTCTAGCTCGCTCGGCTACTCCTTTGCCGCAATAGCCAAAACCGGCAACAACAAATATTTTCCCAGCAATTAATTGATTTGTGGCGCGAAAAATGGCATCAACAGTTGATTGACCAGTTCCATAACGATTATCAAACATATGCTTGGTATCAGTGTCATTGACAGCAATCATCGGGAAGGTTAATGCGCCATCTTTTGCCATCTGCTGAAGACGAATAACGCCAGTTGTTGTCTCCTCGCATCCTCCAGTTATATTTGGAAGTAGTTCTGTTCTTGTGGTGTGTAGGGTGTTTACCAAGTCGCATCCATCATCAAAGACTTGATGAGGAGCAATATCAAGAGCAGCATTAATATGTGAGTAATAGCCTTCGCGATCCACTGCATTTTTGGCAAACACGCTAACTCCATATTCATAAACCAGCGCCGCTGCTGTGTCATCTTGTGTTGAGAGTGGATTGGAGGCGCATAGCGCAAGCTCTGCTCCTCCAGCCTTTAGTGTTCTCATCAGATTGGCAGTCTCAGTTGTTACATGCATACAGGCGGCAAAGCGAACACCTTTAAATGGCTGCTCCTTCTCAAATCTCTCTCTGATTTGAGCAAGTACTGGCATATTCCGCTCAGCCCATTCAATCCGCTTCTTTCCTTCCGCGGCAAGTGAAGCATTAGCAATGTCATGTTTAGGCGTGGTCATAGTTGTTGGATTCACTTGAATTTATCTCCTGATGGGTTTAGTGCTTGCCTCTGATTAGAAGCGGTAGTTTACCCGTTTCTTATTAACTGCAAGACCAGATCTCGCATAGAAGCCATCTGCTCTTGGGTATCTGCCTCAACATTTAGCCTTAATAGCGGTTCAGTATTAGAAGACCTTAGGTTAAACCACCAACTCTTTGCGTTAACGGTAAGGCCATCAAGCTCATCAAAAGTTAAGCCTGGCTCATAATCTCTAAAGTAGGACTTGATCTTCTCTATCGCTTTGCCTTGATCAACAACTGTTGTATTGATCTCACCACTTAGGCTATATCGATTAAAGCTCTTCATTAGCTCAGATAACTTCATCTGACTTTCAAGAAGAGCTGCTATTACATGAAGCGCTGCAAGCATTCCAGAATCTGCATACCAGAAGTCCTTAAAATAGAAATGTCCTGAATGCTCTCCCCCAAATACCGCGCTCTGATCTGCCATCATCTGTTTTATATAGGAGTGACCTACTCTGGAGCGAAGCGCTTTGCCGCCTGATTCAGAAATTACCTCTGCAACAGCTTTGGAGGAAATCAAGTTATAGATAATTGCTGCGCCAGGATTTCTAATGAGTTCTCGTTTTGCGATTAGAGCAGTTAGCGCAGATGGTGAGACTAGCTCTCCCTTTTCATCAACAAGGAAGCAACGATCTGCATCACCATCAAATGCCAAACCTATATCTGAGCCTTTCTCCTTAACTAGATTTTGTAGATCAACTAAATTTTTAGGATCTATCGGATTTGCCTCATGATTTGGAAAGCTTCCATCCAATTCAAAATAGATTCCATCAACTACGGCATTGATCTCTCGCATTACTGCAGGAGCGGTATGCCCTCCCATCCCATTTCCCGCATCAATTGCGATGCGAAGCGGCCTTGATTGAAAATCTGGAGCAAAAGATTTCTGGGGAAAGAGCGAGAATAGGAATTTAACGTAATCTGCTAGTAAATCCTGGCTTCGCTCTTTTCCCATTGGGCGATTTGGGATCGGAAAACCTTGAGCGATTGCCGCCTTAATCCAAGCTAGCCCTGATTCTTGGCCAATTGGTTTTGCTCCACTCTTACACAGCTTTATTCCATTGTATTGCGCTGGATTATGGCTAGCAGTAAACATTGCTCCAGGCATATTAAGCGCTCCTGATGCAAAATAAAGTTGATCAGTTGAGCAGAGTCCAATACGAATTACATCAAGTCCCTGTGAAGTTATGCCATCTGAAAATGCGCCTGCTAATTCAGGAGATGAAGGGCGCATATCTTCACCCACAACTATCGTTGCTGGCTCGCGTTCACGCTCAATGAATTTAGCAAAGGCAATTCCAAGCGCAAAAGTGAAGTCAACGCTAATCTCTTCATCAACTAAGCCGCGGATGTCATAGGCCTTAATTACTTTATTGAGAAGCTCTTGATCCACCGTTAAACCTTAGCCTCATTACTTATTATCTGGAATTGCTCGAAGGTGGCCACGACGACCAACTTCAGGAGTTACTGCCTTTGGAGCTATATCTTCGGCAAAACTCTGGCGAATCGCATCAGCAATAGCAATTAAATCTTCAGGAGATGGTTCAACAATTTCTCTATCAGGATTATGCTCAATAACACTCCAGCCTTGGGGCACCGTTAATTTTGCTGAATGCTCATCGCAGAGATCGTAGGCATGTGGTTCAACATATGTTGAAAGTGGTCCGATAAGCGCTGTGGAGTCGGAGTAAATATAGGTAAGAGTCTTAATTGCATGAGAACTACATCCAGAGCGTGTGCAACGTCTTCCAACAGTGCTAGGGCGAGAGTTTGGACTTGAGTAATTGGAAGATGACATGGCGCGAGATTAGTCTCTAACCTCTCTGTTTTATGGGATTTACTAGCCGCGAGGCTGGATAACTGCAATATCTGCAATTGGCTTTGTAGCACTTTCTAGGTTTGTACTCGGAGCTATGCCAAGGCGGGCAACTCCATCACCGGAGAGCCAGCTCATTGCTGCAACTACCGGGTTTGCGCTAGTGATAGTTATTAGCCTGGTATTGGCTGGAACCCTCCAATTAACTATCTCATCACCTCGAATCAATTCACTATTGCTCTTGCCCTGTCTATCTCTCCAAACTATGGACAGGATTACTCTCTCCCCAACAAAGCTGATCACAGGTTCAAGTCCATAGATATTAAATGCCACAGTATTAAATCCTTGACTTGGAGCGCTCCACGTAAAGTCTGAAACTGAACCGCTCTTGACTTCTGATAGCACTGATGCAACCACCTCTTCGTTAGAGGTTATTTTTAGAGCAAATGCTTTGTTGCCAAAATCAACACTGCTTAAATCTATATCTTTAACTTCTTGGGCATTTAAAGAGATCTCCCCTATTCCAAAGGGAACATAGACACCATCGGGTGAGATGATCTCAACGCTAGCGCTAGCATCAACTTCTCCAATACTCATAAGCCTTAAAGTGTGTTTAATTGAGCTACCAGAGCCCAGCTTGACGGCAAGACCTGCAATTACTAATTCTTTGCTCGCCTCAGATATTGCTGGAACAAAGTCTCCACCAATATTACTCAAGCCGCGCACTCGCTCATCTAAGAAATATGAAGTTATTCGACCACTTCGAGTTTCAACCTTAAGAACTATTAACTCAGAGCCCGGCGATAACGAGTCAATACGAACTACTTTCTCAGATGAAGCTTTGACTGTTACTGCAAGGCTCTGACTAGCACCACTTTCAGAAAATGCAGTTAAGTCAATAAGTGCATCACTTAAACCGCTATTAATCATAATTAGCTTTGATTGACTAGTGACGTTAGCTGTTCCACCAACAAACCAATTGATCGAAGGGCTAATAGTGCAGGTAGCAGCGCTACTCCACTTGCCTGATCTAGTAACAATTACATTGGTATTCGCGGGATTTCCAGCAACCAAAATAGCGCCGCGATTGAGTGGATAGCTTCCAGAACCATTTTTCGTTAGCTCCACATTAGGTTGATTAATATTTCTTATCTCAATATTTCTTGAGGCAAGTAAGGCAGTTGCTTTGGCTCCAGATACCCCAGCAGGGCATGCCGTTGCCGGATATGACTGAGTAATAACAGAATTTGACGAGATCTGTGGAAGCAGGTGCGCAATATGAGCCACAATGATAAAAAACAAAAGTGCAAAGCTGGCCCGCGTCTCTTTCATGCTAATTCCTGCTCACTCATCTGGCTTCTTCTGCGACGAGCAGGAAGGGCAAGAATAATCAAGGTTAGAAAGGTCAATAATTGGAGTGAAACCCAGGCTCTTCTTGAAGTGGCATCATGGAAGATTAGGAAATCTCCAGGTTCTGAAACATAAAACCTTGGTACTCCATTTTCAGTTTGGGTCAACGGAAGATAAGTACCATTTAGGAGCATCCTCCAACGCTTGTCATACTTTTCGGTAATTATTATCACGCCAGCAGATGTAAGTCTTCCTGCGGCACCAATTTCACCGCTTGGCAGAACAGAGTAAGTACCATCTTGAGACAGAAATGAAATATGCCCAAGTGCTCCTGGAACTTTCCAAGTTATTCCCTCATCAGTAGAGGCAGCCCTGGTAAATCCTCCTGCGCCGTCTATAGTTCGCACCAGCTCATCATCAATCGGATTTGCTAAGAAGAGATATCGAATTCCAAATTCAGCAAAGACTTTACTGCTACTAACTCCAGATCCAGCGATTAGATCATTTATTGCCTTAGTAACTACTGGAGCAAGTCCTGTAATGACATCAGCTTGTCCTAGTTGCAGGTCTTTATCTCGAGCGATGAAGTATTTCACCTTTGCCGACTCTGCTCTTAAGACCAAAGTTTTATAACGTCCTTCGGTTTGTGCGCTGGCGCTGAGAAAAGCTGGAAGGGCGGATTTTGAATTTGCTTGCACTGGCGCGCTATTGGCAGAGCCCAGCCACCAAGTAGCCGAAGCGAGAATAGAGAGCGCTGAAATCAAAGCGGTAAAACCAAGAAGAATATGGCGAAAATTAATATGAGATTGGATAAGGCTGGGTAGATAGCTATCAATCATGATTACTGCGGCAAGTAGAGCAGTTAAGGTTGGGATTACTAGAAGAGAACCCACCCAGAGTTGCTCTGGAGTAAAACTGCCATGTCCTGAAACCTGCCTTGAGCCAAGTAGCGCCGCAATTGCTATGAAAAATAGCGCCACCTCGCCCAAGCGCGCTGTCTTACTGACGAAAATAGCAATCACAGCTATAAGAAGTATGGGTGAAATTATCCAAATCGGCGGCGCCCCAACTCCGCCCGGATTTCCGAGAAGTAACGAAAGAACTTCTCCACCAGCCAGGCTTAAACCTGGATCAAGCAGGATTCTTGATGGATGAAGAATGAATTCAATTGACCAAGGAGCATTAACAATCAAGGGAGTAATGGTCACGGCAATTCGACGGGTATTTCTTCCATCAAAGACTGACTTATCCATCGAATTATTCTTCGAATTAAAAGCAACTACATCAAAGATTACCAAGATAACCTGCCAGAGCAGGATAGACATAAAAGTCATGGGTGAGAAGGCGCAGACAAAAGTCAATAACAGCGCAATCCAGAATGTCTTTCGCCAGGAGAGATTTTCCAGCTGCTCTAGACCAAAGAGCGATCTAATCAACCACGGCCCGATTACTACTAAGACTAAGGTTCCAACTCTTCCGCTATTTATGGCACTTAGCGTGGTTGGTGAAAAGGTATAGAGCAGAGCGGCCATGAGTGCAAGAAAATGGAGATTGGTAAATTTCCTTGCCAAAAGATATGAGCCCAAGAGGGCTAGTGGAACTGCGCCAAGAAATAATGCGGTAATAAATAGCGAGGAGTTTGCGCCAGTTAGTAAGGAACCAAATCCGATGTAGGCCACCCAAGGCGGGGCGCTAGTACTTGAGCCCAGCCCAACGGTATGCCAAGAATCGGAATACATTGAAAATAGTTCAAATGCTCTTGTAGGAGTTGCCGCTAAAGCGCCACCAACTATTGCTCCAAAACGATTTCGGGAGGCAATTAAGGTCATCAAAATAACAAGCAAAGAGACGCTAAGTATTGGCCGTCGAGTCAGCCATCTAATGGGAGATGGAGCTTGAACCAAATCAATGTCTGCATTTTCGAGCGCTTCATCATTTAGATCTAGAGCAGAGTTACTGATGACATTTTCTTCATAAATCGATGAGCGGCGCCAACTTCGAGAAATAGCAGCGCCAGATCGCTCAATTGCTAATTGCAGCTGCGATCCACGAGGTGGAACAAAGCGAGAGATGACTCTTGATGAAACCAAGCGATTCTTTCTTCGCTTTGCTCTCGCTCTAAATATGTCCTGTGGCTGCAGAATTACCAGCGCAACTGCTGCAATCTCATCTAAGGCATATCCTGGAAGTTTTGCTAGTAGATAACCAATTGCGCGAAATAACGATGCTGAAAGAAGTTGGATCGCAATCAATGGCAGGAGCCACCATGATGTATTGGCCATCAAAACATAGGCGGCATGCCTTCGATCTAGAAGTAGTGGGCGATGAAGGAAGGCATCTGAGACATCAATACGCCTTCTTTCATTAGAGGCGGCTTCAGCGTGATAAGCAATAGCTTTTGGAACTGCTATTACCGAGTGTCCAGCAGTGTGCACACGCCATCCAAAGTCAACATCGTCTCGAAATAAAGAAAGTTCGGGATCAAAACCATCTAACTCTTCAAAGACATCGCGGCGAATTAAAGCACCTGCAGTACTAACGGCTAAGACTTCGCTCACTCCATCATGTTGACCTTGATCGGACTCGCGATATTCCAGACCCGTCCAGCGAGCGCCATTTGAGGCGATACTTATTCCTAGCTCCAATAAGTGGTTTCGATCGTGCCAGCCACGTAATTTGGGCCCAGCCATTGCAACAGCTGGTCGCTGATCAAGAGCTATTAAAAGCTCTTTGAGTGCATTTGCATCAGGAGCGCAATCATCATGAATTAGCCAGAGCCATTCAGTTTGTGACTCACTGCCGCGCTTAACTCTTGAATTGCTCAGTGCTTCTTTAATTGCAGCGCCAAAGCCGGTCTCCTTTGCCGTGGAGATAGTGGCAATCCCAGCCCCTTTTAATAATTTAACTGAACTATCTTCAGAGCCAGTATCAATAGCGATTATCTGATCGATTGCCCGTCTCTGCTTGGCAAGAGATGCCACAACTTCAGGTAACCAGAGGGCTCCATTGTGAGAGACGATAATTGCAGTGACAAAGTTATTATCTAAAGTAGGCATTACACCGCCCCTTGTTTAAATAAAAGCTGAGACCGGTTTCCCTTGGCCCTGTTGGTGAATAACTTAGTTTTCCTAAAACTAATTAATTTAAGCTGGACGGCGCTTGAGGCGACGACGTTCGCGCTCTGAAAGTCCGCCCCAGATGCCAAAGCGCTCATCATGGGCGAGAGCGTATTCAAGGCACTCTTGTCGCACCTCACAGGAGAGACAAACTCGCTTAGCCTCACGGGTTGAACCACCTTTTTCAGGGAAGAATGCTTCGGGATCGGTTTGGGCACATAACGCTCGCTCTTGCCACGACAGCTCAACGATCTCGCCATTTCCCAATTGGATACTTGGACCAGGAATGAAAGTCTGCTCTATTCGACGAGCATCAGTCATCAGTTATACCCCTAAAAAACAGGGCCCACGCCTGATGGTGGGCCTACTAGGGTCTAATTACACGCTTGTTATTCGAATGTGTCAAGTTGATGGCAAGTTTTTTTGGGTAGAAATTAATCCCCAATTTGTCGATTTTTCCCTCAATTTTGGGGCAAATGCAGGCTAATTACTGATTATTTTCGCAAATATTTTTTCATTACTTGCAATTGAAACATTAGGTGCGATATAGCAATTATCAATTATTGAATCAGCGCCAATACTTACCCCTGTTGAAACAATTGAGCCTTTGATTTGGCAACGCGCTCCAATTACTGCTCCAGATTCAATAACAGAGCCATCGGAAATCACAGCTGTGGCATCTATTCCTGCATCGCTAGCGATTAACGCTCCTCCTCTTACTCCCCTAGTAGCAGGTGAGATCTCAGAGTTTAAAATCAAATCTCTTGAAGCTTTAATATATGACTCTGGGGTTCCCATATCAATCCAATAAGAGTCATCAATATATCCATATAGGGCGCCTTTTCTCTCCAAGAGCTCAGGGAAGGTCTGCCGCTCAACACTTACTATGGCATCTGGGCTGATCTGCTCAATTGCGCTCTTGTTAAATATGTAACAACCAGCATTAATAGTATTTACCTTGGGCTGATCCATCTTTTCGAGAAATTCCAAAACTTTGCCATCTACATCCAGTGGAACACAGCCATAGGCGCGAGCATCCTCCACTCTTACTAAGTGCAGAGTCACATCTGCCCCCTTACTTTCATGAAACTCCGCCTGAGCCTTTAAATCATGACCGCTTAGAACATCGCCATTAAAGATAAAAACAGATTCATCGCCTGCTAGCTTTAAACACTTAGCAGCGTTTGCAATTGCGCCGCCAGTTCCTAAAGGTTGCTCCTCAATTGCATACTTAATTGAGATGCCAAATTTAGAGCCATCACCAAAGTAAGGCTCGAAAACCTCAGCTAGATATGAAGTTGCTAAGACTATTTCAGTTATTCCAGCTGCTTGGGCTCTAGCAATTTGATGCTGCGTAACTGGAGCCCCTGCTACTTTTAGCATCGGTTTAGGAGTGTTTTTTGTTAACTCTGCCAGGCGAGTTCCTTTGCCACCAACGAGCAAGATTGCCTTATTTATCATGCTTTATTGCCTCAAAAATGCGAGAAGCTGCACTGGAAATATTCTCATCGCTAGCAGTTAAGGCGATACGAACAAATCGATCCCCTTTAACTCCATAAAAGCTGCCTGGAGTAACAAGAATTCCTAAATCTGCAAACCAAGCCACGCTCTGCCAATCACTTTCATCTCTACTACACCAGATATAAAGCCCGGCCTCGGAAAACTCAATTTTAAATCCTGCTTCAATTAGCGCTTTGGCTAGCACTACTCGCCTGGTCTGATATTTTCCAGCTTGCATTTCAACATGGCTATGATCTGATAGAGCGATTGCCATCGAGTTTTGAATTGGCAAGGCAAGCATCATCCCCATATGTTTTCTTATCTCAAGTAATCGAGCAATCAACTTAGAATCGCCAGCAACAAATGCTCCGCGATAACCAGCCATATTTGATCGCTTTGAGAGGGAATGAAGGGCCAATATTGATCTGTTGTCTCCGTTAGCTATCTCCAAAATTGAGTGAGCTTGAATTCCATTAGTGAAGGGCAGATAACACTCATCGCTTGCCAAGGTTGCACCAGATTTTCTCACCCAGGTAAGCGCGGCCTCTAACTCAGCTTTGCTATGAACTCGACCAGTTGGATTTGATGGTGAATTAATCCAAGCAAGATCTGCTCTATCAGGCCAAGTATGGGCATCAATTCCCACTTCAATTACTTCAGCCTTAGCAAGTAGCGCACCAACTTTATAAGTCGGGTAGGCAATTTCTGGAATTAAAACTGATTTAGCCTCCAAGAGATATGCCAATAGTGCTACCAATTCTTTTGAGCCAAGCGTTGGCAAAACATCAAAGTCGCCACTTGCGCCAAGGGTGTCAACGCAATATCCCTTAAGCGCCTCTCGAAGCGAAGCGCTTCCAGTGGTTAATGGATAGCTTGGTGAATTACTACTTGATTTAAGTTCTTCTTGAATGAAATCCGGGGTGGGATCTACGGGAGTGCCCTGAGATAGATCAATGAATCCCTGGCTATGGGCTCGAGCTTTTTGCCCATATGGCGCAAGGGCATCCCAAGGAAAATCAGGGAGTTTTATCTTGGCCTACTTACTCGCCTGCAGGTTTCTTTTGAATCTGCAGAAGGATTGGATGATCCTTCCCAACTTTTCCAACTTTTGCTGCTCCGCCTGGTGAACCTAGCTCGTCAAAGAATTCGGCGTTAACTGCCGTGTATTCACTGTATTGGGCTGGAACATCATCTTCATAATAAATCGCCTCAACTGGGCAAACTGGTTCACATGCCCCACAATCCACACACTCATCAGGTTGGATATACATCATTCGATCGCCCTCATAAATGCAATCAACCGGGCACTCTTCAATACATGACTTATCCATTACATCTACACAAGGAAGGGCGATGATGTATGTCACCTGAAACTCCTTTCAGAGGAGAACTCGAAGATATAAACACCGAATTGGCATAAGCGATGCTTACATTGCAGGACCTCATCCTACAAAATAAGGGGGTGAAGCGCGAGCCAACACCAATTAATGGTCTACATATCTATGACACTTTAGAGCGAAAATTGCTGCCGATTACTGCCAGCGATGGCCAAGCGGTGAGAATCTACTGCTGCGGACCAACGGTCTATCGCGATGCTCACGTTGGCAATCTAAGGACTTTCTTACTTGGCGACTTAGTCCGTAGAACCTTGGAGTTTTCTGGCATAAAAGTCAAAGTGGTGCAGAACATTACTGATGTTGGCCATATGAGTGAAGACTTTGATGAAGATAAAATTTTGGCTCAATCAAAACTTGAAAAACGCGATCCTTATTCCATTGCAAGAGAGTATGAAGAGAAGTTTCATAAAGACCTCGCGGGTTTAAATATTCTTCCAGCTGATAAATATCCGAGGGCTAGTGAGTGCATCGATATGATGCTGGCCCATATTGAGAAGTTGATGGAATTAAAACTTGCCTATCAAGGAGATGACTCCTCAATCTATTTTGATAGTGCTGGCTTTGATAGTTATGGCCAATTAAGTGGAAATCGCTTAGATGCGCTCAAGCCTGGTCATCGCTATGAATTTGTTGAAGCAGGAGCAAAGAGATTTCATGCAGATTGGGCCCTTTGGAAAGCTGCTGGAAATCGCAGTGAGATGATTTGGCAGACACCTTACGGCCCAGGATTTCCTGGCTGGCATATTGAATGTTCTGCAATGTCGCTTCATTACCTGCAAGGACATGTCGATCTACATATCGGCGGCATTGATCTTCGATTCCCTCATCATGAAAACGAGAGAGCCCAGTCAAATCCTCTAGTGAAAGGTGAAGCAGTTAGCGCCTGGCTTCACGGCGAGCATCTCTTGTTTGAAGGAAGAAAGATGTCAAAGAGTTCTGGAAATGTAGTTCTACTCTCTGATGTAATCTCACGTGGATTTGACCCACTATCACTGCGATTCTGCTTCCTTGAAAATCGTTATCGCTCTCAGATGGATTTATCTTGGAGCTCGATAAGTGCTGCCCATGCAACTCTGCAGCGCTTGAGAGCAAAGTATCAAATCTGGAAATTGTCTCCCAAGGACTATTCAGATGCAGCTAGCACATTTGTCCTAGCAATTCTTGCTCACTTCCAAGCAGATTTAGATACCCCTCAAGTGATGCTCAAGCTCCGATCTCTTGAAAAGGATGTTAGTTTTTCAGATGGGCAGAAGGCAGCGATATTAGAAGAGCTTGAACCACTTCTTGCTCTAAAACTACTTGAGCAGATGCCGACAAAAGAGCTGCCGGATGCAGCTAAAGTCTTATTAGAGGCGAGACAGAGCGCGAGGGCGAGCAAAGACTTTGCCTTAAGTGATCAGATAAGAGATCAACTTTTATTGCTGGGTATTTCTGTGAGTGACTTGCCATCTGGACAGAGCTGGAGCTGGAGGAGTTAAAACTTAAATTCTCGCTAGTAATCTCCAAGAGATTAGCGCTGCTCCCCCAAATACCAAGATATTGCCATAGGCATTGGCTTCAATTAGAACCTCTCCGCCATTGCCAAGAGTTGAAGCTCTAACAATTATAAAAAGCCAACCAATCGCAAAAAGGGCAAGTGATAGCTTGGAGAGATACATATTTCTAACCAAACGAAGACCTAGAAAAAGAGCTATTAATGAGACAAGTAGTCCAAAAGGTTTATAGGCATTATGTAGAAAAGTTCCAGAAACTCCAACAAGCGCACCAAAAAGCAGGTTCAGTAGAGTTTTCATAGCTGAATTCCTGAAAACAGATCAGTCTCCCGTCCCTCTTGGTTAAATGGAGGACTAGCTTTGCCATAAACCAAGCGATAAAACTCTTGTCCCCAAACTTTAAACCCCAAATTATCGGAGAGTGCAAAGAACGGTCCATCCACTGCAATTTGAGTCGGATGTGCTCTCATCGCCTCCATCTTCTTATCTACAAAATCTTGGCCATCGATTACCGTTGTTACTAAATCATCTGGTTGAGCAAATGGAAAATCTTCTGCCTTCTCTACTCCCCAGAAATCACTTCCACTACCCTTCATTGCTTCAATTCCCTGCTCAATAATCGAGATAGGAATTGTGTTCCAATAGATTTTTTGAATCTGCCAACCACGCTCGGCTGCAATTTCACTACCTCGCATTGCAACTCTATGGGCCTGAATATGATCCGGATGCCCATAGCCACCAATTTCATCATAGGTAACCATCACATCAGGTTTTATCTCAAGTATTACCTCAACTAGAGATTCCGCGGCATCGTCTACGTCTGCGCTCCAGAAATTATCCGCCCTTGAATTTGGCTCTGAGCCCATCATTCCACTATCGCGCCAAGACTTTTTTGAAGAACCGAGGAAGCGGTGATCCACTACTCCCAAAACTTTCATAGCATTTGCTAACTCAACTTCGCGAATAGGACCAAGGCCATCTTCTTTTCCACTTGCAAGATGTTGGAGCTCTGGAACTAAAATTTCACCCTCTTCGCCTCTGGTGCAAGTAACAAGAGTTACGCCATAACCCATAGCAACATACTTAGCCATGGTTACGCCGTTGTTTATAGTCTCATCATCTGGATGGGCGTGAACTAAAAGTAGGCGTGGTTTTCTCATCGTGGTTCGGAAGGCTACACGAGTTCTATTAGTGAAATCTTGCCAAACCTCGTACCATGACACCGATGAGCAATAGCGAGAAAGTTGATAATCGAGTTCGCCTTCCACGCGACGAGAGACGCGCTCTGCTGCTAAGCGCCGCCCTAGAGGTCTTTACTGTCTCGGGCTATCACGCAGCTGCTATGGATGAAATCGCAGATCGAGCCGGAGTTAGTAAGCCCGTGTTATATCAGCACTTTCCCTCAAAACTAGATCTTTATCTCGCCCTTCTTGATGTTCATATTGACTCTCTCGTATTTGCTATTCAGAAGGCGATTGCCTCAAATAAAGAAAATAAAAATCGAGTCAAAGCCACAGTAGGTGCGTATTTTGAATTCATTGATGATGAGGGCGGAGCATTTCGATTGCTATTTGAAAGTGATATGAGCGCCGAGCCTCAAGTAAGGCAGAGACTTGATCGCATGACCTATGACTGCGCAGTAGCAGTTAGCGCGGTAATTTCACTAGATACTGGATTTCCAAAAGAAGAGTCGATGGTGCTTGCAATTGGATTAATCGGTTGCGCTCAAATAACGGCTCGCCATTGGCTTGAAAGGGACGGAAAAATTAATCGCTCAGAAGCAACCTCACTAGTGACTAATCTTCTTTGGCGAGGAATCTCTGGCTTTCCTTTACAGGGCTAGAGACCTTGAGAGATATGAAGAGGCAAAATCTGGTAAAACTCTTTAAGATGGGGCTATGAGTACAAAGAAGAGCGGAAAGTCAGAATCTGCAAAATCAGAAGTTCGCATCTCAGTAGCTGACCAGCTTCGTGAGTTAACCATAGAGACTTCTCTTGATCGTGACGAAGTACTAGAACTAGTCAATAAGGCGCTGACTTCTGCAGCCCCACTTGTACTAACTGATATCAGGGGTCGCAAGTTTGTAGTTCCTGCAGGAAAAATTGGTTCAATTGAGATTGGCGATATTGCTGAACGTCGAGTTGGATTTGCTGGCGCTTAAATTAAATAAGTTCTAATTTTTCCAATATTGAATAAGTAACTTCGCGGTAATCGGCAGCAACTTCACTTTTTGCATCTAGAGTTAAAATGCTCATAGCCTGGCTCTGAGCGGTAGAAACTTGCAAAGAAAAGCGAATTGTCGGTTCAATTAGCTTAAAATCATCACCAATTAATGACTTAAACTCATTATCAAGTGCTTGCTCAGTCTTTGTTATTAAAAGCAGTAGTTCTCCGCCATAGCCCGCGCCCTCGGCATAATCTTTACTATTTAGCGCTCCTCTAAGAGAGAGAATCTCCGTTGTACTACTAATCAGAATTAGATCAGCAATTGCCATAAAGTAGTTTGTGATTCTTGAGACTCCTGTTGGGGTATCAATTATCACTAAGTCAAAGCCATTTAGAAGCTCAACTAGTTTCTTGGCCGTGATGGCATGATCAATATCTAAAGCAAGTAGGCGACTAGATGAGGCAATGATTGAGAATCGCTCCCCGCTTTTAATTATTGCGGCCTCAAGTGAGAACTGGCCAGATAAGAACTCTTTTGTGCTCACTCTAGGATTTTCAATACCGCAAGCAAAAGTTATTCCAGCTGCCGGATCTGCATCTATTACCAAAACCTTTTTGCCATATTCACTTGCAGCTACTGCTATGCAATGAGCAGAGGTGCTTTTTCCCACTCCACCTGCGCTATTGGCAACTACTAAAGTCTTCATTTTTCTTCGCCAACTTGAGCAAATGCAAATTTCATTTCAGGTGTTTGTCTTAATCCCTCAGGAACTAATAAAAGAGCGCTTCGCAAAGATCTAAGAGCGACATTTGTAGCGATATCTTGCCCAGGAAGAGTTGGCCAGCCATATAAAGACTTAGCCCATTTAGGAAGGCAGGCTCCGGCTAATGCGGTTACGCCTCCCCAGAGTGGAGCAATTGGAGTTCCAAAGCGAAGAAGTGGTGGAAGTGGGGGAAGGGCAATAAATAAGGCAGCTCGTTTGGCATCATCGCTGGCATATAGCTCATTCTTAATATCTATAAAGTATTTATTTAATTGAGCAACACTTCTTGGCACTCTCTCTTCATCAATACCAACTAGGCGAGCAAAAATCACCATCTCCTCTAGATACTGATCGCGCTCCCTTTCGCTTAATGCAAGCCCAGATCGAAGCGCTGTATCTAAAAACGAATCAACCATCGCCATATGGACCCAGAGCAGAAGCCTTTGATCGTCAAGTTTTAACTTCTCATGAATACCTCTGACTCTGGCGGCCAACCTCTCAGCCTTTTCTTTGCTAGAGAAGGTAATAGTTGCAACATAATCTCCGGTTCTCTCCAGCCTTCCCCAAGCATCTTCGCGGAAGTTTGAATGGGCTGCTACCCCTGCCATCGCTTCTGGATGGAGCGCTTGTTCAAGCAGAGCCCTAATTCCGCCCACTAACATTGAAGGATCTGAGTGGACTTTCCAAGTTATCGAGTCTGGAGAGAAAAAACCTAAACTCATGAGGCAATTAAATCCTTAATTCCAGTCATTAGCATTTCAAATGCAATTGCAGCGGTTAGAAGACCGGCAATTTTTGCAAGGAGAGCTACTCCAGATTCCTTAATGATTCTCACAATCCCCAGCGAGAACATCAGAGTTAGACCAATAATGAAATGTGCTCCAAGTACCGCAAGTGAGAGCGCAAAAGTCATAGAGGTACTAGATACTTCTTGGCTAAAGAGCATGATGGTCACAATTGCCCCTGGGCCTGCCAATAGCGGGGTTCCAAGTGGCACCAAAGCTAAGTTCTTTGGGACTTTCCCGCCACCGCTAAAATCACTTCCTTTTAGTAAATCTAGTGAAACCAATAGCAGTAGTAGCCCACCAGCTCCTCTTAAGGCTGGCATCGAAATCTCAAGATAATCAACGATAAATTGGCCAAAGAGAGCAAATAAAGTAATGACAAATAGTGAAGTGCCAGCAGCTTGCCAGGCAAGAAGAGTTCTTTGGCGACGAGTGCGATCTCCTAGAACTGATAAAAATATTGGAGTTGCACCTGGCGGATCTAGAATTACAAGTAAAGTAACAAAAGCCTGCAGACCAAATGTAATTGTGCTGATATCACTCATCGCTTAACAACCCTTCGCTGATTTGCTCTTGACTCAAGCTGGGCCCATTGTTCTGGATTAGTCGTGAATTGCGCTAATCGGTTTAGTTTTCCATCTCCGTGATAATCACTTGCTCCCGTAATAATAAGATTTCGCGCTATTGCTAGCGAAACCAGCTCAGATTTCTCACTCTCTGAGTGATCGGGGTGATCAACTTCAATTCCATCAAGGCCAGCGGCAATTAATTGATCAAATGCCTCAATCTTTAGAGTTTTGCCACGTTTTGAAGCAAATGGATGAGCAATTACTGCAACACCCCCGGCCTGCTTAATTAGCCTGATCGCAGCCTCTGGGGTAGGTGAATAGTGATTAACATAATATTTAGACTTATTATGTAAGAAAATTTCAAATGCTTCCTGTCGCGATGCCACATGACCTTTAGCAACTAAGGCATCGGCTAGATGTGGCCGGCCTAGAGTGGCATCTCCGGTTCGCATGGCATAGACCTCATCTAAGCTAATTTCAATTCCAGCTTCATTAAGTCGGGTAATTATCTTTTCCATACGAAATAGGCGATGCTCCCGAGTCTTATCAAGTTCATCGATGAGAGTTTGATGGCCAGAATCAAATAGCAGTCCCAGCATATGAATACTTAGCCCATCTTCATCTTGGCAAGATATTTCAGAGCCCAAGACCAATTCCATATCAGAGCCAGAGGGATGATTAAGCAGTGCGCTAGATGCTTCCTGCCAGCCACGAGTCGTGTCATGATCTGTTATAGCCAATACGCTTATGCCGGCAGCAATTGCTTTATCAATTAAGCCAGATGGGGTGTCCGTTCCATCGCTTGCATTGGTATGGGTATGTAAATCAATGAGCATGAGGGTAAGGCTATCGTCTTTCTTCATCCTTGCTTCGTATAACAAATATCGCACACCCTGCCAATAAAAGAATCAAACCGGGAACAGTTCCAGCTGGTGGCAATTGATCAAGCCACCAAAAAGCAAGAAGAGCGCCAACTGGAACTTCAAAGAAAACAATTAAGGAAACAATTGCAGGAGATACTCTCTTAAGTGAGAAATTAAACATCGTATGGCCAAGAATTTGGGCTCCTAAAATTAAAGCAAGCAATAACCACCATTGCTTGGCTTCAAAGCCAATGAGCTGCACGCCGGTGATAAGTGCAATCGGAAGCGCTGTTAGCGCACAGGTTAAATAACATAACGTGGTATAGGTAGAAGTTGCCAGAGTTTGTTGCGCTTTGGAGCCTAGTAAAACATATAGCGCAGCAAGAGCTGCACAAATGATTGCTGCTACATCACCAAAGAAAGCTCTAGTTGAAATCTGAAAATCTACTCCAGTAATAATTAGAACCCCGATAAAGCTGATAATCATTCCAACCCAAGCCCGCCTTGGAATATGGCCGCCTAATTTTTTAACAAAGTAAGCGGCAAAAATTGGTTGAAGAGCGGTGAGAGCAGTCCCGGCCGCCACGGTGGTGTATCTCATTGCTATAAAAAATCCAATAAAGTGAAGCGCTAGAACAATACCGGCCGCCATTGACCAGACCAGACCACGACGATTCTCAATTCTTAACCACTGACCATTTTTCAAAGCAAAGGGCGCCATGACTAACGCTCCCCCAAGGTTTCGCCAAAAAATCAAGGTGATGATTGGCATAGCGCTCAAAGCAATTACGGGTCCTGAGGTTCCAATTCCAATTACTCCAAGAAGCAATAATGGAATATCACGACCACTGGGCATCTGAGTGTGGTTCTGATCGCGCACCGGCTCAACCTACTATCCGATAGCCTTGGCCTATGGAGGGACCTGATGCGAACAAAAGAATTAACTCGAGTTTTCTTAGCCAAACTCGCTGGTACCCCAGTATTTGATCCGAATGCCGATCGGGTAGGAAAAATACGCGATGCTGTTGCATCCTTACGACAAGACAGCCTAGCTCCACGAATCTTAGGATTTATCGTTCAAGTTCCACAGAGACGAAAAATCTTTATTCCAATTACTCGAGTAACCTCAATTAACGATAATGGAGTCTTTATAACAGGCTCCTTAAACATACGCCGCTATCAGCCACGGCATGGAGAGATAACACTGCTTGGTGAGTTACTTGATCATAAAACTCGCCTTAGAGATAACGGTAATACCGTGGTAATTGAAGATATTGGCATGGAACTTCGCGATAACAGAGATTGGTATGCCGAACATGTTCATGTTCAAGAAAAATCTAAATCTTTTAGGCGTCGTTCAACACAAACACTTCCCTGGAGCAGCGTTGAGATTGAAGTTTCCTCTCACATTCCAAATGTAAGTTCGTCAACTGAGGATATAACTCAACTTCCTGCACAAGATATAGCTGCTGCTCTTCGTGAGCTGGAAGTTAATCGTCAGAGAGAAATTGCTCACACATTAGATGATGAGAAATTGGCTGATGTTCTAGAGGAGATGGATGATTCAGATCGTCTCGCTCTTCTTTCTCTGCTCGAAGGCGAGCTAGTTGCTGATGTGCTAAGCGAGATGAATCCTGACGATGCTGCTGATGTTCTTAAAGAAGTCGGAAGTGAAAAAGCGGAAAGCCTTTTAAGCCTGATGGAAGATAATGAAGCCCAAGATGTTCGTCGCCTAATGGCATATGAAGATTTCTCGGCCGGTGGCATGATGACAACTGATCCAGTAATTCTTGCTGGTGACGCCACTGTTGCCCAAGCGCTAGCTGTGCTTAGACAGAAAGATGTCTCTGCTGCATCTTCTGCTCAGGTGTTTATCTGCCGTGCACCTCTTGAGACGCCTACTGGAAGACTGGTGGGTGTAGTCCACATGCAACGCCTACTTCGTGAGCCTCCTGCCTTATCGCTGGCGGTAGTAGCTGAGCGAGAGACAAATGCAATATCTGCTGATACACCGCTCAATGATGTCGTTCGCCACTTGGCCAACTACAACTTACTAGCTGCTCCCGTAGTTGATGAACATGATCGATTACTAGGCGCTGTAACAGTTGATGATGTTCTTGATCACTTACTGCCTGTGAATTGGCGCAGGAGCGAGGCAGGGAAATAATCATGGCTACTATCTCGAAACTTGAAACCCCAAGAGAGTCTCGTCGCTCTCTGCGTCCCAATTATGACCCAGAAGTAATCGGTCGCATCTCAGAGGCATTTGCTCGCTTTATCGGCACGGCACGTTTCTTGGTATACATGACAGTCTTTGTTGCAACCTGGATTATCTGGAACTTTTTTGCGCCAGAAAACCTGCGCTTTGATGAATATCCCTACATATTCCTGACATTTATGCTCTCGCTACAAGCCTCTTACGCTGCTCCGCTAATTTTGCTGGCTCAAAATCGACAAGCAGATAGAGACCGCGTGACTTCTCAAGAGGATCGTGATCGAGATGAGCGCAACTTGGCAGTTACTGAATTTATGGTCAGAGAGATTGCAGCCATGCGTCAAGATCTTCTAAGCGACATAAAAGAAATGCTGGATGAGAAATTAGGTAGCGACTCCAAGGGGAATGCCAAGTAAAGATTTCTTTCGCTTGGTCAGCTGATCAATAATTGCAAAGAAACTTTTCGCTGCGTCTGATTCTGGATCCCTAAAAACTATCGGTAATCCTTCATCGCCACCTTCACGTAGCTTGATATCAAATGAAATTTGCGCAAGTAGTGGAACATCTACGCCAACAAGTTGACTCAACCTCTTTGCCGTCTCCTGCCCTCCGCCTTGACCGAAGAGGGCTATCTGAGCTCCACTTTCCTGATCTGTATAGGCAGACATATTCTCAATTACTCCAATTACATGTTGCTTCAATTGATGGGCGATTCTTCCTGCTCGCTCGGCAACTTCTGCAGCTGCAATCTGCGGAGTTGTCACCACAATAATTTCTGATCCTGGAATTAGTTGACCAAGAGAAATTGCTATATCACCTGTTCCTGGAGGCAGATCAAGGAGCAAGAAATCTAAATCTCCCCAGTAAGCATCACTTAAGAGTTGTTCCAAAACTCTGTGAAGTAGTGGACCGCGATAGGCAACTGGATCTGCGCGATCTGGTTTGAACATCTCAATTGAAACTACTTTGATTCCATTGGTTTCAACTGGAATAAAAGTCTGATCAATAGCTGTTGGTCTCTGCCCTTCAATACCCAAAAGCCTTGGAATTGAGTGTCCATACACATCGGCATCTAGTACCCCTACTTTGAAGCCGCGTCTACTAAGAGCTGCAGCAAGATTAACTGTTACTGATGACTTACCTACGCCGCCCTTGCCAGATGAAATAGCCCAGACTCTAGTTAAGGAGTCTGGTTGTGCAAATGGAATGAACTTCTCTCGACCGCCGCGTAGTAGTTTCTTAACATTATCTCGCTGTGCCTCATTCATAACTCCAAATTCAAGTTCAACTTTTTCAACCCCAGCAACTTTTAAGACAGCGCTACTAACATCACTTTTTAACTTATCTCTCATCGGACATCCTGAGATAGTCAGTAATATCTTTATCTGTGCTAGCGCATCATCAAAATTAACGCTTTCAACCATTCCAAGATCAGGAAGTGGTCTATGAAGTTCAGGGTCAGAGACAGTTGCTAGCGCGGCGTGAATCTGACTTATTACTTCTTCGCTTGATAGGCTCATAGCAAATCAGGATCTATTTTTGCTGCCTCATCAATAACTTTCTTACTTGCCCTAGCCTCTCTCTTTAAATCTTCGGCAATTGGTTTCAAATCATCAAGCGCATTGCCCAATACTTTTTGGGCCAACTTCTTTGGAGTTAAATCACTAACTTGCAAATCTTCAAATCCAGGCCCTAGGTTCTCTTTCAATTCACGCGAGGCATAAGTTGTGAAGTTTCGAACCTTATGAATAAATCTGGCAAAATCTTTTGCAGCTTCAGGTAGTTTATCTGGGCCAACTAGAAATAAGCCTAGGATTAATAATCCTAGAAACTCACCCATTCCAATGCCGAACATGAACCTATCCTATTCTCCTGTTAAATCTTGGTCGCAACCATTACGCCATCGCCGACTGGGAGCAACATCGGAAGCCAGAGGCTGGATGAGTCCTTAATCACCTTAATCACTTCTCGATAGGCCACGCTATCTTCATCTCTCTGAGTGGGATCAGTAACCTTTCCAGAAAGGAGTGCTCGATCAATAACTAATACTCCACCTGGGCGAAGTGAGCGGTGAGCATTCTCAATCCCATCAAGTAAGTCTTTACTCTTTCTCATAATAAAAATGTCATAAAGGCTATCGGCCAGCTTTCCTACAATTTCTCGAGAATTACCCGTGATTAAGCGATAGCGGGATGAATTTATTCCAGCCTCGTCAAAAGCCTGCTTAGCTAACTTAGCATTTTCAACTTCATCATCAATTGAAGTTAATAGACCCTTGGGACTCATCGCTTGGAAAATCCATAAACCACTAACTCCAGCCCCTGTTCCAATTTCAACTATAGAACTAGCTCCTATCAAATGAGTTAGATAGCGAAGCAGTGATCCAACCGCTGGGGTGGCATCGTAGGTGCCAATTTCTTGTCCTCTACTTCTAGCCTTTTGAATAATCTCAGTTTCTGGAATAAAAGTATTTGAAAAAGCCCGCATATCTCCACGTTCAGGAAATAACTTCTCCGTAAAGCCTCTTTCCCCGATACCGGACATCACAGCGTCGCTAGCCACTGGGTAAGCAGGCGAACTCCATATCCCGTTCCACCTTTAACATTTTCTCCAGCATCAACTTCGGATCTGGCAGGACCAGCAATATCTAGATGAACCCACTTTCGCTTGCCAACAAAGTTTTCTAAAAATAGCGCAGCAGTAACTGAGCCACCTTGAAACTTAAACTTGTCAGCGGTGTGATTAAAGTCTGCAATGTTGCTCTCTAAAGCAATCGAATAATCATCAACTAAAGGCATATGCCAGACTTGATCACCAGTGTAATCGCCAATATCTGAAAGCTTTCTGGCAAGCTTGCTATCCCTTGTATACATTGCTCCGTAATAACGGCTAAGTCCAAGTGTTGCAGCTCCAGTTAGCGTTGCTACATCAATCAAGTAATCGGGCTCTAGATTTTTATCAGCATAAGCAAGACCATCTGCTAGAACTAGTCTTCCTTCCGCATCAGTGTTAATTACTTCAACAGTAGTTCCACCGTAATGAGTAATCACATCAGATGGACGTGTTGAGGTGCCTGAAAGAGCGTTTTCGGCAAGCATCAGTAGCGCTGTGATTCGAACATCTAATTTTAACTCTGCTGCTGCAATTGTTGCCATCAGCACGCAAGCAGCGCCTGCCATATCACTTTTCATTGCAGTCATCACGTCATAAGGGCGCTTTAAAGAAACTCCTCCAGTATCAAAGGTGATTCCTTTACCAACTAAGACCACATGTGGCACTCTCTTTGATCCCCTTGGTTTATAACTTAACTCAACGAATCTTGGTGGATTCTCTGCACTGGAGTTACCAATAGCGCTAAGCCCGCCAAACTCTGCCAGTTGTCTACCAGATCTAATCTTTAGAGAGAGAGTAGGGCTCTTTGCTAAAGATTTAGCCTGAGCTGCCATCCAAGCTGGGTTCTTGATATTGGCGGGGGTTTGTATTAAATCTCGGGCTTTCCAAGTTGATTTAACTAGCACCCTAGAGCGCTCTAATACATCAGCGAAGCTCCCCACCAGCGTGATCTCTGGTGTCAGACTTTTCGTCCCACTTTTCTGACTCCAAATATATGTAGCAAGCGCAGTGGAGATAAAGTGAAGTTGAGCATCACTATCCTTTCCAACTAAGAATGAAAGAACAGAAGATTTGCTGGCCTTGATTTTTCGGCCAATAGCTGCTGATGCTTTTCTAATGTGTGAATTACTGGATTCGCCAACTCCAACCAGAAGAATACGAACCACTTCTCCGCTTGTTTGTAAGACTGGAATTTCAATTACTTCTCCAGCCTTGGCAGTTACAGATCCACCATTTTTCTTTATCTCATCTAGAAATGAGATTGAAAAGATTGCTTCGATGCTTTTAGTTATTTTTTTGCTTAAAACAATCTCTATCTCAGGTTCTGTCTTTGTTTCTTTTGCCTTTATAGGAAGGGCGATATGTGTAAAGCCTTTAAAAAATTTATCCGAGATTTCCCCCGGAAGATTTACCGTTCCGAGTTTCGGAATCGGTAGGTTCACTTCTTAAGTAGGGAGATTGACGCATTTAATACGTCGGCAAGATTTCGAGCCTCTTCTTGATTGAGCTCTACCACCAAGCGGCCGCCACCCTCGAGCGGAATTCGCATCACTAGGCTCCGGGCTTCCTTGGTAACTTCCATAGGTCCATCGCCAGTGCGGGGTTTCATGGCTGCCATCGATTAGCCTTCTCTCTAAATCAATCCTTCAAAGATTTTTAAGCGCTACTCCCCAGCGCCAAGCTGGGAGAGAGAATTATCCCTTATCTAGCTCCCTTGTGGGAAATTGAAAGCCGAGCTCATTCTCATCCGCCCAGAGCTCAATACCGCCTTAACTGAGCGCTCAGGAGCCCCTATTTTTGCTGAAATTTCCTCGATGCTATATCGCTTTACGAAATAAAGGGTAAGCACAATCCGCTCTTCTTCAGGAAGAGAGTTTATGAACTCTTCTAAGGTCTGGTTCTGCTTACTCACAAGGCTAAGGCTACTGCCGATGGCGCCCCGTCAGTTGTTAAATCCTCGAGCAAACTTAGCCAAAGAGTAATTCACAGCAATCAAGATCCCTGGTTTTAGCAAGGCAAGAATCGCAGCTGGGGCATCGATTCGTTCATACCAATCATATCTAGTTTTACCGGGTGCTATCTCTATTAGGCGAAATTCTCCAACTCCTTTTATCCAACGACCATAGTGATCAACGGCGCAAAAAGTCTCTGGGTTCCAAGCAGTAATTTTCATCTCATCCCAGATTCCAATTTTCCCAATTCCAGTAAATGCAGAAATTGTTGTACCAATACCTGAGCTTCCATCTTTATCTGCACTTGAATTCACCTTTGTCAGTGCCATCCACTGACCTTGGCTCTTCCAATCAACTAACTTTTTCCAAACTTCACTAATCGGCGCAGAGATAGTGACGCTGGCTCTAAAGTCCGCAAGTTTGGATTTACTATTCATGCTCATAAAGTAACGCAGTCTATTGCGCTATCAATTGTGTTACACCAAGAAACTAATTCATGCTGACCTGGTTTCATAAAGTTCATCGCAGTTAAATCATCAAGTGCCAATCGAAGTGAGCCATAGACACCGCTTGGATCTAGAATTGCAATTGGTTTATTGTGAAAACCTAAATATCTTCCCACCCAAATTTCTAATAACTCCTCAAGTGTTCCAATTCCACCAGGAAGGGCGATAAAACCATCCGCTAAGCTTTCAATTAAACCTTTGCGTTCGCGCATATCTTTGACTACATGCATCTGGGTAGAGTCATGATCGATAAATTCCACGCTCATTAGTCGCTCTGGAATAACTCCAATTGTTCTACCACCATATTTTCTAGCACCTTTGGCCACCTCGCCCATTACCGATATTGCCCCGCCGCCCCAGACTAATTCATGGCCCAATTTGGCAAGGGAGGCTCCTAATTCAAAGCCAAGCTCTAGATTTTCTTTTGAAACCAGGGTCGATGAAGCGCAGTAGACGGCAACTTTCATAGCCACACTCTAAAGCAGATTTTTTCTAATGCTCACTGAAGCAAGCGCAAGCCAATAGTTGATAGCGTTGGACTATGAGCAAAGCTAGCGCGGCATATGGTTATGGGATTTCAACCATTGCAAAAGATGGATCAACCCTTGATACCTACTTTAATCAGTTGGGTCTTGGCGCAGCTGAAGCAAGCAGAGATGATTTAGCAAGCCTTGAGGGCGCAGATAACGAGCGAGAGATAACTCGAAAACAAGTAAAAATGGAAATCGAGCTGGATAAACCGCCAGCAAGTGTTGCTGATGCATACCTTCGACTACACCTACTCTCTCATCGTTTAGTTAAACCACATGGGTTATCACTAGAGGGAATTTTTTCCATTCTTAATAACGTTATTTGGACTTCCCATGGGCCATGTGCCATCGCTGGATTTGATCAGGTGCGTATAAAGTTACGCGCAAAATATGGCTATCTTGCAATTTATGGCGTAGATAAGTTTCCTCGAATGCTTGATTATGTTGTTCCAGAAGGAGTGCGAATTGCTGATGCAGATCGCGTAAGACTTGGAGCTTATTTATCAGCAGGAACAACTGTGATGCATGAAGGCTTTGTTAACTTCAATGCTGGAACTCTTGGCGCATCTATGGTTGAGGGTCGAATATCAGCAGGAGTTGTTGTCGGAGATGGTTCTGATATTGGTGGTGGAGCTTCCATTATGGGCACTTTAAGTGGCGGCGGAAAAGAAGTAATCTCAATCGGAAAGCGAACGCTACTAGGTGCTAATTCAGGACTTGGAATTTCACTTGGAGATGATTGTGTTTTAGAAGCTGGCGTCTATTTAACTGCAGGCTCAAAAGTACTCCTGCCCGATGGAAAGGTAGTTAAAGCAAGAGAGCTATCTGGCGCTAATTCGCTATTGATTCGGAGAAACTCCCAGAGCGGCGCACTCGAAGCCCTTAATAAAAGTGGTAGTTGGGGCGGCTTAAATAGCGTGCTTCACTCTAATTAAGAAAAGCAGTATTTAGCTCGCTCAATAATTTCTACTTGGCACTCTTTAGCAATAAAGGGCAGCTTCACAATCGCCTTGGTGTTGTGAATCCAGGTTGATGGAAGTTTTACTCTGGCACGAAAAAGTTCCCCGGTTAAAGTTGCTGTACTCCCAGTGCTGGAAATTCCAGTTATTGATGTAATGCTTCCAGTTTGAGTTCTTGAGTTAATAGTAAATGAAACAACATCAGGCAGTAAAAAAGCTTGCGCCATAACGCTCTGTGGCACAAACCTTGACCAAAGTGCATATCTGCGATTAATTGTTGGATCTAGACTCCATGGATCAGGAACTCCAGTTAGGTAAGGCAGAGGACTTCCCCACACATCAACAACATTTTGCGTAACTCCCCCACTTGATGAGAAGTAATAGGCTTGAATCGGCCTGCCCTCAAGAGTTACCACTAGAGCATTATTCTCATCAACAAATGTGCGATTAACTGCCTCTCGCCATTTAATTCCATAGATTGCCTCTATTTCTTTGGCATAACCCACAAAATTCTGATCTACTGTGGTGTTATAAATGTTGCAATCACACTCAGCTCTTACTCTAGATAATTTACCTAGCGCATAAGTTCTCGCCGCTATTGCTTGCGCTTCAAGAGCGGCGGCTGGCCATGATGACGGTACTTCACCTAGGCCATAGAGATACTCGTCGTGAAGTCTTAAAGTGTTAGTAACTGCTAGATATGAGCTGAGAAGATTAGTCACGCTCTTAAAAGTTATTTGACCATATTTATATTGAGTGGAAGTAGCTCCATTAGTCAGTAGCGCAGTTGTAGTTGCGCTATCCCAACGCACAGTCCAAGCAGAGGCAGGATTGATTGCAGCATATTTAGCAGTAGGAGATGAAAGGGCTGGAACTACACTTCCAGCAAAGTTTGTGAAGAGAGCAGTGGTATCGCCCGGATAAATTCCAAATGGTTCAGGGCTCTCACCAATTGGTATATCACCTTGATATAGGCGAATCTCACCACTTGATCTAACAGCACTAAAGGTTACCGATGATATTAAATTTGCAATATTGACTCTTATGAGTTGATCATCTGGATATGCAGTTACTGCTGTGCCTGGGTAGTAGTAGTTAAGAATTTCAACAGCTGTCTTTGATTCAAGAGCTTGACCACGCGCACCAATCTGACTCATCCCCACACCATGTCCATAGCCTGAGCCAAAAAAACGGAAATCTGTTGGAATCAAGGTCCGTGCCTGGGCAGGGGAAATTAAGTTAAGCCCTAAAGTGAAGATAAGAGATAGGGAAGCTAGCAGAAACGCTCTATTCTTCATATTTCTTAGGGTACCGCAGCGCTAGTTAATTAGTTGGTAATTAGCTTTCTTGGTGAGGTAATGAAACCAAATCCCCAGCAAAAATGCATGAAAATCAAAACTATGGGTAAGTAAATCCTTTGGGCTAGTCCTTTTCCAATTATCAATGAAGTCAAAGTTATAGCACCAAGATAAGAAATTATGGGAATAAGAAATAGTGGTGAGGCAGACAGAGCGAGTACTAATGAACTAACCTGCAGAATCAAGTTTAAAGGCGGAGCAAGATAGCGAAAATTAATAGTTCGACTATGTTGGCGAACTACGGCTCTTCTCCATCTCCCATATTCAAAATACTGTAAGGCGAGTTTCTTAAGCGAACTTCTAGGGCGGTAAATAACTCTTAACGCGGGGTCAAAGTAAACTACACCACCATTTTTTCTTAAGCGATAATTTAATTCCCAATCTTGAGCCCTAGTAAATCTCTCGTCATAGCCACCGACTGCATCTAGTGCACTCTTCTGAAATACTCCCAGATAAACAGTATCGGTCGGACCAGCTACTCCCCCAATGTGAAATCTGGAAGATCCAACCCCAATTGGGGAACGCATCGCTGCTGCAACTGCTTTTTCAAATGAGGTAACTCCTTGCGCAAACATCACTCCACCAACATTTACTGCTCCAGTTTTTCTCAAAGTTTCGACAGCCTGTCTAATATATTCCTTATCAATCTCTGAGTGTCCGTCAATTCGAACAACTATTTCATTCTTTGCCATCTTCAGCGCTGCATTTAAACCGCTAGGAGTTCTTCCAGATTTATTTTCAATAACTTTGACTCTAGATTCTTGGCTGGCAATCTCATTTGCTATCTTCAAGGTCTTATCTGTTGATGGTCCTACCGCCAAGATTACTTCTAGCTCGCCTTGATAGTTTGAAGATAAAGCAGCTTTTAGCGCAGCGCGCAGATGCAGTGCTTCATTTATAACTGTGAGAATTATGGAAACTGGTGGGTAATTGGCTTGGTTAGCAGTATTACCTTGCTCAAATGGGCTAGTCATAACGTTCAAACGCTATCGCTTCATTACTCTTGCCTCTGTGAAATCCCCTCGGGCAATTCGTTTCTTCACCATAGCCTCGATAGCTATTGTGGGGATTTCGGCAATCTCCTGGGCAGGCCTTGGAAGAATAACCGCAGCAATCCCCAGAGTTGATGCTTTTTCTGGTCTAGATAACCGTCCCAAGAAGGAATCCTCGGCGGTTAATTACTTAATCGTTGGCTCTGACACTCGAGAGGGATTAAGTCGAGAAGAGATCAAGCGCTTAAGAGTTGGTGGCACCGATGTGGCGGCAGGCAAGAGAAGTGACACGATGCTACTGATTCACATTTCCAAGAAGCGAGATAAGGCAGCTATCATCTCTATTCCACGTGATAGTTACGCCCTAATTCCAGAACACAATAATTCGCAAGGCAAATTGATTCCTGCAGCATATTCAAAGATTAATTCGGCCTATAACTGGGGCGGTGCGCCACTGCTGATTGAAACTTTTGAAAGCATGTCTGATTTGAGAATTGATCATTATGTGGAACTCAACTTTGTTGGCTTTGTTCGTATGGTTGATGCCCTTGGCGGTGTTGAAATTTGCACCAAGAGAGACATTAATGATCCTAAAAGCCATCTAACCCTTCCAGCAGGAACACATGTACTAGATGGTGTTGACTCACTAAAGTTTGTTAGAAGCAGAGTTTTTGATGGATTAGGTGATCTAGGAAGAATGAAGCGGCAACAGGAATTTGCTGGCGCTATGCTGCGCAAGGCAACGAGTGCTGGAGTCTTACTAAACCCAGTAAAGATGATTGATTTTATAAACTCAGCTTTAGATAGCGTCGTTACGGATGAAGGCTTAAGTCAAGGAGACTTACTTACTCTAGGAAAACAGCTGCGAAATCTTTCAGCCAGCAATGTTCGAACCCTCACGATTCCATTGCAGTATTACAACTACAGTAAAAATGGAGTAAGCGCAGCTGTGCTTTGGGATCCAGTCTTAGCACCTGAACTCTTTGAAAGAATTAAAAATGATGAAGCTCTTATAGAAGAGGTAAGACCCGATCCATCCTCATCACCTACTACCATCAACAAATTCAAGAGTGGAACCGCAGCTGACAACCCTTGTAGCGGCTAGTATTTGGCAGTTATGTTGAAGCTCTCAGTAATCGGAACTGGCTATCTTGGGGCAACCCATGCTGCAGCTATGTCATCTCTTGGCTTTGAAGTTGTTGGAGTTGATGTAGATCCAAATAAAATTGCACTTCTCAATCAAGGCAAAGTCCCATTTTATGAACCGGGCCTGGAAGATCTTCTCTTGGCAGAAGTAAAGTCAGGGAGATTAACGTTCACCACAGATTTTTCTCAAATAAGTGACTGCGATGTTCACTTCATATGTGTAGGAACTCCGCAGAAAAAAGATGGCTTGGCTGCAGATCTTACTTTTGTCGATGCCTCAATCGCCTCTGTTGCGCCGCATGCCAAAGCTGGCTCTTTAATAGTGGGTAAGTCCACAGTTCCAGTCGGCACTGCAGATCGACTTGCAAATGCTTTAAGGCAAGTAAATGAGAGAGTTGAATTAGCTTGGAATCCTGAATTTTTGAGGGAAGGTTTTGCTGTTGAAGATACTCTTAGGCCAAATAGATTGGTTGTTGGAGTGACTTCCGATCGAGCCGAAGAAATATTAAAAGAAGTTTATGCCTCACTACTTAAAGATGGAGTTCCTTGGATACGAGCCGATCTACCAACTGCGGAGTTAGTGAAAGTTGCAGCAAACTCATTTCTTGCCACCAAAATCTCCTTCATCAACGCTATGGCAGAGATTTGTGAAGCATCTGGTGGAGATGTAACTGTTCTTGCTAAAGCAATTGGTTATGACCCAAGAATTGGGTCTCGATTTCTTCAAGCCGGCATTGGCTTTGGCGGTGGGTGTTTGCCCAAGGATATCCGCGCATTTATGGCTAGATCGGAAGAACTTGGCGCTAAGCAATCACTTGAATTCTTAAGGGAAATTGACTCGATTAATTTGCGAGCCAGAGCGCGGGTAATTGACTTGGTGAGAGCAGATCTAGGTCAAGATCTTAAGGGTAAGAAGATTGCAGTCTTAGGCGCTGCCTTTAAGCCTGATAGTGATGATGTCAGAGATTCACCCGCACTTGATATCGCAGTTCAACTAAACCAAGCCGGGGCAAGTGTGAGAGTTCATGATCCAAAGGCCATTGAGCCTGCTCGAGCGCGCTTTGCCCATTTAGATTTTTCAGAGAGTATTGAAGGCTGTATTTCAGGAGCAGATGTAATTTTGCACTTAACCGAATGGAAAATCTATCGAGAGATCAATCCATCTGAGATAAAGAGCCAAGTTAATCAAGCAATAATTATTGATGGGAGAAATGCGCTAGATAGAGATCTCTGGGTCAAAGCTGGCTGGAAATTTAGGGCTTTAGGAAGGGCTTAAGTGATGGCGCCAAAGATAATCTTGGCATCAGCATCCCCTGCAAGATACAAATTATTACAGAGCGCCGGAATCACCCCTGAGGTAATTGTAAGTGGAGTTGATGAAGAGAGCTCTGATTATCAAAATCTATCCCCCAAAGAACTAGTTGTTGCCCTGGCGATAGTTAAAGCTCACACTGTTAGAGAAAGGATTAACTATCCTGCTTTGATAATTGGTTGTGACTCTACTTTTGAATTTCAGGGTCAGAGTTTAGGAAAACCTGGAAGCGCAGAGAATGCAGTTAATAGAGCAAAACAATTGCGGGGAAAATCTGGACTACTTCACACCGGACATTGCATTATTGATACTGAAAAAGAAATTGAGATTAGTGATGTAGTGAGCACAAAGGTTTTCTTTGCAGATATGAGCGATGCTGAAATTGATGGCTACGTAGCAACTGGTGAGCCACTAAATGTTGCTGGTGGTTTTACTCTTGATGGAAGAAGCTCTCCATTTATCTCAAGGATTGAAGGCGAAACATCAAATGTTATTGGCCTCTCCCTGCCACTATTGCGCAGCGCCATTAACAAATTAGGTTATCAGTGGTTTGATTTGTCATGACTTTATATGCCGCATATGGATCAAATCTTGATCCGAGGCAGATGCTTCTTAGGGCTCCCCATTCGCCTCATCGTGGCACTGGATGGCTACGCGGATGGCGCTTAACTTTTGGTGGAGAAGAAATTGGATGGGAGGGGGCAGTTGCAACTCTTGCAGAAGATGCCGGACATAGCGTTTTCGTCTCCATCTACGACTTAACTCCAGCGGATGAAGCAGCCCTTGATCAATGGGAGGGGGTGACAACTGATCTATACCGAAAGATTAGAGTTCGAGTAGAGACTCTGGATGGTTCCCCTCTTTGTTATGTTTATGTATTGAATTCTTTTGAAGGTGGAATTCCGTCTCCTCGTTATCTGGAAATTATGGTTAGCGCAGCGCGTGAAGCTGGAGCACCTGAGGATTACATAAAAGAATTAAGTAATAGAAGTACTCGGTAGTAAGTTTGCCCTATGGATCAATCTTTAATAGCGCAAGTTCAGCAGTGGATAGCCCAGGATCCTGACCCAAAGACAAGAGCAGAACTTGAAAGACTTCTTGCAGATAAAAATGAAACTGAGCTGCGCTCCTGCTTCTCCGGCTTTCTAGAATTTGGAACAGCAGGTTTGCGCGGGAAATTAGGACCAGGACCATCAAGAATGAATCGAGCAGTGGTAAGTAAGACTGCAGCAGGTCTTGTTACTTACATGAATAACCATAATCTTTCATCTGTTGTAATTGGACGAGATGCTAGATATGGATCAAAAGACTTTGCTCAAGACACTGCTGAGATTATGCAAGGCGCCGGAATGCGAGTTTATCTATTGCCAGAGGCTCTACCAACGCCAGTGTTGGCCTATGCCGTTAGAGAGTTGAAGTGCGATGTTGGAATTATGGTCACAGCAAGTCACAATCCGCCAGAAGATAATGGATATAAGGTGTATTTTGGTGGAATAGTTGATCAGATTCGCTATGAGGGATCACAGATTATCTCTCCAGCAGATACTCAGATTTCAGAATTTATCTCTCAAGTTCTCGATTTAAATACGATAAAGCGAAGCAGTGGCGCAGAAGTTTTAGATAACAGGATAGTTGATTCATATATCAAAGCCACCGCGAAGCTTGCCACTTCAAATAGTGATCTTAAGGTGGTCTATTCTGCGATGCATGGGGTTGGCACAAAGACTTTAAAGCAGGTATTTGCAGCAGCAAATTTTGCTCCCCCGATATTGGTTGATGAGCAAGCCGAACCAGATCCAGCTTTTCCAACAGTTAAGTTCCCAAATCCTGAAGAACCGGGAGCCATAGATCTATCGATCAAGAAAGCAATACAAGTCTCTGCAGACCTAGTTATTGCTAATGATCCCGATGCTGATCGCTGCGCAGTAGCTATTTCCGATAAAGAAGGTAATTGGAGAATGCTTAGAGGCGATGAAGTTGGAGCCATTCTTGGTGAATATCTAGCTAGAGGTGCTAAGGATAAGAGCGCAACTCTTGCTAACTCGATTGTTTCATCTTCGATTTTAAGCAAGATAGCAAAGTCTCATCAATTACCGTTCGCTGAGACACTTACCGGATTTAAGTGGATTGCAAAGATAGAAAATCTTCACTTTGGGTATGAAGAAGCACTTGGATATGCTGTTGATTCAAATTCAGTAAATGATAAGGATGGAATCAGCGCAGCCCTAATGATTGTTCAAATTGCGACAGATTTAAAGCGTGAATCCAAAACTCTAAATGATTTACTGGATGAAATCTGGAGCAAGTATGGGTATCACGGAACTAAACAAATTTCAGTAAGAGTGGATAGTCTTGAACAGATCTCAAAAACTCTTGGAAGATTTAGAAATAGCACTCCACAATCAATCGCTGGATATCAGGTTAGTGGCTTTGATGATTTAGAAAAACCTACAAGTGATCTGCCACCAACAAATGGGGTGAGAATTTTTCTTGAGCCAAATATTAGAGTTATTGTGCGACCTAGTGGAACTGAGCCGAAAATTAAGTGTTATATAGAGGTAGTTAGCGATAGTCAGGATAGAGCCGAGGAGATCATTAATAGGCTAGATTTCGAGCTACGTACCTTTCTTGCTGCTTAACTTGTAGACTCACCGCTTATGTCAGCGCTTAATCTGATTGATGGCTCTGAAACTTCGCTGCGTAGATTTCTGCAAACTCTTCCTGGAGTAGATCAAGTAGGCGCTCAAGAGCGCGCCGCAGTGCTTGGAACCAGAAGCATTAAGACCACCAGCAAGAAGTGGGCCATAGATATGGCAATTAGCATGATTGATTTAACAACTCTTGAGGGCGCAGATACGGCTGGAAAAATTAGATCACTCTGTTCGAAAGCCCTCCGCCCAGATCCACAAGATCCCTTAGTTCCACATGTCGGAGCTGTCTGCGTCTATAACGATATGGTTGGAATAGCTAGAAACCATCTCGATTCAATCGGCGGTCAAAGTATTCCAGTAGCTGCAGTCGCAACCGCTTTTCCTTCAGGTAGAGCCTCGCGTAAAGTTAAACTGCAAGATACTAAAGATGCCATTTCACTCGGAGCAACCGAAATTGATATGGTGATTGATCGCGGCGCGTTTCTTTCCGGCCAGCTTGGTGAAGTATTTGATGAAATCAGGGCAATTAAAGAAGTTTGTTCCGATAAAGCTCACCTAAAAGTAATTCTTGAAACCGGCGAGCTAGTAACTCTAGATAATGTTCGTAAGGCTTCATACTTGGCAATGCTTGCAGGTGCCGATTTCATTAAGACCTCGACTGGAAAGGTGACCCCCGCTGCTACCGCCCCAGTGGTTCTGGTTATGCTAGAGGCGGTAAGAGATTTCTTTGAACTAAGTCAGATCAGAATTGGGGTTAAGCCAGCTGGTGGAATTAGAACCACTAAAGATGCCATAAAGCAGTTGGTCTTAGTTAAAGAAATAGCAGGGTCTGAGTGGCTAAACCCAGAGCTATTTCGAATTGGAGCAAGCGCTCTCTTAAATGACTTACTAATGCAGCGGATGAAGTTAAATACTGGCAGATATTCGAGCGCGAATTATGTTACGGTGGATTAATAATGAGTGATTTTGAATACGCACCTGCCCCAGAATCTAAGGCGATAGCCAATATAAGCAAGGATTATGGGTTATTTATAAACGGTAAATTTATTGCCTCTCACAATAAAAGACGCTTTGAGACTATTAACCCTGCTAATGAAGAGGTATTAGCCAAGATTTCACTCGCCGATGAAGTCGATATTGATAAAGCTGTTAAGGCTGCCAGATCTGCCTATATAAAAGTTTGGTCAAAGATGAGCGGCAAAGAACGGGCAAAATATCTATTTCGAATTGCTCGCCTACTTCAAGAGCGGGCTAGAGAATTTGCTGTAGTAGAAACTCTCGATAATGGAAAGCCGATTAGGGAAACTAGAGATGTCGATATCCCACTATCTGCTGCGCACTTTTTCTATCACGCTGGCTGGGCAGATAAATTGGAATTTGCAGGCTTTGGAGAAAAACCTAAAGCTCACGGAGTCGTTGCTCAGATAATTCCCTGGAACTTCCCACTCTTAATGCTCGCTTGGAAAATTGCACCAGCTCTAGCAACTGGAAATACCGTTGTACTAAAGCCTGCCGAAACGACCCCACTTACTGCCCTGCTATTTGCTGAAGTTTGCCAACAAGCAGATCTGCCGCCTGGAGTAGTTAACATAATTACTGGTGATGGAAGTACAGGATCTGCCTTAGTTAAACATCCAGATATCGACAAAGTGGCCTTTACCGGATCTACTGAGGTTGGCAAATTAATTGCTAAGTCTCTTGCTGTTAGCAATACGCCAGTTACACTTGAACTTGGCGGAAAAGGTGCAAATATCGTCTTTGAAGATGCCCCACTTGATCAAGCAGTTGAGGGAATCATCAATGGAATATTTTTTAATCAAGGTCATGTCTGCTGCGCGGGATCTCGCCTTTTGCTCCAAGAAAATATCCATGATGAATTCTTAAGCAAATTACAGAAGAGAATGTCCAAGATTCGCCTAGGTGATCCGTTAGATAAGAACACAGATATTGGAGCTATTAACTCAGCTGCGCAACTAGCAAAGATTCACGAACTCTCCTCTTCTGGAAAAGCAGAGGGCGCCAATATCTGGTCTGCGCCTTGCCAAATTCCAAATAAGGGATTTTGGTTTGCTCCAACGGTATTTACCGGAGTAACTCAAGCTCATCGCATTGCTAGAGAGGAGATCTTTGGACCTGTGCTCTCGGTACTGACCTTTAGAACTCCGCAAGAGGCGATAGAAAAAGCCAATAACACTCCTTTTGGGCTCTCAGCCGGAGTTTGGAGCGATAAAGGTTCAAGAATTCTCTGGGCGGGAAATCACTTAAAGGCCGGTGTTATCTGGGCCAATACTTTCAATAAATTTGATCCTGCCAGCCCATTTGGTGGATATAAAGAATCTGGCTGGGGCCGCGAAGGTGGTCGCCACGGACTTGGCGCCTACATCAAAGGAGCTAAGTGATGAGCCTTGATATAAAGAAGACCTATAAATTATTTATCGCAGGTGCCTTTCCCCGAAGTGAATCAGGGCGTAGCTATCAGATCAAAGATAAAAAAGGAAACTTCATAGCAAATCCTGCTCAAGCATCAAGAAAAGATTTAAGAGATGCAGTTCTTGCAGCTAAGAATGCTCATTCATCTTGGGCTGCTGCAACTTCCTATAACCGAGGACAAATTCTTTATCGCATTGCTGAAATTATGGAAGGCCGAAGCGAGCAATTTGTCTCTGAAATTATGGCAATGGAATCAGTAAGTAGTAAGCAAGCTCAAGGACAAGTTAGGCAAGCAATTGATACTTGGGTCTGGTATGCCGGATGGAGCGATAAGATTTCGACAATTGCAGGAGGCACTAATCCTGTTGCAGGGCCTTACTTTAACTTCACAGTTGCAGAGCCACTAGGTGTGGTTGGAATTGTCGCTGAAGAAAAATCTTCACTACTAGGTGTTGTATTAGGGCTTGCTCCAGTCTTGGCAGCAGGAAATTGCGCAGTATTACTTGCCAGCCAGAGTCGTCCACTTTCTGCAATAACTCTTGCAGAGTGCCTCGCAACCTCTGATGTTCCAGCAGGAGTAGTAAATATCCTCACTGGTATTAGTGAGGAATTAACCCCACATTTAGCTTCACATATGGAGATTGATGGGTTAGATCTAAGCGGCGTTGATAGTAAGGGCGTTGCCGCTCTTCGTATATCAAGTGTTGATAATCTAAAGAGAGTACATAGTTTTTCATCTGATAAATCTCCAGAGCGAATTCTTGCGTATATGGAATTCAAGACACTCTGGCATCCAATTGGTGTTTAGAACTTAGTTATTACCAGCGGCAATCTCTCTGCAACTTCACCATTTTCAGAAATACTAACCGCCCCCTCTAGGGCTTTGCTGGCTCGTTCAAATCTCTCAACATCATCGCTATGAAGTGTAAATAGCGCAGATCCGCTAACTATCTTCTCTCCTGGTTTGGCATGAATTTCAATTCCTGCTCCCGCTTGAACCGCCTGCCCTTGTCGCGCTCTTCCTGCGCCAAGTCGCCATGCGCTAATTCCTACTTTTAGCGCATCCATTGAGGAGATAGTTCCGCCTCTCTCTGCAGTAATCACTAATTTCTCTTTCGCAGTTGGAAGTGGGGCGTCGGGATCTCCACCTTGGGCCCTGACCATTTTTTTCCATCGATCCATCGCGCTTCCATCTTTAAGTGCAACTTCAGGATCTTTGCCATTTACCTTGGCAGCATCGAGCATCTCTCTTGCCAAAATTAGGGTTAGCTCGACAACATCTCCTGGTCCACCCCCTGCAAGAACTTCTATTGATTCACGAACTTCAAGGGCGTTACCAGCAGTTAATCCAAGTGGCACATCCATTGCAGTAACAAGTGCTCTGGTATTTACCCCCGCCCGCTTTCCAAGTTCAACCATAACGCTTGCTAGCTCTTTAGCTTTTTCTGGATCAGACATAAATGCACCAGAGCCTGTCTTCACATCTAGAACTAAGGCGCTGGTTCCCTCAGCAATTTTCTTGCTCATAATTGATGAAGCAATTAGTGGAATAGCTGGCACTGTTCCTGTCACATCGCGCAGTGCATAGAGCTTCTTATCGGCCGGTGCTAAACCTGCACCTGCCGCGCAAATTACTGCCCCTACATCCTTTAATACCTTGAGCATCTGCTCATTACTTAGAGATGCTTGCCAACCAGGAATTGATTCCATTTTATCTAGCGTTCCGCCAGTATGGCCAAGGCCCCTACCCGATAGTTGTGGCACAGCAGCTCCGCAAGCAGCAACCAGTGGAGCCAGTGGAAGTGTGATTTTATCTCCCACGCCACCTGTTGAATGTTTATCTACAGTTGGAATTCCAAGACTGGACCAATTCATTCTCTCACCGCTATTAATCATTGCATCTGTCCAGCGCGAGATCTCACGCATCGTCATGCCATTTAATAAAATCGCCATCAATAAAGCTGAGAGTTGTTCGTCAGCTACGACCCCGCGGGTGTAGGCATCAACAATCCAGTCAATCTGCAGATCACTTAACTCATTTTTATCACGCTTTGCGGTAATGATCTCAACAGCATCAAAAGCTTCACTCATTATCTTTATTTCTTCTTTTCTAAATCATCGGGCCCAAAACCCCAAGGAAGAATTACAGACATGTCTTGAGGGCCCGATGGCGTTAATAGTTGAAGTTCATTTCCGCCATGTTCAAATAGAAGTTGGCGACAACGACCACATGGTGATAGAAGTTCTCCCTTGCCATCTACGCAGACCACAGCAACTAACCGTCCGCCACCGCTCATGAGTAAATTTGAAATCATGGAACACTCAGCACAGAGCGTTAAGCCATAGCTAGCATTTTCAATATTGCAGCCGCTAACTATTCGCCCATCACTAACAAAGCCAGCAGCTCCAACTGGAAAGTTTGAATAAGGAGCATAAGCCTTCTTAGAAGCTTTAATTGCCTCATCTTGCAACGACTTCCACTCGATCATTTCGCTCCTATCTTGGAAATCCAGCGGCAACTCCGCCATCTACCGGGATTACTGCGCCTGTGGTCCGAGAAGATTCGTCCGAAAGTAGATGTGCAACCGAGCGAGCAACATCTAAAGAACGCACTCTGGCTTTGAGAATATTGCGTTTGGCATAGAAATCCTCAAGTTCTTCAGGTTTTACACCATGTTCTTTCGCCCTTTGCTCGCGAATTCCGCCCTCCCAGAGTTTGCTGTTATCAAAGACTGCATCGGGGTTTAAGGCATTAGCTCTGATTCCAAGAGATCCACCTTCAAGTGCTGCAATTCTCATCAGCTGAATCATTCCAGCCTTTGAAACTGAGTATCCGCCAAAGCCAGCACCGGGTGCAAATGCATTTTTGCTTGCAATATAAACTAGAGAGCCACCCATACCTTGTCTACGCAGTATGCGCATGGTGTGCTTTGTTAATAAGAAAGAACTTGTGAGATTTATTTCTAATCCTCTTCGCCAGTGAGAGGAATCTAGTTCTTCTAAAGAACCAGGCACTCCAATGCCAGCATTGAAAACCACACCATCTAGCCCACCGAAATTATCTATAGTTCGATTTAAAGTCTCTATAACCACACTTTCATCGCTCTGATCTCCCTGAACTAAGAGAGGTTTTGAAAACTTCCCATCAGCAAATTCTTCCTCAGTTTGCGCAAGTCCCTCACGGTCTAGGTCCGCTAAAACTAGATTTGCTCCAAGAGATCCAAGGTGTAAAGCAATCCCCCTTCCTATTCCACTACCTGCTCCAGTAACAATAAATATGTTCCCACTCATCTTCGGGGCTTTAGGCTTTAACTTCAATTTGTAGAGCTCCATAGGCCAGTAGTCGAAACCAAATATTTCTCTATCAGGCAGGGTTCTGGGTTTAGGGAAAGAGTCAACGACAGTTGAGCCAACGCTATGAGTATGGAAGGCAATATCAGCCATCATCTTGGTTTCGCTAATTGTTGCTCCCCCAGCAATCATCCCAATTCCTGGCGTTATAAATAGCTTGGGATCACTTCCATGGCTGGAATAACCTTCAGGCAATAAACTCTTGTTACTTTCAAAATAATCTTCATAACGCGCTCTATACGAGTCAACTGCTACATCAACGCTCTCTGGAGTCAATATGCAAGACCAAGGCCTAATTCGAAGCATATGGTCAGCACTTGCCGCCCCGGCAGCAACAACTTTTTCGAGGTCTTTTCGATCAGCAATCTGCCTAAGCCGTGTGTCAACTCGCAATATTTGTTTCTTGCCAATTTTTCCTCGTAGGTGAAGAAGAAGTTCTCGAATTTGTTCTTGACTTAGATCTTGATGTGCAAATTCTGCCTTTGGCTTTTTCTTTAGCGTTCCCAAGAATTCCTCGGCTCTACTTACTGCAGCCAAAGTTTTTGCATAGCACTTCTGGCTATCATCATCCCAAACAATAAGTCCGTGATGAGCTAGAACAACCCCTTGATACTCCTTTAATTCACTAACTAATTTCGATAATTTAAATCCTGGTCTGATCCACTCCACATATGCAAAGTCCTCACCTAGAGCATCTCTAACAGCAGCTGCGCCATCTTCATGATTAGTTAGAGCACAAATCGCATCTGCATGAACATGATCGATGTGTCGGGCTGGCAGAAAAGCATGTAGCAAAGTTTCAATTGATGGACGTCGGGCACTGGGATCAACTAAAGCTCTGGTAACAAAATCAACCATAGTGTCATCATCTAAATCACCTTTTGATTTAAGAGCTGATAGTTCATCAAGATAGAGCGCGGGATAGTCAGCCTCCTCGCCATAGGCCATATCAGCCCCAGATCCCTTGACCCACAAGACCGAACGTTTACGACCCAAGTAATCAGTGATCTCACCTTTGGCAGAGGTGTTTCCCCCTCCATAAACAACAAGAGATTGATCGGCTCCAATTAATTTGGAACGCGTAACTAATTTCTCTAAATCTGGATACTTCATAGCGCCTCACCTTTACTAATCTGGTAAACACACTTCTCAGTAACTATTGCAGTGATATATCTAGCTAAAGTCACATCAAATGCTGGGTTATAGCCCTTAGCGCCAAGTGGAGCTACAGCAATTCCAGCAAAATGGGTTACTTCACTATCTGCCCTAAATTCAATCTCTATCTCATCTCCACTTGCAAGTGATCTATCAATTGTTGACTCTGGAGCAACCACTAAAAATGGAATGCCACACTCTTTAGCAGCAACTGCTACACCTAGTGATCCAATTTTATTTGCACTATCACCATTTCTTGCGATGCGATCTGCTCCTATTAATACCGCATCAATCACTCCAGAGAATAAAGCGCTAGCTGCAGCACCATCTGGAAGAATTCGATATTTGATTCCTGCTTCACTTAACTCCCATGCAGTTAAGCGAGATCCTTGAAGGAGAGGACGAGTTTCATCAGCAAATACCTCCTCGATATATCCCTGCGCACTTAACTCACGAATTACTCCAAGAGCTGTTCCCCAATCACTAGTAGCCAAAGATCCAGTGTTGCAATGGGTAAGGATGCGTAGCTTTTTCTTGCCGCACTTTTCTAGAAGATAGGCAGCCCCAAGTTTTCCCATCGCTCTATTTGCAAGACCATCAGCGCGGGAAATAGCTAAAGCTGATTTCAAAACAGAGGAGGGGCCGTTAACCAATTCCGGAAGAACTTGGTCCACTCCCCAAGCAAGATTGACCGCTGTTGGGCGAGCAGCTCTTAAGGCAGCAATTGCGCTATCTCTCTCTTCGTGGCTCCACTTTTCCTGCTCGCTACGAAGGGCAATCAAGGCCACCCCCAAAGCGCCGGCAACTCCCAGTGCTGGGGCGCCACGAACTGCCAAAGTTTGGATTGCCTCAATTAATTCCTGGTGAGTTTTAATGGTAAGGATTTCCTTCTTATGAGGAAGCAGGCGTTGATCAATAAGAGTTATTGCCCCATCGCCCTGCTCGAGAAAATCGATAGTTCTCACCTAAGCAGTCTAAAGCCAGAGTTGATACTTGGGAACCAAAGTATTACCGGGAGGTGAAAATAGGTCACAAAAATGTGATGAAACACGGGGGGCTTTGGTATCGGCCAGCAGTTCTCCTTCAATTCCGGCATGGATAGGATTCCCCGTATCAGTGAGCCTCCCCGAAATAGTCATAAAAAATGAACTTATTTCTCCACTGGTAATCGATCGATTTACCCTCAGGCATACCTCAATGCCAGAGATCTTTGAGAGGAGATTCATGATTAAGCGCGTGATATCTGTAGTAGCTGTAGTTGCACTTACAGCTCTAGGATTTGCGGCACCATCCAAGGCAGCATCGGAAAGTGATTGCGGTACCGGAAAACTTTTCTGCATCGGTTTAGTAACTGATACTGGAAAAGTTGATGACAAATCATTTAACCAATCTGCATGGGAAGGCGCGAAAGCTGCGGCTAAGTCAAATGGTGGTTTCGCTAAATATATCGAAACAACAGATCCAAAAGACTACGCCACAAATATCGGCCAGTTTGCAAGCAAGAAATACAATGTAATTATCGGTGTTGGCTTCCTCATGGCAGAGGCCATGACTAAGGCCGCTACTGATTATCCAAAAATTAAGTTCATTGGTGTAGATCAATTCCAGGGAGCAGCTCTTCCAAATCTAACTGGACTAGTTTTCCCAGAAGATAAGGCTGGATTCCTTGCAGGATATCTAGCTGGACATCTAACAAAGACCGGTAAGACTGGCGCAGTTCTTGGAACTGACCTTGTTCCACCAGTTCGTTACTTCGGAGAGGGATACCGTAACGGCGTTGCATATGCCGCTAAGGAACTTAATAAGAAGTATCCAGCAACTAAGTTGATTTATCACGCTCCAGATAACGCATTTAATGACCCAGCATGGGGTGGAACAACTGCTCAGCAGCTTCTCTCCCAGGGTTATGACGTCATCTTCGGCGCAGGTGGAAACACTGGAAACGGTGCACTACTTCGCGTTGCAAAGAAGAAAGGTGCATATTGCATCGGCGTTGATAGCGATCAATGGGGAACACTTCCTGAAGCTCGTCCTTGCCTTGTAACTTCTGCAATGAAGTTAATCGATCAAGGCGTTGCTGCAGTGGTTAAGACCATCGTTGATGGAACAGATAAGGGCGGAAACTACTTTGGAAAGGTTGGACTTGCTCCACTGCACGACTTCTCAAGCAAAGTTCCTGCTGCATATCAAGCTAAGTTGAAGGCAATTACTCCTAAGGTTCTCAATGGAACCGTCAAGACCGGAGTTAAGCTCTAAGACTTAAGTTAAGGTTATAAAGAAAGGGAGATACGCTTTTAAAAGGGCGTATCTCCCTTTAAATCAAGAAAAGAAGTTTTGATTCAAAAATCATTGGAGAAGCTTTTGGATGCTAAGCAAAGCAAAAAACTTGATTTCAGCCCAATATTAGTTCCGCTGTTATCAATTGTTGTTGCGCTAGCATTTGGCGGTGTTTTAATTTTTATTCAAGGAATTGACCCACTTTTAGCTTATAGAGTTCTATTTACCACTGCTTTTGGATCCTTTGATGGAATCGCAATTACTTTAGCCAAAGCCACACCTTTAATTCTTAGTGGTCTGGCCGTTGCAATTTGTCTTAGAGCAGGTCTATTTAATATTGGAGCTCAAGGCCAACTAATCTCTGGAGCCCTTGCCTCTGCATGGGCTGGATATACCTTTGTTGGTCTTCCTGCATTAGTTCACATCCCACTAGCATTGATCTTTGGCGCATTCTTTGGAGCGCTAGTGGCTTTAGTTGCAGCAGTATTAAAGGCCTATCGTGGAGTTCATGAAGTAATCACAACTATTATGCTAAATAGTATTGTCATTGCCCTCGCTGATTATCTAACTAGTAATCCTTTTAAAGAGCCAGATCAACCCCTTACAAGAACTCCACGAATTCAAGATTCAGCTCAAATGCCAGAATTATTGGGTCTGCCATTGGGATTCTTTCTAGCTATAGGACTATCCATCACGCTCTGGTGGATCATGAGAAATACCACTACTGGATTTAGTATTGAAACAATTGGAAGAAATAGAAATGCCGGTTGGTATGCCGGAATCTCGGTAAAGAAAACCATCATGTTAAGCATGTTAATTGGTGGCGCAGTTGCTGGAGTTGCTGGAGCGGTTGAAACCTTAAGTATCATAGGAAGATTTGAGCCAGCTTTTAATGCAGGGCTTGGCTTTGATGGAATTACTGTCGCCTTACTTGGAAGAGCAAATCCACTTGGTGTTATCCCAGCTGCAATTCTCATTGGCGGAATGCGAGCAAGTGGTTCTACAGTGCAATTTGAAGCAGGAGTTGCACCTGAGTTGGTAGATCTGCTTCTGGCTATGATTTTATTCTTTGTGACAGCTCCACTACTTGCTAGATTCTTTAAAAATCGCAAAGAGAGTGTGGCGATGACAAGCGGTTGGAGTAACTAATGAAACTACGCACTAGCCATTATTTAATCTTTGCATTCCTTGCAGCTTTTACTTACTTTTATAGTAGAGATGGATTAGTAGCTGCATCAGTTTTATACACCGCAATCCAATTCTCACTTCCCCTGGCTCTTGCTGCCATGGTTGGAGTAATGTGTGAGCGAACCGGAGTTGTAAATATTGGAATTGAAGGTACGATGCTAATCTCTGCCTTTACTGCTTTTTTTGCTGGAGCAATTCTGGAAAATACAGTGCAAGGAATGCTCGTTGGGGTATTTACGGGGGCAATGATGGGGCTGTTATTGGCCCTGATGGCAGTTAATTGGAAAATGGATCAAATCATCGCCGGAGTAATCCTAAATATTTTGGCTGCAGGTATTACTTCCTTTTACTATCGCCAGAATTATTCAATCCCCTCAACCCTCGATCCGATTGACCTTCCGGTAGTTGGTGCCTGGCCAATACTTGGACCAGTTCTATCTTTTCACGGTCCAATTACCTACTTTGGAATCCTCTTCATTCTAGGTCTCTGGTTTGCGCTCTATAAGACTTCTTGGGGTCTTCGCTCAAGGGCAGTCGGGGAGCATCCCTCAAGTGCCGATACTGCAGGAGTTTCAGTAACAAGACTTCGCTACGTGAATGTCACTGTTGCAGGTGCTGTCGGTGGACTGGCTGGCTCATATCTCGCCCTGGAAGCAGTTGGAATATTTGAGCGGGGATTTACTGCCGGAAAGGGTTTCACCGCGCTTGCCATCATGATCTTTGGCAGATGGAACCCACTTGGCGCACTTGCTGCTGCGCTCTTTTTCGGATTAACCCAAGCTGTTACTAATCAATTAATGATTGATGAAGTGGTGGAAATCCCACCGCAATTTATAAACATGCTTCCATATATTCTGACAATTGTTGTTCTAGCAATCTCTGCTGGAAAAGTCCGCCCTCCAGCTGCTGAAGGCATACCGTATGAGAAGGAAAAGTCGTGAAAACTCTTCTAGAAATTGAGGGAGTCAGCAAGAGTTTTGGAAGTGTTGTTGCCAATGAGAATATCTCACTAACAGTTAAAGAAGGAGAGATTCTTGCCCTCCTTGGTGAAAATGGTGCAGGTAAATCAACGCTGGTAAAAGCAGTATTTGGGCTAGTTAAGCCAGATTCCGGGATTATAAAAATAAATGGCACTGTAATGGAAAGTGGAGATACAGCGGCAGCAATTGCTAGCGGTGTAGGAATGGTTCACCAGCACTTTCAATTAGTTCCAGTTATGAGCGTTACAGAGAATTTGATTCTAGGAGATGAACCAAAGCGATTCGGTGTAGTAAATATCAAGCGGGCCAGAAAAGAAGCTTTGGCTCTCTCAGAAAAATATGGCCTTGAGGTTGATCCTGATGCAATCATCGAAGATCTTCCAGTGGGCATGGCCCAGAGAGTTGAAATCCTAAAGGCCCTTAGGCGTGATGTTAAGTTACTAATTCTTGATGAACCCACAGCAGTATTAACCCCTCAAGAAACTGATGAACTCCTTGAAGTTTTGCGAAATCTTGCCAAACGCGGGGTTGGAATTCTCTTCATTACCCATAAGCTGCGTGAAGTTATGGCAGTTGCTGACCGAATAGCTGTTCTTCGTGGTGGGAAGTTGATGGGAACAACTACCCCTAAGGAGAGTAGTGAAGCAAAACTAGCCCAAATGATGGTGGGGCGCGAAGTAGTTCTCCGCGTTGAAAAGAGTCAAGCAAAGCCTAAGCAAGTACTGCTTTCGATAAAGAACCTTCGAGTAAGTGATGATAGAAAACTTGAATCTGTTAAGGACCTATCTTTAGAAGTTCATGCTGGCGAAATTCTTGGTATTGCAGGCGTTGAAGGAAATGGCCAGCGAGAATTAGTCGAAGCCATCTGCAGCATGCGCTCTAGATTAAGTGGTGAGGTTATTGTTAAGGGTCAAGAGATTCCAAATCTAAATCCACGGGCGGCACATCTAGCAGGTGTTTCCCACATTCCTGAAGATCGAGAGAAGCATGGCTTAGTTACTTCTTATTCCATCGCCGATAACTTAGTCCTAAATAGATTTGACCAAGCACCATTTGCAAAAGGTTGGATTAGAAATTTAGAAGAAGTTGCCAACAATGGTGAAGCTTTGGTTGAGAAATTTGACATCAGAGCTCCAAATGCTGATCTATCTGCCGGTTCACTCTCCGGAGGTAATAAGCAAAAAGTGGTTGTTGCACGAGAGTTAAGCCAACAGTTAGATGTAGTTGTTGCCGCTCAACCTACGAGAGGCGTTGATGTTGGATCTATTGAATTTATTCATAAGCAATTGATTGCTGCTCGTGATGCTGGCGCAGCTGTTCTCTTAGTTTCAGCAGAGCTTGATGAAATCCTCTCCCTTGCTGACAGAATTGCAGTCATCTCTAACGGCAAGATAGTTGCCATATTTAGTTCCAAAGAGGCAGATAGAAATACCATCGGCCGATTGATGGCTGGCCTGGCATCCTGATTCGATGCCAAAGACTATTGGGTTAATTGCTGGTACTGGCTTTTATGACCTACCTGCTTTAAAGGACGCTCAATCAAAAGAGGTAGAGACTGCATATGGCATTGCTTCAGTTAAAAGTGGGCAATTAAGCGGTGTAAATCTGGTATTTCTAACCCGGCATGGAAGCAGCCATAGTATCCCGCCCCATCTAATCAATTACCGAGCCAATATCAAGGCTATTAGTGATTTAGGTGTTACCGAGATAATTGCAATTAATGTAGTTGGGGGAATCGATTCAAAGCTTAACCCAGGTGATCTTTGCTTAATCGATGACTTTATTGACTTCACCTCGGGTAGGCAGCACACCTACTCAGATGGTTCAAAGCCTGGAGTGCAACATGTTGACCTCACTCGCCCATATGATGGAAAAATACAGAGCGCACTTCGCCAGAGCGCTAAGGAATCAGCAGTATTGCTTCATGAGAACGGAGTTTATGCTGGCTTCAATGGCCCTAGATTTGAAACGCCTTCAGAGATTCGACTAGCAGCACTTGCTGGCGCAACAGTAGTTGGTATGACGGGATGTCCTGAAGTTAGTTTGGCTAGAGAACTAGGAATCGCTTATGCCAGCATCGCGCTAGTTGTTAATCCTGCGGCAGGATTAAGCGAGGCTGAGATAACAATGGATGAGATAAATAAGGCGCTTGAAGTAGGAAAATCAAAAGCCCTAAAGGTAATTGAAGGTGCGCTAAAGGTTTTGGCTCTAACGTGAGTAGTTTTGACTTAGTAATTGACAATGCAACCTATATTGTCACATCGGATAGCGAAGATAGGGTTCTACAAGATTGTGCTATTGGAATCCTTGATAAGAAAATCGTTGCAATTGCCAGAGCCGGCACGTTAAAAGGTGCTAAGACCTACGATGCTACGGGTAAGTTAATTGCGCCAGGATTAATCAATACCCATACCCACCTAGCTATGTCACTACTTCGCGGCTGGGCTGAGGGAGTAAATCTCCAAGGTTTTCTAGAGAGAGTCTGGGCAGCAGAGGGATTGATTATGAATCCAAAAAATGTTGCCCTTGGCACTCAACTTGGCGCACTGGAATCCCTACTTGCAGGAACTACAACGACCCTTGATATGTATCTCTATCCAGATGCGGCTCATATGGGAGCGGCAAGTACTGGAATTCGCCATATAACTGGCCCACTTTTCTTTGATTTCACTGGCCTTGATGGTCTTAATTGGGAGGATCGATTAGAAATAGCAAAGAAGTGGGGGCAAGTACTGCAAGATGTTGGCGGGCCAGATGTTCCGCCCTATCTGATGCCTCATTCAACCTACACCGTCTCGCCAGATCACCTAGTTGAAATTGGCAAGCTAGCAAAGCAGATGGGAGCTTCGATAAGTATTCACATCTCTGAAAATCTCGGAGAAAATGAAGATATTGCAAGGCGTTTTGGCAAGACTCCGACTGCAATGTTAGATGAGAGTGGAATTCTAGAATCGCATACCTTATTAGGCCACGGTGTTCACTTATCAGATAAGGATATTGAGTTATTGGTTGAGGCAGGCGCTGCAGTTGCTCATTGCCCTGGAAGTAATCTCAAACTAGGAAGTGGGATTGCAGATATTAGGAAATATCAGAGTAGAAATTTGTCTGTCGCTCTTGGCACCGACGGGTGCTCATCAAGTAATGATCTAGATATGTGGGCAGTAATGCGAGCGGCCGCCAACTTATATGCCCAGAGTAATGGCCCAGAAAATTTGAGGGCAAATACGATATTTCGTATGGCAACAATTGAAGCAGCAAAAGCTCTAGGACTTGAGAGTTCAATTGGAAGTATTGAGATGGGGAAAAGTGCAGATCTGATTTCAATAGATCTAAATAAGGCTCATCTAATTCCGCTCCATGACATCTTTGCTCAACTCGTCTTTGCTGCAGGTCGTGGTGATGTTAACGATGTATGGGTTGATGGGAAACAAGTGGTAGCAGATGGCAAATCAACCTTAGTTGATTTCTCCCAATTATCTAAGGAAGTAGACGTTGTAGTTCAGATCCTGCGCAAGGAATTTAATGAATCAAGATGAATTGATAGCAAAACTTGATTTGCAGCCCCTTGAAGGCGAAGGCGGCTTATATTCAACGATTTATCGAGATGAATTCAGCAATGCCATTTATTTTATGATTGTCTCCCCAGATTTCTCCGCATGGCATCGCTTGCCCCAGGCCGAGCTCTGGCTTCATCTATCTGGCGATCCCCTACTTCTTCACACTATTGAAAATGGTCAATTAGTCAGTACTCGACTAGAACAAGAAGGTAAAAGTCCTCACTACCAAGTACCAGCCAATACCTGGATGGCAGCAGAGACGTTAGGTTCCTATTCACTGGTGAGCTGTTTTCTAGCTCCAGCCTTTTCAACTATGGAATTAATAGGCAGAGATGAGTTACTCTCCCAATTCCCAAACATTGCCAACCTGCCGGAGCTATTTCATGAGTAATCAGAAATCAATTCTCATCACCGGAGCTGGTGGGCTAATTGGAAGCGCGCTTTGCAAAACTTTTCTCTCAGCAGGGTGGCGAGTAGTTGGTCAGGTAAATCACTCCAAAGGAATCGATGGCATAGAGGTAATTCAGAAGGATCTTTCGAAAACTTCAAGCGGCACTGAATTAGTTGAGCAAGTTGGCGCAATAGACTGCGTAATAAATAATGCAGCCGATCAATCAGTCTTTGACCTTAAGAGTTATTCATCAAGTAAAGCACAAGAGATATTTCAGATAAATCTACTATCTCCTATTGAGATAATTCTTGCCGCTAAATCCAAAGGAGCTACATTAGCTATCAATATTTCATCAATTGAAGCTCTAAACGCTAAATCAGGTCATGAAATATACGGCGCTTCAAAGTCGGCTTTAGAGTCAGTTACTCGATCACTTGCTCTATCTCTAGCGCCAATGCGAATTAATGGAATTAGATTAGGTCTTATTGGAGATAGTAAATTAGAGAGTAGGTGGCCTGAGGGCTTCTCCTCTTGGACTACTACAGTGCCCGCAGGGCGCATTGGAAGCGCTGAAGAAGTTGCCAATCTAGCTCTAGCAATCACTGGTGAGACCTTTAATTTTGCATCTGGAAGTATTATTGATTTTGATGGCGGCAAGAGCGTCCATCCTGGCTGGTAGTTATCCCTGTTTTAGTTGAATAAGAGCTTGCCTAAGTTGACTCTTTAGGGAGCTGTTTACTGCAATGTTAAAGGTTATACCAACTCCGCCGTTTGCTGCGTTATATTCTCTGCCATAAATTCCCTCACCTTCATCAATTACATCAATAATTGCCCTTGATTCAAGAGCCGCTGAAACCAACTGTGATATCGGCTTAGTCATCTGCTTTGAAACTGTTGCCACAACAACTGCTTTTGCCTGTGAGACTTGAGCAAAATACTGATCCGGGGTCTCCAAGATCAATCTTATTTTCCCGGCAAAACTTTCATTTATTACCGCTAGAACCGAGGGGTCTCCATCCCAGGTTGAATAGGCGATATCTATCCCATTTAATTGACTTCGCAAAGAATCAACAGAATCTGGATATGAAATATTCTTTATTCTTATCTTTGGAAAATTAACTTTGGCTCCTCTTGTAAAGCTTTCAAGAAGTTCAGGTTCACTTCCAATAAATGCAATAGACTTACGCTTTGAAAGATTTGCCGCAGCTACCCCTGCAAGATAAGCGCCGTGATCCTCCCTAAAGTAAATATTTGAAACATTTAGTTGCGCAATTGATCTGTCATTAACAATTGCAAATTGAGTCTCGGTATATTCCTTTGAAACTCGAGCTACTGTCTGCCGATAACCAGGTCCTACTGCAATTATCAAGGTGTAGCCATTCTTTGCCAGAAAGCGCAGCCGCGTTAGGCGGTCAACTGCAGTTCCATTTGTAGGCACCTCACGAACAAATGGCTCAACTAGTCCATACTTTTTCTTTGCAGATTTAAGTGCTAGGTGAACTGCATCATTGAACGAGTTATCTCCAAGAAATCCAATGTCATAAGCGATAGCAACTTTTGGTTCTGCGGCAATTGCTGGAGTGAATGGAGAAAATAATGAAACAGTAAGCGCTATTAGAAGCGCTCTAGATTTCATGACTTACTTTCCCTTAAAAGAGCTTGGCACCAATCCCAGGGCTGAATATGTCTTCGCTAAAGTCTGAGCCGCAACAGCTCTGGCTTTCTCTCTACCCTGTTCTAGGATCTTTAATAGGTGAGCTTCATCGGATAAAAGCTCCTCGGTGCGCTTTTTAACTGGGGCAATATATGAGGTAACCACCTCAGCTACAGCGGACTTAAAGTCGCCATAGCCTTTTCCAGCAAATTCATTTTCAATATCAGAGATAGCTCTATTACTAAGGGCTGAGTGGATAGTTAAGAGGTTTGATATCCCAGCCTTTTCCTTCTCATCAAACTTTACCTCTTTACCAGCATCAGTTACTGCGCTCTTTATTTTCTTCACATTAATTTCTACTGAATCCAAGATATCGATTACGCCAGAATTTGAGGTCGATGATTTACTCATCTTGGCACTTGGATCTTGGAGATCATTAATCTTTGCTGCAGACTTAATGATATGAGCCTCAGGGATAGTAAAAGTCTGCCCATATTTTGAATTAAATCTCTGGCCTAGATCACGGGTTAATTCAATGTGTTGTCTCTGATCTTCGCCCACTGGAACTCGATTCGCTTGATAGAGCATGATGTCAGCTGCCTGAAGAATTGGATAGGTAAATAGACCCACAACGGTTCTATCCGCCCCACTCTTCTGTGACTTATCTTTAAATTGCGTCATTCGATTTGCTTCACCGAATCCCGCCATACACTCAAGGACCCAGCCGAGCTGATTATGTTCTGGCACATGAGATTGAATAAATAGCGTGCACTTATCTGGGTCAAGGCCAAGAGCAATTAATTGCGCTGCTGCAAGAAGTGTTCGCTTCCTTAAGACTTGTGGATCTGTTTCAACCGTTAGAGCATGAAGATCTACCACGCAGTAGAAAGCATCATTCTCGCTCTGCAGGTCAACCCATTGCTTTATCGCACCCAGGTAATTACCTAGGTGAAAAGAGTCTGCTGTGGGTTGAATCCCAGATAGGACGCGCTTCATGGCCCTATCTTCTCAATTTTTATCTTGACTATGTAGTTTTGAGATTAAAACAGTCCCTACGCGCTTGCCCTCTAAACTCAAGACTGTCAGCCTGATACCGGCTAGATGAATAACATCATGAAGTTGCGGAATTCTTCCCAGCTCATGCATCACATAGCCGCTGAGAGTTTCATAGGGACCCTCTGGGATTTCGATCCCGGTCTGCTCAGCTAGATCTTCAAGTGAAATGAGAGCATCTATTTCATAGTCTCCGGTACGACTTTGATTTGAGACTTCAACCTCATGGCCATCATATTCATCATGAATATCACCGATTAAGGTCTCAACAAGATCTTCCAAAGTAACAATTCCATCAGTTCCACCATATTCATCTAGTACTATGGCAATTTGCTGACGAGCAGCGCGCATTTCAGATAGCGCAGGCAGAACACCTTTAGTTCCAGGCAAGAACATAATGCTTCGCACCAAATTCATAATAACCATACCTTTTCCTGAATGCTCAGGATCAAGAAGATCTCTTACATGGATGAAGCCAATGACTTCATCACTACTTCCCCGCACTACAGGATATCGAGAATGTGCCTTCTCAACTGCCATCAAAATGGCATCGCTGACTAGTAAATTGGCATCAAGGAAATCAACTTCAGTTCTTGGCACCATCACTTCGTGAACTAAACGCTCGCTTGCATTAAAGACCTCTTCGACAATATCCCGTTCTTCTTCAGTTAACGCCTTATGGCCAGTTACTAGATCCACTAGCTCTTCCTCAGAGATATCTTCACGAGAGGCCTTGGGATCAATTCCAAATAACTTCAAGACTAAATCAGATGAATGTGAAAGTAGCCAGATTAGCGGGCGAAATAGCCGGGCCGTAACCGAAACTGGCGTGACAACAAATAACGCAATTTTTTCACTGGAGTTAAGTGCTACTCGCTTTGGTACTAACTCACCAAAAACTAAAGAGAAGTAAGCAATTACAAGGGTTAAGCCAACTAGAGAAATAGCTTCACTGATTGAAGAGCTTAGGCCAGCATCTTCAAGTGCAGGGATTAAGTAATCGCCTAGGCGATCTGCGCCAAAGGCAGCTGAAAGAAATCCACTAAAGGTCACTCCGACTTGAACTGCTGCTAGAAAGCGATTTGGATGTGAGGCCAGATCGGCAACCTTGGCCCCGCGCTTACTCTTTTCAGCTAGGGCCTTTAGCTGCCCCTCCCTCAGTGAGATCAAGGCAATTTCAGCAGCGACAAAGAGGGCCCCAAGGGCGATAAAGAAGGCTACGACCGAGATATCTAGAGCAAGGTCTTGAAGGGTAAAAGGGTTAGCACCACCAGGGTCCATTAGGGTCCCAAGGGTATAAGAAGTAGTGCCTTAGAGGCTAAATCACGCCTGGCCACCCCTTTCCCCACGCTCAGGTGGAGCGCTACTCTTCGCCCACCCACGTAAGTGGACTTGCTTCATCCAACGGATCGTCGGGCACGTACCTGCCCGGAGAAGGAAGAGAGATAAAAAAAAATGGCATCAGTTGTATTTAAAGATGCATCACGCATCTATCCCGGAACAACAACTCCTGCAGTCGATAAATTAAATCTCACCGTCAAGGATGGTGAGTTCTTGGTTTTAGTCGGACCTTCAGGATGTGGAAAGTCAACATCACTTCGCATGCTTGCCGGATTAGAAGAAATTGATAACGGCGCAATCTATATTGGCGATCGCGAAGTAACAAATGTCGCTCCTAAAGACCGCGATATTGCAATGGTCTTCCAGTCATATGCGCTCTATCCCCATATGACAGTTGCCGAAAATATGGGCTTTGCTCTAAAAATTGCTGGCGTTGCTAAAGAAGAACGTGAACGCCGCGTTTTAGATGCAGCCAAACTATTAGATCTTGAGCCATACCTAGAGCGTAAGCCAAAGGCGCTATCAGGTGGTCAACGTCAGAGAGTTGCTATGGGACGCGCCATTGTTCGCGAACCACAGGTCTTCTTAATGGATGAGCCTCTCTCAAACTTAGATGCAAAACTTCGCGTAGCAACTCGCACCCAGATAGCTGCGCTACAACGCCGACTTGGAATTACTACTGTCTATGTCACACATGATCAGGTAGAGGCTATGACTATGGGTGATCGAGTAGCTGTTCTTAAAGATGGACTATTGCAGCAAGTGGATACACCAAGAAATCTCTATGACAACCCAGCAAATGCTTTCGTTGCAGGCTTTATTGGCTCACCTGCTATGAACCTATTAACTGTTCCAGTATCAGCAGGTAAGGCAAAGCTTGGAAGCCTTGATTTAGATGTTCCATCATCTGCCGGAGCTTCAGTCACTGTTGGTATCCGCCCAGAAGGATTTACTCCATCTAGCAAGGGCTTTGAGGTGGTAGTTGAAGTTGTTGAAGAACTTGGCGCCGATGCCTTCGTTTATGGAAAGCCAGCTGATTCAAATGTTAAGTTTGCAAACGCTAGCGATGAAGGAGCTCAAATAATTCTTCGTTGGGATCCGAAGAGCCCGCCAAAGCCAGGACAAAGCGTTACCGTCACAGCTAAAGCTGAGAGTATCCATATATTTAGCACCGCGGATGGAAAACGCATTAAATAGCTAAATTGCATTGAAAAGCCCCCAGATATGGGGGCTTTTTTATTTACTAAATTTCTTACTTCATTTCCTTCTGCAAATTCTCATCAATTGCTGCAAGGAACTCTTGTGTGTTTAGCCAAGGAGCATCGTTGCTGATCAAAAGAGATAAATCCTTAGTCATCTTTCCACTCTCAACAGTTTCAATACAGACTCTTTCAAGTGAGCCAGCAAATCTTGCTAACTCTGGAGTGTTATCAAGCTTTGCACGGTGCTGCAGTCCTTGAGTCCAGGCAAAAATTGATGCTATTGGATTGGTGGAGGTTGCCTTGCCTGCTTGATGATCACGGTAATGGCGAGTAACGGTTCCATGAGCAGCTTCTGCCTCAACAGTTCTACCATCTGGCGACATAAGAACTGATGTCATAAGACCAAGTGAGCCATAGCCTTGCGCCACGGTATCTGACTGCACATCACCGTCATAGTTCTTACAAGCCCAGATATAGCCACCTTCCCAGCGAAGAGAGGTTGCCACCATGTCATCGATTAGTCGATGATCATATTCCAAGCCTAATTTCTCAAACTCTGACTTAAACTCTTTTTCAAATACTTCAGCAAAGATATCTTTGAATCTTCCATCATAAGCTTTCAAAATTGTGTTCTTTGTTGATAGATAAACTGGATACTTTCGAGCAATTCCATAATTAAATGATGCTCTGGCAAAATCTCTAATAGAATCATCAAGGTTATACATCGCCATAGCAACACCAGATGACGGAAAATCAAAAACATTAAACTCCATTGGTGCAGATCCATCCTCTGGAGTAAAAGTTACAGTGAGTTTTCCAGGGCCAGGAACTCTAAAATCTGTTGCGCGGTATTGATCTCCAAAGGCATGACGGCCAATAACAATTGGCTTACTCCAATGAGGAACCAGCCTTGGTACATTTTTTATAATAATTGGCTCGCGAAAAATAACTCCACCTAGGATGTTTCGTATTGTTCCGTTGGGAGACTTCCACATTTTCTTTAGCGAGAACTCTTTTACTCTTGCCTCATCAGGGGTGATGGTGGCGCACTTAACGCCAACTCCATGCTTCTGGATGGCTTTGGCGCTATCAATTGTTACTTGATCATCTGTTGCATCACGGTGCTGGATTCCTAGATCGTAATACTCCAAATTGATATCAAGATAAGGCAAAATCAACTGCTTCTTAATAAAGTCCCAGATGATTCGAGTCATCTCATCGCCATCAAGCTCAACGACGCTGCCTTGCACCTTTATCTTGCTCATCTATCTATCTGCCTCTCTTGATCTCTACTGGTTTATAGATCTTTTACATCTGCTTGCTTGGCCCGCACTGCCTCAGCAGCTACTTTGAGCTCTGCTAATTCGCTGGCAGTTAGATCACTTTCAATTACTTTTGTAATTCCACCTCTACCGATTTGAGCTTCAACTCCTAGATAAACCCCAGAGATTGAGTATTGGCCATCAACCCAAGCACATACCGGCATAACTTCACCTGAGTCTTGAATCACTGCCTTTGCCATTCGAGCAGCTGCAGCTGATGGAGCGTAATAAGCAGAGCCAGTTTTCAAAAGTGCTACAACTTCTGCTCCGCCATTTCTAGTACGAGTTACTAACTCTTGAATTTCAGAATCGCTTAGCTTTGTCGATAGCGCAGCGCCATCTACTGTGCAACGAGAAGGAATTGGAACCATAGTTTCACCATGGCTTCCAAGAGTTAAAGTTTTAACCGATGCAACTGGAACATTGAGTTTTTCTGCTACAAAGTGAGTAAAACGAGCAGTATCAAGCATTCCGGCTTGCCCCATCACTCTTTGGTAAGGAAACTTAGTAGCAATTTGTGCAAGAGCTGTCATCTCATCTAGAGGGTTTGAAACCACGATAAGCACCGCATTTGGTGAGTGCTTAGCTATATTCTCCGCAACTCCCCTTACGATTCCTGCATTAACTCCAATTAGATCCATTCGAGACATTCCAGGTTTTCTAGGAAGTCCTGCGGTAATAATTACTACATCAGATCCTGCAGTTGCTTCATATCCTTTGCCGTCAGCAGTAGTTGTTGCTCCAATGACTCTGCTTTCAAAGCCTTCAATGGAGCGTGATTGATTAATATCTAAGGCAAGACCTTCGGGTTTTCCGTCTAAAATATCTGTTAAAACGACGCTTTCAAAGATGTCATATTCAGCGAGGCGTTGCGCTGTGGTTGAACCATAGAAACCAGCTCCGACTACTGTTACTTTTCCAGATCTACTCATGGCGCGAAACCTACCTTCTATCCTCTAGGAAGCGCCAATGCGATGGCGATTAGCGCAATAACCAATGCGATAGGAATCACTCTGGCAATTGGGCGCATTCCTCGAATATCCTGGCTTAGAAAGAGCATGAAACCTAAGGCAATAACTAGCGCCCCGACTCGCACGGAAAGAATGGCTCCAGTTAAAACTCCAGAGAGCGCCAAGACATAGGAAATTCGCTTTATATTCACCTTAGGTTTAATCCTTATGAAGTGCTACTAAGTTTGACAAGAGCATCGCTCTTGTCATTGGACCTACCCCACCTGGCATTGGAGCAATTGCGCTAGCAACCTTAATCACCTCAGGATCGATATCTCCAACTAAACCCTCTGAAGTTCGAGTAATTCCCACATCGATTGCAACCACCCCCTGCTTAACCATATCCGCGGTGAGAAAATGGGCTCTTCCCAGTGCAGCAATAACAATGTCTGCTCGCTTAGTATGAGATCTGATATCACGACTCTTACTATGAACAATTGTCACCGTGGCATCGATACCTTTACTTGAAAGTAGAAGACTTAAAGGCCTTCCCACTGTAGTACCTCTACCAATGATTACTACCTCTCTACCGATTAGAGAGATTTCATTGATTCTAAGAAGTTCAAGAATTGCTTTAGGTGTGCAGGGAATGACTCCGCCTTGAGAAAGCAGTAACTTCCCAAGGTTTACTGGATGAAGGCCATCAGCATCTTTATCTGGATCAATAGCACTTAAGATGCTAGTTGTATTGATGTGGGCTGGAAGTGGAAGCTGAACGATAAATCCAGAGCATTCCCTAGAAGCGTTTAAACTATCAATTTCCTTTAATAACTCTCTTTGGCTTACAGCTTCTGGTAATTCAATTCGTATTGAGTTAATCCCTACTTGACTGCAATCTCTATGCTTGCCATTGACATAGGATTTTGAACCAGGATCAGCTCCAACTAAAACTGTTGCTAAACCGGGCTTATTTTTAAGCTTTGCGACCTTCTGGGCAACCTCTTGTCTAATAGCTTTGGCCGCTGCAACGCCATCTAAAACTTTCGCTTGGGCCATGGCCCTATTCTAGTTCGAAAGAAGAAGCGCTATTTCTCAGGTCCTAAAGTTGCGCAGCTTCGAAATGGCTACCGGGGTATATAGAAATAGTGCTACTCCGAGTCCAATCTCAAGGCTAAGAGCTAGGGGCATTAAATACCAATGAGGGCCAACTGATTCAAGATTCGGCGATAAGAGCTCTCCACTTGATGCCCGAGCAATAATTAAAGTTAACCCCGCGATAATGCCCAGAAGAGCCAGAATAAATCTTCGTAGCTCAACTTCGTCTTGATATTTGCTTACTCCATATTTTCCAGCAGCGGTTCCTAACCCAACAATTACTAATGCAAGAAGGATAAAAAGGGGCTGGGCACCAATAGGTAATCCGCCTAGCAGGGAGATTGCTGGAATTTCATCTAAGCGATGAACAAATGGGTTTAACCAAGTTCCATTACCGATTACTACCCCGCTTCCCGCAATATAGCTAAGTGTTGATATAAAAAAGTTTGGCAAATAAAGAATTTGAATGATTAAGAATGCTAAACCACCGAAGATTCCAGGTTCAATGACTCTTGTTAAATCAAGTACGGTATTAAAATTCCAAATTAATGAGAAACTAAAAACCAATCCAGCAAATCCAACTAAGGCCAATAATAGAAGGTAGGCCAACTTAAGGGCCCTCTGCCAGGGAAATTCAATCCCTTGCTCTGGTAGGAGATTACTTGATATATATCCTGAAACTGCTGAAACAAGAAAGAGGATTGGAAAGACAACATATAAAGGCGCCTTTACCGTGCTTCCCAGTGATAGAAGTGAAAGCAAAGTTCCAAGGAGGCTATAGGAAAAGGAAAGTGCTAATAATTGAGCTCGCTTCTGGCTTGCGCTACTAGCTCCCAGCCGCTCGCTCATTCTAAGCAAGGCATTTTTAATCACAAGAAAGGGGATTATTAAGGCTCCAATTGGAAAGAAAGTTAAGCGCCCAGAGATAGTTTCATTTGAAAGTGATAAATCAAGTGGCACGTGATGGGCAATTAGAAAAAACCAGATTGCAGCTCGCATTGGATCTGCGGTATTTCCAGTAGAACTGCCAGCTGTAGCCCAAGTAATAAGTGAGAGAAAGGCCAACGGAAGAAGAATTAAGGTGATTCCTCTAACGCCTTGGCCGAAAGCAACTTTCAGCAGGGGCAACATCTCTTTATTCTTGCTTATCCTTTAAGGATTGCCCGTAGCAGTTCTGCGCTCTGACTTGGTGTCTTTCCAACTTGAACTCCAGCTGCCTCCAGCGCCACTTTCTTTGCCTCAGCTGTTCCAGAAGATCCCGAAACTATCGCACCAGCATGTCCCATAGTTTTTCCTTCTGGGGCGGTAAAGCCTGCAACATAGCCAACTACCGGTTTTGTCACATACTCTTTTATAAATGCTGCTGCTCGCTCCTCAGCATCTCCGCCGATCTCACCAATCATCACAATTGCTTTTGTCTCTGGATCATCTTGAAAGGCTCTCAAGCAATCTATATGCGTTGTGCCAACTATTGGATCTCCACCTATTCCCACCGCAGTTGTAAAACCAATATCCCGCAATTCATACATCATCTGATAGGTAAGAGTTCCTGATTTTGAAACCAAACCAATACTTCCAGGCCCTGTGATATCAGCTGGAGTAATTCCAATATTTGATTTACCAGGACTAATTAAGCCTGGGCAATTAGGTCCAATAATTCTTGACTTTCCAACTTTGAGACTGTGAGCATAAAAACTTGCTGTGTCGTGAACTGGTATTCCTTCAGTAATTACCACAATTAAAGGTAGGTGAGCATCAATAGCGTCAATTACCGCGCTCTTAGCAAACTTTGGTGGCACGAAAATTACTGAAGCATCAGCTCCAGTTGCAGCAACTGCCTCTTTAACTGAATTAAATACTGGAAGAGACTTGCCTTCAATCTCAACTACCTGACCACCCTTTCCAGGAGTTACTCCACCAACAATGTTCGTGCCACTTAAGATCATCCTTCTGGTGTGCTTACTTCCTTCAGCCCCTGTCATTCCCTGAACTATGACTTTAGTTTTCTCAGTTAGAAAGATTGCCATTATTTAGCTGCCAACTCTGCAGCTCTTGCAGCTGCTCCATCCATGCTTTCAACTTGCTGAATCAAAGGATGATTCGCGTTATTTAAAATAGCTCTTCCTTCAATAACATTATTACCATCGAGTCGAACCACAATTGGCTTACTTGCCTTATCGCCCAGCATTTCAAGAGCTTGAATAATTCCATTTGCCACTGCGTCACATGAGGTAATGCCACCAAAAACATTTACAAAAACTGATTTAACATCTCTATCTCCAAGGATAATTGAGAGCCCATCTGCCATGACCTGCGCTGAGGCTCCCCCACCGATATCAAGGAAATTTGCTGGCTTTACCCCACCAAACTTCTCCCCTGCATATGCCACAACATCAAGGGTGCTCATCACAAGTCCCGCCCCGTTACCAATCACGCCAACCTCGCCTTGAAGCTTCACGTAATTTAGATCGCGCTCCTTGGCAAGTGCTTCGAGTGGATCTGCTGCTTCATGATCAATGAGGGCTTCAAATTCAGGGTGACGGAAAGCGGCATTGTCATCGAGAGTTACTTTTCCATCCAAGGCAATTACTCTGCCATCTGCCGTTTTAACTAAAGGATTAACTTCTACCAAAGTCGCATCTGAGCTTTGAAAAGTCTTCCAAAGAGTTACTAAAACATCAGCGACTTGGCCTTGCACATCGCTGCCAAATCCACCTTGACGCACTATTTCTAGCGCTTTTTCTTGATCAATTCCTTCATTGGGATCAATATGAACTTTTGCTAATTTCTCTGGGGTTTTGTGGGCAACTTCTTCAATATCCATACCACCTGCAACTGATGCCATTACAAGGAAGGAACGGTTAGAACGATCAAGAAGAATTGCTAAGTAATATTCACTATCTATCGGAGCAGCAGCAGCAATCATTACTTTCTTTACGGTGTGACCTTTGATATCCATACCAAGAATGGCCTCTGCTTTTGCATAAGCATCATCGCCATCTTCAGCAAGCTTTACACCGCCTGCTTTGCCGCGCCCACCGACTTTTACTTGAGCTTTAACTACTACTTTTCCGCCAATTTCCTGCGCTGCAGCTTTTGCTTGGGCGGGAGTTGTTGCAACTTTTGCTTTTAAGACTGGGATTGAATTGGCCTCAAATAGATCACGGGCTTGATATTCAAAGAGGTCCACGGGTCATAACTTATCTACTGGGGCATATCGGAGCAACAATCGTTTATCTCCATAGCTACCAAAGTTGATTGTGGCCTCTGCTTTCTCTGCCTCACCTGAGAGCGCAATCACAGTACCAAGGCCAAATGTGTCATGGCTTACTCGATCACCGATATTTAGTTGCAAGGTGTTTGATTTAATCGCTGCCTTTGGTAGCGCACTTGGTGCGTATTTTCGCCGTGTAGTAGGAGATGAGATATATCCACTCTCACTCTTATTCCAATCAATAAGGGCATCAGGAATTTCATCTAAGAATCTTGAAGGGGGGTTGTAGTTCGGCGCCCCCCAAGATGAGCGATATTCAGCCCTTGATAGATAGAGTCGCTCTCTCGCTCTTGTTAGACCGACATAGGCCAGCCTTCTCTCCTCCTCTAACTCCTTCTTCTCACCTAGCGTCCTTGAGTGAGGAAAAATTCCCTCCTCCATTCCAGTGAGAAATACAGTTGGAAATTCCAAACCTTTAGCGGTGTGTAGCGTCATAAGAGTTACCACACCGCCATGATCTTCTCCCTCTGGAATCTCATCTGCATCTGCAACCAGTGCAACATCCTCCAAAAATCCAGCCAGTGATATCTCTTGACCCTCATCAACTTCTCGCTCTTGATACTCCTCAGCAACTGCTACTAGCTCCTCAAGGTTTTCAATTCTTACCTCATCTTGTGGATCATGGCTATCACGGAGCTCATCTAATAGACCTGATTGCTCAAGCACTGCTGCCGCAATTGTCGCTGGCGGGCGATTAGCTTCGACTAATACTTGAAGTGCTGCAATCATCGCAACAAACTCAGAGATAGCAGATGATGCCTTTGCTCCAAGACCAGCTGCGCTTGCTCTATTTAATCCTTGCCAGAACGAAATACCTTCAGCTTTTGCGAAATCATCTATAGCTTCAAGTGCTCTATCACCAAGTCCTCGTTTGGGAGTATTGATGATTCTTCGCATACTCACCTCGTCATCAGGGTTTACCAATACTCGAAGATAGGCCAGTAAATCCTTTACTTCCTTGCGTTCATAAAAGCGCACTCCCCCCACAACTTTGTAAGGAATTGTGGCGCGCATAAAAACCTCTTCAAAGACACGTGATTGCGCGTTCGTACGATAAAAAATAGCGCTCTGGCCAAAGTTTGAAAGACCTTCTCTCTCCAATCTAAATAGTTCATCCCTGATGTATTCAGCTTCATGATGTTCATTCTCGCCAACAAAACCCACTAACTTTGCTCCACTACCAGCATCAGACCAAAGGTTCTTCTCTTTGCGAGCCTCATTTAGTGAGATAACGGCATTAGCAGCGCTTAAAATATTCTGAGTTGAGCGATAGTTCTGTTCCAGCAAAATTGTTTGGGCATCAGGATAATCTTCTTCAAATGCCATGATGTTTCTAATTGTCGCCCCTCTAAAGCCATAGATTGATTGGTCAGCATCGCCAACCACACAGAGCTCAGCTGCCGGGATTCCCTCTCTATCACTTCCCACTAGTTCTCTAATTAGGATGTATTGAGCGTGATTAGTATCTTGATACTCATCAACCAAAATATGCTTGAAGCGGTGGCGATAACGAGATCTAGCCTCAGGAAACTTCTGCAGTAGATCAACAGTTTTCATAATTAGGTCATCAAAGTCCATTGCATTAGCACTCGTTAGCCTTGACTGATAAATTGCATAAATCTCAGCAACTACCTCTTCAAAACTATTCTGGGTAGCGTTTCGGTAATCACTAGGGCCCAATAAATCATTTTTAGCACCAGAAATTACTGATGCAACTCCCCTTGGGTTATATCGCTTAGGATCTAGATTTAGATCTCTCATTACCAAGGTTATTAAGCGCAGAGAATCTGCTTGATCATAAATGGAAAATGTTGATTTAAATCCCAGCCTTCCAGCTTCCTGGCGAAGGATTCTCACCGCTGCTGAGTGAAATGTTGATACCCAGATTATTTTGGCGCGATTACCAACTAATTCAGAGACGCGTTCTTTCATCTCTCCAGCTGCTTTATTGGTAAAGGTAATAGCCAATATTTCGTGGGGATCTACGCCCCTTGCTGCCATCAAATATGCGATGCGTCTAGTCAATACCCGCGTCTTTCCAGAACCTGCCCCTGCAACAACAAGAACTGGAGATCCAGAGTGAGTGACAGCTGCTGCTTGCTGCGGGTTTAACCCTGCTAACAATTTGTCTTCGCTCAGCGCTGCCATAGTGGTAAGTCTAGGATAAGCGAGTGACCCCAATTGATGATGAAGAAATCAAGCGCATTCTGGTCGTTATGGCCCATCCCGATGATTGCGATTTTGGCGCAGGAGGAAGTATCGCTAAATGGCATGAGGCTGGAATTCAAGTCTCTTACTGCATCATCACAAATGGTGATCAAGGCGGAGAAGAATCAAATGTTCCCGTCGAAGAAATGGCAAAAGTTAGACAGCGAGAGCAGCGAGCGGCAGGAGCTGCCCTTGGAGTTAGCGAGATAACTTTTTTAAATTACCGAGATGGTTCATTATTTCCAACTATTGAACTTAGGCGAGACATTGTGAAAGCAATTCGCATCGCAAAGCCAGATCGAATGGTGGTCCAATCGCCTGAGCGAAATTGGGAACGTATTTATTCCAGCCATCCAGATCACCTAGCAGCAGGTGAGAGTGCGATTCAAGCAATCTATCCTGATGCCAGAAATCCTTATGCCTTCCCTGAATTAAAAGCTGAAGGACTTCAGCCATGGCGAGTAAGAGAGGTTTTTATTACCGGCTCTCCAACTCCAAATCACTTCATCGATATCACCGAAACGATCGATAAAAAGATTGCAGCGTTAAAGGCGCATGTCAGCCAGACTGCCCACAACCCTGAGCTTGAATCAATGGTTAGGCAGTGGGGAGAGAGAAATGCTGAGGCAAATGGATTAGCGCCAGGAAGAGTTGCTGAGATATTTAAGGTTGTTAGTACTGATTAGGAATTACTAGTTACAGCTCTTTCAATACCAATTGTTCGAAGTGGAGTCCCATCCACTCCTCCATTCTTAACTCCCCCTTGAGCAATGTATTTAACGATTTCAAGGCCTGAAACAATTTTTCCCCAGAGGGTGTAATTGGGCCCGAGTGTGGTGTTTTTATAGACCAGAAAGAATTGAGAGCCATTGGTATTTGGTCCGGAATTAGCCATAGCAACACTTCCTTCCGGATAATTATTTTCCGCAGCTGCCGGTAGATTCTCATCCCGATATCTAAATGTTGGCCCACCTGAACCAGATGCAGTGGGATCGCCGCATTGGAGAACATAGATGCCTTCTGTCGTCAGGCGATGGCAGAGCGTTTTATCGAAATAGCCAGCCCTAGCTAGCTGAGACATGACTGTAATTGTTACAGGTGCGGCTTTTGCAAAAGTTTCAATAACTATATTTCCGCAATTAGTCTGCAGAGTTAAAAACTTTGGCGCTCTTTTCATGAGATTTTCTGGAGCAGCAATTCGCATTGGAGATTGAGCTAATGCTTTAGTTACTTTGCACTTAACTTGCTTCTCAGGAGCAGCTACCTTGATTTCTTTACTATCAGCCCTTGATGGAGCAATTGGAATTAACAGCGCAGCAGAAAGTAGAGCGATAACAGTTACTTTGCGCTTACTTCTCACTCTTTCTACTCCCACTCAATAGTTCCTGGCGGCTTAGAAGTTATGTCAAGAACAACTCGATTAACTTCACTAACTTCATTGGTAATGCGATTTGAGATTTTGGCGAGTACTTCATATGGCACTCGCGCCCAATCTGCTGTCATCGCATCCTCACTTGATACCGGGCGAAGGACTATGGGATGGCCATAACTTCTGCCATCTCCTTGCACTCCCACGCTACGTACTTCAGCAAGTAATACCACTGGAGATTGCCAGATCACTTGATCTAGACCCGCTAAGTGTAATTCTTCTCTAGCGATTAAGTCGGCCTTGCGCAAGATTCTAAGTCTTTCTTCAGTAACTTCACCGATAATACGAATTGCTAGGCCTGGACCTGGGAATGGTTGGCGCCAAATGATCTCATCTGGCAAGCCAAGAGCCAGCCCAACTTGGCGAACTTCATCCTTAAAGAGAGTGCGAAGCGGTTCAATTAATTCAAAATCTAAATCATCTGGGAGTCCGCCCACATTATGGTGAGATTTAATATTGGCAGTACCGCTTCCGCCACCAGATTCAACAACATCTGGATAGAGCGTTCCTTGAACTAGAAACTCTATTTTGCTATCTGAGGATAACTGCCGAGCTGCATCTTCAAATACTCGGATAAATTCCCTGCCAATAATCTTTCGTTTCTCCTCTGGATCCTTTACGCCCTTTAATGCAGTAAGGAATCGTTCTTTGGCATTAACAACCATAAGTTGCACACCAGTTGCTGCAACAAAGTCTTTTTCTACTTGCTCAGCCTCACCCTGCCTAAGCAGGCCATGGTCAACAAATACACAGGTTAACTGCCCTCCAATAGCTTTCTGAACAAGTGCTGCAGCAACTGCTGAATCAACCCCGCCAGAGAGGCCACAAATCACTCGTTTATTTGCAACTTGAGATTTAATATTAATAATCTCATTTTCTACAATATTTTCAGAGGTCCAAGTTGGCTTGCATTTAACAATATCAATTAACCATTTGCGCAGGATCTCCTGCCCATTTTCGCTATGTAGCACTTCTGGATGAAATTGCACTCCAGCTAATCTGCCATCGATATTTTCAAAGGCAGCAACCGAAGTTTTAGCGCTACTTCCTATCGCACTAAATCCTTTAGGGGCTTTAGAAACGCTATCGCCATGGCTCATCCAAACGCTAAATGATGAATCAAGGCCGGAAAATAATTTTGATGAAGTATCGCAGTTAAATTCAGTTCTGCCATATTCACTTAAATCCGTCTTTGCAACCGCTCCTCCTAGTAACTGCGCCATAACTTGAAAGCCATAACAGATACCAAAAATAGGAATATTCTGCTCAAATAAAGCCCGATCAATTAACGGAGAATCATCAACATAAACCGATGATGGCCCACCAGAGAGAATTATCGCTCTGGGATTTCTTGTAAGTATCTCTTCAAGCGAGCTCTTATGAGAAATAATCTCGCTATAGACCCCAGCTTGGCGAACTCGGCGAGCAATTAATTGAGCGTATTGCGCGCCAAAATCAATGACCAAGACATGATTATTGCTCTGCACTAGCTCGCCTTTTTATGCTCTATTTAGAACGATTTCAACTCTCTGGAACTCCTTTAAGTCAGAGTAGCCAGAGGTAGCCATCGCACGGCGAAGTGCGCCAAATAAGTTCATACTTCCATCAGCAGAGTGTGATGGTCCAAGCAAAATTTCCTCTAATGATCCAGAACTGCCAACATAAACCCTTGTGCCTCGAGGTAGTTCGCTGTGATGTGCTTCAGGCCCCCAATGCCAACCTCGACCAGGAGCTGACTCTGCTCTAGCTAGAGGAGAGCCCAGCATCACTGCATCTGCGCCGCAAGCAATTGCTTTAGCAATATCACCGCTCTTGCCAACCGAGCCATCAGCAATCACATGAACATATCGGCCGCCAGATTCATCTAAGTACTCTCGTCTTGCAGCAGCAACATCGGCAACAGCTGTTGCCATAGGAACAGAGATACCTAGAACTTGGCGAGTGGTGTGAGCAGCTCCACCGCCAAAGCCAACTAATACACCAGCAGCTCCCGCTCTCATTAAATGAAGTGCGCTCTGCGAGGTTGCACATCCTCCAACTATTACTGGAACATCTAGCTCATAAATAAACTTCTTAAGATTTAGCGCTTCATTAGTTTTAGAGACATGCTCCGCGCTGACCGTTGTTCCGCGAATCACAAAAATATCAACACCGGCATCAATTACGCTCTTATAAAATTGCGCAGTACGCTGCGGGGAGAGAGCTGCAGCAACACAGACCCCTGCTGCTCTTATCTCTGCAAGCCGCTCTTTAATTAACTCAGCTCTTATAGGAGCTTGATAGAGCTCCTGCATACGTCTTGTTGCCTGCTCTGCTGGTATTGATGAAATCTCACCTAACTGAATCTTAGGATTTTCATACCTGCTCCATAGACCTTCCAGATTTAACACTCCAAGTCCGCCTAATTTTCCAATCGCTATAGCGCTCTCTGGCGAAACTACTGAATCCATAGGTGCTGCAAGAAGTGGTAGCCCGAAGCTATATGCATCTATCTTCCAATCGATTGATACCTCACTCGGCTCTCTAGTTCTGCGCGAAGGAGCGATAGAAATATCATCAAATGAGTAAGCAGTCCTTGCTCTCTTGCCAGGTGAGATTTCGATATCAACCATTATTTGCTCCGATAGTAATTAGGGGCATCTGCCACATCTAATACATCATGGGGATGGCTCTCAGAGAGGCCGGCTGCAGTAATTTGTATTAGCCGGCCGCGTTTTTGCAAGGCTGCAATATCTTTCGCTCCGGCATATCCCATCCCCGAGCGCAGCCCGCCCACTAATTGATGAACTACCTTCGATAGGCTGCCGCGATAAGCAACTTTTCCTTCAATTCCCTCTGGCACTAATTTATCTTCAGCTAATACATCATCTTGCATATAGCGATCTTTTGAAAAAGACTTCTGCTCGCCTCTTGATTGCATCGCGCCCAGTGATCCCATACCGCGATAGATCTTAAATTTTTCTCCATCACTTTCTACTAACTCACCAGGTGATTCATCGCAACCGGCAAGAAGAGATCCAAGCATCACAGTATCGGCTCCTGAAACAATTGCCTTGGCAATATCTCCGGAGTATTGCAAGCCGCCATCTGCAATCAGTGGAATATCCGCTTTCTGACATGCCTTAGCTGCCTCCATAATTGCAGTTATCTGAGGCACTCCTACTCCTGCCACTACCCGTGTGGTGCAAATAGACCCAGGTCCTACTCCAACTTTAACCGCATCAGCTCCAGCATTTATTAGCGCTTGAGCTCCTGCTCTAGTTGCAACATTTCCACCAATTACTTCTTGCCTTGGAAAGTGCTTTTTAATTCTCACTATCGCATCTAAAACTGCTCGATGATGGCCATGGGCAGTATCAACCACAATTACATCAACGCCAGCGCCAATTAACGCCTCAGCTCGTTCAAATCCATCTTCGCCAACGCCAACTGCTGCGCCAACTCTTAAATTTGCTCCCTTAACTAACTTCACATGAGTTACCTGTTCATCAATAGCAAGGTTTCTATGGATGATTCCAATACCGCCAGCTTTAGCCATAGCAATTGCCATTGCTGATTCAGTCACAGTATCCATCGCAGATGAGATCAGCGGGATATCTAATTGGATTGCGCGGGTGAGATAAGTCTTTGTTTCAACCTCGGAAGGCACTACCTCTGAGGCATCTGGAAGCAGGAGAACATCGTCGTAGGTAAGGCCAAGCATTGCGACCTTCTCATTAACGCTCTCACTCACCGCTCCACCTTAATGGCTAGGGTATTTAAGCTCCAACTGCCCGCACAATTTCAGTAATTGCGCTATCCAAACAATCGACTCTTACTACTGATTTGCGTGAAGATTTACGCCAGCCTGGTCCGCCAAGAATGATTCGGGGGGCTGGTCTAATCTTTGGAATATCTCCCACAACTTCACACTTTCCATTCTTAGCTAGCTGAGCCCAGAGAAATACCGCTGGAGGTGCAGACTTTTTTACTATCGCTCCAACTGCTGTAATGGGAGTTCTAGCTCCTAGAAATTGTGACTGAATATTTCGCTCCGCAAGAGCAGCTCCTAGAGTATAGAGAGCCAAGGTATGCATCTCCTCACCAATACAGGCAAGTAGCACTGGGCGGGAATTAATTGGAAGATCTGGAGTTTGATTCGAACTCTGCATTAAACGAGTAACGATTTCGGTTATTAAATGCTCAATTTCAATTCCTGTACCAAGCTCTGCCCATTCATTTCCTACTGCGATTAAAACTGGAACGATTAACTCGTTCCAGGTATTGATAATTCCACGCTTGCTAACTTGAGCCTTTAGAGTATTTTCTATGTAGCTTCGATCATAAACTCTTGCAGCTTTAAGAAGGGATTCAATTAGTTCAGAACAATCTGCAGTCTCAACTTTCTGCGTTGATTTATGTGATGCTGCAGCGCCTTTAGCCTTACTCGATAGCGCCACCTCTGCAGCATCACATGGTGAATAGCCTTGAACTATTAGCTTTCGCATTAGAGTAAGCCGGGCTAGATCCTTGCCATCATATTTACGGTGCTCACCTTCAATATGACTTGATGGGCCAAGACCATATCTGCGATCCCAAGTTCTAAGTGTGGCTGGCGCTATGCCGAGTCTGCGCGCTACTGAAGCGACGGTCAAACGCTCATCTTCTAAGCCAGCCTTAAGATTTGGGCTATTGGGGCGTGGAGCCATGGCCCAATAGTGGTGCTTATCACCTATTTTCGCGACCCGAAACTAGAGAAATTCGCCCAAAGTACTTGAACAACCTATGGCGCGATTATATATTAACCCCATGTCAGAGACCTCTCGCCTACCAAAGCCAGTTATTGAGAATTGGCAATGGCAATTTGAAGGCGCCTGCCGCTCACTTCCTACAGAGATGTTCTTTCATCCAGATGGGGAGCGTGGTCCAAGGCGTCGCGCTAGAGAAAATGCTGCAAAAGCAGTCTGTGCGACCTGCCCGGTATTAGCAGCTTGTAGAGCTCACGCTCTTGCCGCACAAGAGCCTTATGGCATTTGGGGCGGATTAACTGAAGATGAGCGTCTTGAGATCATCAATCGTGCATCTCGCCAGATCAGCCCTTCTATCGCTTAGCGCAGCTACTTACTCTTTTTCTTTTCCGTAATTCCCACTCGCTCTAAGGCTAATAACTGTCGTGACCGCCAGGGCAGAGATAATCACACCAAGTGAGACAGTTAATGAAACATGTGGCACCTTGAAGCCATAGATGTAATCAATTCCAACTCCGTGAAGTGCTTCGATAATTAACTTAATCCCAATAAATCCTAGAACGATTGATAAACCCTTGGAGAGATAAACTAGGCGCTTTAGAAGTATTCCAACTAAGAAATAGAGCTGGCGAAGTCCCATTAAAGCAAAAGCATTGGCCATAAAGACAATATAAGGATCTCTAGTTAAACCAAAGATTGCAGGGATTGAGTCAAGTGCAAAGAGTAGATCAGTGGTTCCAAGAGCAACGAGTGCAATTGTGAATGTGGAGTAGCCCCGCTTTCTAAGAGCGGTAATTACACGATTTTCTTGCCACTCATCTTCTTCTGGGTCCTCAGTAATTAATTTATAAGCAGTCCAAATCAATATAGCTCCGAAGAAGAAGAATACGGCCACAAACCTCTCAACAACGGCAGCGCCAATAATTATGAATATGCCACGCATTACTAGGGCCATCAAGATGCCTAGCAGAAGCACTAACTGTTCTTTCTCTTTCTCAATTTTTAACCTAGATAAAATAATGAGAAATACAAATAGATTATCGATTGAAAGTGAATACTCAGTTATCCAGCCGGCAAAGAATTCAGCCGACTTTGTCTGCCCTCCCCAACTTCGTAGCGAGATTCCAAAGGCAATTGCTGCTGAAACATAGATTCCAGTCCAGATTGCCGCCTCTTTTAAGGTGGTTACAGAGTTTCGGTGCATCCAGGCCCAGATCAAATCGCCAAGGGTGACTAAGAAAATCACACCAAGTGTTATTGCCCAGATATGAGTTGAGATATTGAGAGATTCGCTAACCATGGCGGTGAGTTTATAGAGAAAGAGCCCTGATGTTTTCCATCAAGGCTCTTTCTTTACTCTTTTATTACTTAAATTAGTGACTATGGCCACCTGGTCCATGGCTATGGCCATGTCCTGATGCTTCTTCCTTCTTATCTTCTGGGGTTTCAAAGACAAGTGCTTCAGTGGTGATAAACATTGCAGCAATTGAGGCGGCATTGGCAAGAGCTGAGCGAGTGACCTTAACTGGATCAATTACTCCAGCTTTAACTAGATCGCCATACTCATCACTTGCAGCATTAAAGCCTTCATTTGGCTTTAGTGTTCGCACCTTTGCGACCACTACATAGCCTTCTTGTCCGGCATTTTCTGCAATCCAACGAAGTGGCTCTTGGCATGCTTTAGCAACTAAGCGAACACCAACTGCTGAATCTCCTTCATGGCCAAGATCGCCATCAAGAACAGTTGCAGCATGGACTAGAGCTGCTCCGCCGCCAACCACGATGCCTTCTTCAACGGCTGCGCGAGTAGCAGAGATAGCATCTTCCAGGCGATGCTTCTTCTCTTTTAATTCAACTTCGGTATGTGCTCCAACTTTGATAACGCAGACGCCGCCGGAGAGCTTTGCAAGACGCTCCTGCAACTTCTCTCTATCCCAATCAGAGTCAGCTGCTTCAATCTCTCGCCTTAACTCAGCGATGCGACCTTCCACATCCTTCTTATTTCCGGCTCCATCAACAATGGTGGTGTTGTCCTTAGTAATAACAATTCTGCGAGCTTTTCCAAGCATGTCAATTGAAATCTGATCTAACTTTAGACCAACTTCACTTGAAATAACTTGGCCGCCAGTTAGAACTGCAATATCTTGCAGCATCGCCTTGCGACGATCTCCAAATCCAGGAGCTTTAACAGCTGCTGAGGTGAATACCCCACGCATGCGGTTTACAACTAAAGTTGAAAGGGCTTCACCCTCAACATCTTCAGCGATAATCAATAGTGGCTTTGAGGCCTTTGCGACCTGCTCAAGAATTGGAAGTAGGTCAGCAAGAGCTGAGATTTTGCCAGCGGAGATCAAGATATAGGCATCCTCAAGGGTTGCCTCCATACGGTCTTGATCGGTAACAAAATATGGCGAGATATAACCTTTATCAAATTGCATACCTTCAGTAAATTCCAGCTCAAGACCAGTAGTTGAAGATTCCTCAACAGTTATTACGCCATCTTTGCCAACTTTATCCATCGCCTCAGCAATTAGATCGCCAATACTGCGATCCTGAGCAGAGATAGTTGCAACATCAGCAATCTGCTCTTTAGCAGAGATCTTGGTGGAGTTAGCTCTTAACTTCTCAACAACTGCAGCAACTGCAGCTTCAATTCCAGCTTTGATTCCCATTGGCTGAGCGCCAGCTGCAAGATTTCGTAGGCCTTCACGGACCATTGCTTGAGCAAGAACGGTGGCAGTTGTCGTGCCATCACCTGCAACATCATTGGTCTTTTCAGCAACCTGCTTGACTAACTGAGCTCCCATATTTTCGGAAGGATCAGAGAGTTCAATTTCTTTAGCGATGGTGACACCATCATTGGTAATTAATGGCGCACCAAAAGATTTGCCAATAACTACGTTACGTCCCTTAGGTCCAAGCGTTACTTTGACAGTATCGGCAAGGATATTAACTCCGCGCTCCATTGCGCGACGAGCGCTTTCATCAAATTGCAGTGATTTACCCATGTTTAGTTATCTTCTCTTCTTCGTTAATTACTTCGCGATTACTGCAAGAATGTCACGGGCTGAGAGAACTAGATATTCCTCGCCACCATGTTTAATTTCAGTTCCACCGTATTTGCTATAGAGAACTACATCGCCAACTTTGATATCCATCGGCACGCGAACTCCATCATCAAATCGGCCTGGACCAACTGCAACTACAGTGCCCTCTTGTGGCTTCTCTTTTGCAGTATCTGGAATAACTAGACCTGATGCGGTCTTCTCTTCAGCTTCGTTAATTTTGATAACGATACGATCTTCAAGCGGCTTAATGGCAATGGCCATCGTTATTGCTCCTTCTTCATCGAGTTTTTTCCTACTTCGGGTGTTTTATCACTCTCACCCGCTGAGTGCTAACGCCAAGCCTAGAGGCCTCTATTCCCGTTCTCAAATCCACAAGGCCCTAGGCCCAGATAGCTATCGAAGGGCTGATCTCAGAGGCGACCTGAATGCCTAGCTTTGAGGGGGCAATCCCGTTTGAGATGGCAAGGGAGCCCAGGGCAGCCACCATCGCCCCATTATCGGTGCAGAGATTGGCCGGCGGGCTTCGAAGCTCAAGGCCCGCCTGATCACACCTGGAAGCTGCCAGGCTTCGAAGGCGGGAGTTTGCCCCAACCCCTCCGGCAATTATCAAGGTCTGGATTCCGCTGGCCGTGCAAGCCTTAATCGCCTTATCAAGTAAGACATCAACAACTGCTTCTTGAAAAGAGGCAGAGACATCAGAGCGGTTATATGAGGGATTAGCTATTAGATATCTTGAGACTGCAGTCTTAAGACCTGAGAAAGAGAAATCAAATCGATGCTCTGCCATATCTTTTGCTTGGTTAAGGCCGCGAGGAAAATTAATCGCATCAACTCTGCCATCTTTGGCATCTCTATCAATTAACGGACCGCCAGGAAAACCTAAATTAAGCAAGCGCGCCACTTTATCAAATGCCTCACCGGCTGCATCATCAAGTGTTCTTCCAAGTGGTTTTATATCTTTAGTTAAATCATTAACTTGCAATATCGATGAGTGCCCCCCGCTAACTAGCAGAGCAATTGCAGGGCTAATTTCTCTATCATCGCTTAGTAAATCAACAGCAATATGTGCCGCTAGGTGATTGACTCCATAAAGCGGTTTATCAAGAGCAAGTGAGAGCGCATTAGCAGTTGAAATACCAAGAAGAAGAGTGCCAACAAGTCCAGGACCTGCAGTAACTGCTATCCCATCAAGATCTTTTAGCTTAACTCCAGATTCACCTAAAGCTTGAGTAATTGCTGGTTGCATCGCCTCTAAGTGAGCCCGGGAAGCAACCTCTGGAACTACTCCGCCAAATCTTGCATGCTCATCAACACTTGATGAGATGACATTTGCTAGAAGCTTTCTGCCTCTAACAATTCCAATCGCGGTCTCATCACAGGAGCTCTCAATACCAAGAACTAAAGGCTCGCTCATCTAAAGCTTCACCTCTTTTCGCATAATTAGCGCGTGAATGCCCTTGGCATAGTAATTATCACGCCGTGAAATCAGTTGATATCCAGCCTTTTGATAGAGGCTCATCGCTGCTTGATTTCCCTCTCTCATTTCAAGCATTAGCGCTTCTGCCCCGCGCTGAGTGGCCCAAAACTCAAGTTTTTCTAACATGCTTGAGGCAATGCCTAGCCTTCTATGGCTATCTTTAATAGTTAAAGTGTGAATATCTGCCACATCCCCAAGCAGGGCAACTCCGCCATATCCAATAATTTCTAATTCATCGAGTGCTACCAAATACTCTCTTGTCTTGGGCATTCCTGCGAGCTCTTCTTTAAATTGATTAGCGCTCCAAGGGCTCTCTGGATAGATCTCACGTTCCATTGAAACAAGAAGCGGAATATCTAAAGAGATCATCTGACGAAAGTTGGCCTTCATCGTGCGCTACTTTCTATCGCATCAGGTCGTCTCAAATAAAATGGCTGCTTAACATTTTCTGTTTTAGATTTGGCAAGAAGAAGCGCCATAGAAGGATAGAGCGGATCACCAAATCCAAAGCCAAACTTCTTTAGATCTATAGCTTTTATCTCATCTGGAGCGCAGACTGATGGCCCCTGGACTCTTACCCCGCTTTGATAACTGGCCCAATAAATCTCTTTTCGCCTTGCATCAGTTGCTACCAGGTATGAATCAGCATCAATATCAATTCCATCAAGTGAGCAGACCCCAATCCAAGGAATCTGCCTAGCATTTGCAAAGCTCATAGCAAAGATAATTCCAACTCTAAGCCCGGTATATGGCCCTGGCCCCATTCCAACAACTACTTGATCTATCTTGCTCTCAACGCTGAGGCACTCTTTAAGTAGCTTAGGCAGCGCCTCTGCATGCTCTGTTGCTCCATCATGAAAACCTGAATAAATCAGATCATTATTATTAAATAGGGCAAGTGAGCTGCGATCTGTTGCAGTATCAATAACTAAGGTGTTCATAGGCTAAATCCAGCCCATCTCTGCCCAATACCGCTTGCGCTGAGCACCCGCTCACTGTCTGCCCTTCCAAAGGCAATATCAATTAGTAAATAATCATCACTTAACCGATTAACAAGGCTATCGCCCCACTCAATAACAGTTATTGCTTGCTCTTTAGAGGTGGTGATATCTAAATCATCAAATTCAAATCCTCTAGTATCACTAAGCAGTAGGCGATAGGCGTCAATATGAATTAAAGGCACTTCTGCTTTATGAACCCTTGAAATAATAAAGGTAGGTGAACTAACTCCCTCTATCCCAAGGCCCTTACCAATTCCTACTGCTAGCGCTGTCTTTCCTGCCCCAAGCTCGCCTTTAAGAACTACGACATCCCCAGCTCTTAATTGCTTAGCTAGGCGAAGACCAAAATCTTGCATCTGCTCTGGTGTTTGAATTAACACCGAGGCATATTACCGACTAGTTAAAGAGTGGAGTGCGACCCTTCCAATTGCCAAGTATCCTCTCGGCAGGAGTTGCAAGAACTTTCTCTAGAATACTGGCGTAGATATCACGAAAATCAGTAGTTACAGCTAAATCATCATTTTTCAAGTTATTAAGTGATGGTTGCTCGCCATAGAAACCACCTTTAACTCTCTCGCCTAGAACAAATACCGGACCTGAGGTGCCATGATCTGTTCCATCTGAGGCGTTGCCACGAACTCTTCTACCGAATTCACTATAGACCAGAACCACAACATCTCTTGATCTATTTGTTGCTCGCATTTGTGACATAAATTTAGAAAGTGCCTGACTTACAACTCCAAGAAGAATCGCCTGAGCTCCTTTCTCATCAGCATGAGTATCGAAACCACCAAGGGAAACCGACCAGACTCTAGTTGGAGCACCAGCAGATACAAGTTTTGCCACAATATCTAATTGCTGACTTAAGTTGGTCTCACCTCCAGCATTTCCGCCATTAGCTGTTGGAAGATCTGGCGCTGCTGGAGCGGGAGATTTAAGAATTGGCGTGATATCTGAGGAGACGGTAAAGAGATTTCGCATGGTTCTAGCCGCCATTGCCTGCAGTAAATTATCGCTACGACTTTCAATAGCAAGCTTTATGCAGTCGCTAGCAAGTGATCCACTGGGAACATTTAAACCGCCAAGTGGAAGAACAGAGCCTGACCTCTTACTTCCTGCCAAAAGCGGCGGAAGAACTGAGCCAAGACCAATTGCAAGGAATGGATCCTCAGGCTGACTTTCAACCCATCTTCCTAGCCAACCTGTTTTAGCTGCTCCTAAAAGAGCCGATTGCCAAATTGCCATTGAAGAAAAGTGTGAGCGATCAGAGTTTGGATATCCAACACCGCGCACAATCGCCACCTGATTCTTATTCCAGAGTGAGTGCATCCCGCTCATTGATCCGTTGAGATAGAGATTCTCACCAAGTGGGAGAACATCCTCTGGTTTATATGCAATACCCGGGCGAAGTGATTGATAAATCGGATCATTAACTGGAACAACGGTATTTAAACCATCATTTCCACCATATAAAGTCACAACAACAAGAATCGGAGTTCCAAGGGGCAGCGGTCTTGTAATCGCTGCATTTGCAATCTCCTCAATTGAAAGACTCATAGCAGCAGCGCCAAGTGCCCCTGCCCCTGTTGCTTTAAGAAATTGTCTACGAGTTATTGTGTCCATGGCCTACTCCTATGCGCTCACAACATATTCAGGTGAACAGAGCGCTAAAAGAGCTAAGCGCGCCGGATCATTGATAGCGCCAGTTAGCGCCATTTTCGTTCTGGAGCTCCACTCCACTATTCCTAGCCAATCAGCTAGGCCATCAATCCTTGCCTTTGGTGCAAGTGATGAAATTGGCGAGAGGTCTGCCTCTTTTACTAACTGAGTAGCAAATTGAATTCGATATTGGGCAGATGAAGTTGACAGCCATGCTTGATCTGCGGGCCATCCCCCAACATTTGGTGGAAAGAAAGGAAGCTCGCCCAGCAAGTTTAGATTGTTGCGAATGGTGTTGGGATTAGAGAAATTTGAAGGAGTAATTGATAGCGCTCTGGCGGCCGAGATAAACCAATCAATCGGACTCTTCACCATTGAGTTCTCTGGATTTTCAAGTGCTGAGTGTCTGCCAACTGCATTTATTAATGCCGCTATATCTCGTGAGGCAAAGCTCGAGCTAAGGCTGGTATCGGTAAGTGGATTCATACTTGAGATAAAGCGATACCAAATCCGCTCGGTAATAAATAGCGCACAATCATTTCTAGAAACTAGAAAATCACTTAAAGAACTTGCATCAAATGAACCTTGTGTGCCTAAAACCTTTATTGACCCTGTGAAGTGTTGTTTGGGAAAGAAGTTGACTTGCCCACTTGATTTATCAACTTTATATCCTGTGAGCGCTTTAGCAGTTTCTTTGACATCATCCTCGCTATAGCGATTAACTCCAAGAGTAAAAAGCTCCATCAACTCTCTTGATAGATTCTCATTAGGTGCTTTTATAGTATTTGTCTGTCCATCCAGCCAGAAGATCAAGGCAGCATCATTAACCATCTCTCGAGACATCTGAGCAAAGTTTCCTAAGGCATTTCTTCTCAAAGTTTGATTCTGCAGATACATCGGTAGAGCATCATCAACTTTTTGATAAGAGGTAGCCCAATGGCCATGCCAGAACCAGGTCATTCGCTCGCGAAGCGAATGCTCAGATAAAACCATTCGATCTAGCCACCAGAGGGTGAGCGAAGTTAACTGTGCTCTCTTTTCTGTGGCATAAGCGACAACATCGGGGCTATTTGGCGCTGGGCGTTTTCCTTGATCACGAACTAATGGCTCATCTTGGTTATCGGCAAATGCATCTTGACTAGCAACACTTAGATATTTCTCGGCCGCCTTATCAAAGCCTTCAGCTAAAAGAGTTGTGAACTCGCCAGGCCTTGGGCCGAAACCAAAGCGATGAACTAATCTGGCAATTCTTCTTCGCTC
>Ga0214923_10000166_pt1 | contig 101047 bp, 93 predicted proteins | sample LL1510_MetaG_FD_177993 | JGI IMG/M metagenome (GOLD analysis project Ga0214923, IMG submission 177993) | Freshwater microbial communities from Lake Lanier, Atlanta, Georgia, United States - LL-1510 | ecosystem: Environmental > Aquatic > Freshwater > Lake | place: USA: Georgia | collected... | reverse complement strand
GAATCGTCGCCCCCATCCCTGGATTTTGGAGGTGGTGGTGGGTTTGTTGGCTGGCATTTACCTTCTTCCTTTGCTTTTTCTGGGCCTGGTTTCCCTTAAACCGAAATCGGAAATTCTGGTATTTGACAAGATCTTGCCAGTGCAGTGGACGATGGAACATTACCATCGTCTATTCTCGAATGCGGAGGTCATCCCAATCGGTTCTTGGTTGGCTAATAGTTTTTTAATTTCTTCCTTCACCACGCTGCTGGTGGTGGTGATTTCCGCCCTCGCGGCCTATGCCATCAGCCGTCTTCAGCCCAATTGGGGGAGATGGTTTCTGGTGCTGCTCGCGGCGGCTATGATGTTACCCGGCCAAGTTCTGCTGGTGCCCATGTATCTGATCTTGAATGCGCTTGGCTGGTTGGATTCTCCTCGCGCTTTGGTGATTCCGGCAGCGGCGGGGGCATTCGGCGTCTTTATGTTGACCCGATTTTTCCGGACTATTCCCGACGAGCTAGAAGCAGCGGCGGAAATCGACGGGTGCGGTGCGTGGGGAAAATTTCTCCATGTCGGCCTGCCGCATGCCCGTTCGGCCCTCGTAGCGCTGGGAATTATCACCTTCATTGGAACGTGGAACGACTTTCTCGGCCCGCTGGTGTTTCTTGATTCAATTCGGAAATACACCCTGCCGGTTGGTCTTGCCCTATTTCAATCATCTTATGCCAACGACTATGGCCTGCTTTTCGCCGCCAGCGTTGTTTCTTCCTTTCCCTTATTAGTGGTCTTTGTGATTTTTCAGGCCCAGATCGTCCGCGGGATCAGTTTTACCGGCATGAAGGAGTAGAATGTTATTCCTAAGGAGAAAAGGAGTTGGGTGATATTTCTTGGACCGCGACCAAAACCGTGAAATTACAGGGGGGTTGAGGAGGAATTGACCGAGAAATCGACCGGCGGGTGAGAAAATTCACCGAAAATAGCGTTCAATAGTAGGTCAATGCCATGCTCAATGAGCAAACAACACCACAGTCAATCCATGTCAAACCACGGTCAATCCACAAACAACGCTAAACAATCCATAAACTTAAAAAACAACGCGAAACAACGCCATAACTTAACCAGAACGGGGTTTTAAGGGGTGCGAAAGTGGGGTTAAGTTCAAAAGAGGCCATTCCAGGCCGGGAACCTGACCGAGAAAATACCGAGAATCTACCGGGAGCCCGACCGGGAATATGACCGAGAACTAAAATTAAATACCCCGAAAATACCCTTAAAATAGGCTGAAATTACCCCGAAAAGGGGCCGAAAATACCCCTTAATTCCGTTAAATCCCCGACCTGAGGGCTGCGGTGGCAATTGAGGCTCGAAAACAAGCGGCCTTAGGTGCAGCAAAAGCTTCTTCGGGCCACTTTGCACCCCTCTGCTCCATTTCGCGTTTTAGAGCGGCCAAAGGTTTGGCGAGATTGTAGTGCTGGACCATTTTCAGGATGAATTGACGGAACTCGTGTTCCCAAAGAACACCCTTGCTCTCCCGTTGCATCAGCATGCCAATCAGCTCTAGAGCTTTTATACGGTCATTTAAAACGCGTTTAGGGGCATCCTCGTTTTCATTTTGGCGAACCATCTGCCAGAGATCATATGTTTTCCGGTCGAAGGGATGACCGAGGGTGGATTGGAGCCTCTTTTTGTTCCAGGAAAGGGGGTCGATCCCGGTTAGCAGGTGGATAGCGTCCTTGGTTCGGTTGGTCAGAGGCCGGCGGGACTGCTCAATCAGCTTTAGCATCGGGGTGGAGATCCCAATCTTTTGGGCGAACTGTTCCTGTGTGAGTGCGGTGATTTGGCGAGCGGCATGAAGTGGGTGTATTTCGGAAGGAACCCGAGTCGGTCGGCGGGGTTTAATATTCTTCACTTGACAAAGGATACATGTATCTACTATATTGGCAATATGAATGATGACTTAAGTATCAATCCGACGGAGTCAGCCTCGACAGGTTGGCATAATCAACAATATCTGACGCGCGAACAAGTGGCGGAATTTTTACAGGTTTCGACACGGACGGTGAGTGAGATGACTACAAAGGGAATCATTGTGGCGATCAAGTTGGGAACGGGAAAAAATTCCACGACCCGCTACCGCAAGGAGTCGCTAGAAGCTGCCTTGAAGCGGTTAGAGGGTTGGTAGTCTCTAGGGGCGGATGGCCCAAAACTTTGAGGCCTCTGCTTTAGTGACGGCCTGAAAGTAGTGTTTCTTCACCATCGCGGGTGAATTTCCCATCTCCTCGGCTACTTGGTAGACGTTTTTAATTTCGGCCATTCGATAGGAGCCGAAGGAGTGTCGACTGGCATTCTTTTTCCAGGGGATCTTGCTTCGGATTTCCATTTCACTCATTCGTTTTTCCATTCGCATATTCGGTATGATGCGGCCGCTTTTCGGGGGCTTAATCTTGGCTAGGAAAGCGGCAAGGGGAGGGAGGATGGGGACAATTCGACGGCCCAACTTCATTTTGGATCCAGCGGCTTTGACTTCGATATGGGATTCGTCCGGATCCGGGTGAGGTTTCACCTGTGACCAGTCCATTACACAGATTTCGCAGGTACGGATTCCAGCAAACATGCCAATGGCAAAAAAGCCGAGTTCATCCTCATGAGCGGTATGGAGTATTTTCTTTGCCTCCTCTGGAGTCCAAATTTCGATTTCTGCGGGTTTTACGGCATCGCGATCCAACTTATGGGCGACAGTCTTTTCGTTTTCGGGGATGTATCGACCTTTGGCGTAATTAAAGAGCTGAACGAGAAGGCCGATCTTATTATTGCGAGTACGTCCTGAGTATTTGGTGAGGGTTTCTTCGAGGTCTTCGAGGGTCACGGCCATGATAGGCTTTTTTAATCTAGGAGCAGCGGTGCCGAGGAGGAAGTTGCGTAGGTCCTTAATCCAGTTGTCGCCGCGTCCACGGTTTGTTTTGTCGGCAATCATCTCCTCTGCGACTTGGGCTACAGAAGCGTCCCGGATGGTTCTGATGCGTTCGAGGTGAGTTTGGACAAAGCCTGGGATGTTGCGGCCGGAGAGAAGTTTGTGGGCTTGGGCAAAATCGGTGACGGCTTTCTCAAGACTGACTCCAATGTCGGCCAAAACTCTTTTTGCGCGATTGAGTTGGTCGAGGTCGGTGATATCGGCGGTGGCAGCTTCGACCCGACCAGCCCGTAGATTGGCGAGGATGCGACGGGCTTCGGATTTAGCGGAAGGGTAGTCGCTGAAGTATTTTCGGATGCGTTGTCGGCCCTGCCAATAAACCAAACGGAACCCTTTTCTTAATTTCGTTTTATCGACGTAGATCGTTACGGCGAAGGAACCGTCTTTGATTTTCTCCGGTTTGGTCAGGGTGGGAGTGGATGGTCTCAACGATGTACATTCTGTCCACTAGCTGACCACTCGAGCAAACTAAATATGCAACTACTTGACTAACAACCTACCGGCGGAGGGGGTCGAACCCACACGCCCTTGCGGGCAACGGATTTTGAGTCCGTCGCGTCTGCCAGTTCCGCCACGCCGGCTAAGGTAAGATTCATAATCCTCCATAGGATGGGGTTGTGACAAGGGGTTTTCCTTATCCAGAAGTAGGGTAGAATCATCGAGTGAAATATTTGCGTTATGGTCTTTGGGGATTGGCTCTTGGGATGGTTGTGTGGTGGGTAAGCGATAGGATGATTGGAACGAAGCAAGAGGAGGTGGAGCCCCGTGTGCGAAGCGTTTCGAGTCAAAAAATTGATCGAATGTTGGGCTCTGAATCACCCAAGGCAGACCAGGTTAAGAAAGGCAAAGTGAAGGGGACTTTTGATGGGGCGATCGATACGGGAGCAGGGCAGGAGATTCCCGGGGAAAAGATTCTTCGGTTTAAGGACAAGTCTGCCTACCAGCGGTTTCTCAAGTCGGCACCAGCGGGTTTGGTTTTAGATCAGATGGACGGGTTGCAGGCGATTCGGGTGAAGGATGGGGAGTGGTTGAAATCGATGGCCAAAACATCCGACATGGAGGTAGGGAAGAACTACTATGTGGCAGTTCCTGAGGTTCCTGGGGAAGTTCAAACGATGGGAGATGCGTTTTATCGTGTGGTGGGATCAGATGCACTAAAGTTGATGGGGGCCGAGAGCGTTTCAGGAAATTGGGGCAAAGGGGTTCTGTTGGCGTTACTAGATACGAGTCTAAATCCGACCAGTATAAGTCTTGGAAGTGAGGAGGGACACGGAACAGCTATGGCGTCTTTGATTGGGGGAAGGGGAGGTGCGGCGCCAGGGGCAAAGATTCTGGGGTTTACGGTTTTGGATGGGAAGGGGACGGGCGATAGCTTTTCTTTGGCGAAAGCCATTTATGCGGCAGTGGATCAGGGGGCAAAAGTGATTAACATGAGTTTAGGATCGTCGGGGGACTGTGGGGTCGTACGGGAGGCTGTTGCGTATGCGCTTTCCAAACAGGTGGCTTTGGTGGCTGCAGCGGGGAATGAGGCGGTGAATCGGGTGGCATATCCAGCGGCATATGAAGGGGTGGTGGCGGTGGGATCGGTAGACGGGGATCGGGGAAATGCCCAGCATCTCTATTTTTCGAACCGAGGAAAAGCTGTGGATGTGGTGGCCCCTGGATTTGCGGTCGTGGCAGATTGGCCGGGAGGAAAAAAGGTCGAAGTAAGTGGAACATCGGCATCCACGGCTTTGGTAAGTGGAGCGATTGCTGCAGTTCTGTCGAGAGAGCCCAATTTAACGGGAAAGCAGGCGGCCGATTTAGTCATCCGTTATGCGAATGATACGGGTGTGGCGGGTGTGGATGAGGAGACGGGTGCTGGTGTTGTTGATTTGCAAAGAGTGTTTGAGAGAAATCAGCGTGGCATTGTTGATTTGGCAACAGCGGGAGTGGTGCTGGATTCAAAAAATGGAAAAGTAACCGTGGCGGTGCAAAATCGGGGGACGGAGACGGTAAGTTCCCCAGTGATTGAGATTCGTGCGGGGGGAACAACGCGGAAATTTATTCCAGGGTCGTTGGCTCCAGGTCAGTCCATGGAGGAGTTTGTGCAATTTGATCCAGCAAGAGCCAAACAGGAGGGAGGGATTGCGGTCGGAGCCAATGTGGAGGCCCCGAAGGGAAGTGATCAGAGAAATAAAAACGATATGTGGTCGGGTTGGTTTAAGATTTCAAAGTAGGGTGGGGAAAAGCGCGGTTTTTGATTAACCCGGAACTTCGGATTGGAGGGGGGCGTCGCCGAGTTGCATGGGTTCAAGAATGATATCTTTCACGGTGCCGCCGGCCGGGATCATGGGAAGTACGTGTTCGGTATAAGGGACCATTACGTCGAGAACGTAGGCGGTTTTCGAGGCAAGCATACGTTGGAGGGCAGGGCGGATCTCCTCAGGTTGTGTGATGCGTTCGGCGGGAACCCCGAAGCCTTGGCAGATCGGCAGGTAATCGGGGAAGATTGCTGTAGGAGATTTGGGATCACCCAAGAAGGTGTGACCGCGGTTGCTGGCGAAGAAGCGGTCCTCCCACTGGACAACCATGCCGAGGTACTGGTTGTTAATGATGATGGCTTTGGCAGGAATATTTTCCGCAATGGCGGTGGCTAACTCCTGTACGTTCATCAGGAAGGAACCGTCGCCGTCGATATCGATGACCTCACGGTCGGGGCAAGCGACTTTGGCCCCAAGCGCAGCTGGGTAGCCGTATCCCATCGCACCCAAACCTGCGGAGGTTAGGAAGCTGCGGGGGTGATGGAAGTCATAGAACTGTCCTGCCCACATCTGGTGCTGACCGACGCCCGTGGTGATGATGGCCTCGCCTTTGGTCAGGCGGCATAGCTCCTCAATGACTTGCTGGGGCATGATTCGGCCAGGGATAGATTTGTAGGAGAAGGGATATTTTTTGCGCCACGTGTCGATCTGTTCGCGCCACTTTTGGAATCGTTTGGGCAGGTGGGAGTGGGAGCGGCGGGATAAGATCTGATTAAGATTTTTCAGGGCAAGCCGCACATCAGCAAGGATGGGAAGGTGGACGACCTTATTTTTATTGAGCTCGGATGCATCCACATCGATGTGAACGATGGTGGCTTTTTTTGCGAATTCAGAAACTTTTCCTGTGACACGGTCGTCAAAGCGAACTCCAAACGCTAGGAGTAGATCGCAATCATCGACAGCGTAGTTGGCGTAGACGGTTCCGTGCATGCCAAGCCATTTGAGAGATTGAGGATCGGTTTCAGGAAAACCTCCGACACCCATGAGAGTGGTCGTCACTGGGATTCCTGTGCTTCGGGCGAATTTCAGTAGATCGGCTTCGGCCTCCGAGGTGATGATTCCGCCTCCGACGTACAAAACGGGGCGGTCGGCTTTTTCGATCAGGCCTAAGATTTCGTTGAGAGCCACTTCGTCTGGCGCAGGTAGGGGACGAAATCCGGGAATATCCATTGTGGCGGGCCAGGTCACCTGAGCCGTAGCTTTTTGGACGTCTTTAGGAATATCGATCACAACGGGGCCCGGGCGACCCGAGGTAGCGATGTGGAAAGCTTCTGCGACAATACGGGGGATGTCGCCCGGATGCATGACGAGGTAGCTATGTTTGACGATGGGCAGGGTTACGCCGAATACATCGGTTTCCTGAAAGGCGCCTCGGCCGATCGCGGTTGTGGGGACTTGGCCCGTGATGGCAACCATCGGAACGGAGTCCATAAAGGCATCGGCGATTCCCGTGACAAGATTAGTGGCTCCTGGGCCTGAGGTAGCCATGACGACGCCGACTTTTCCAGTCGCGCGGGCGTATCCCTCTGCCATGAAGGCCCCGCCTTGTTCGTGACGGGGAAGAATGGTGCGGATTTTTTTAGAACGTGTCAGGGATTGGTGGAGCATCATGCTCGCACCGCCGGGGTAGGCGAAGATGGTGTCGACGCCAGCGTGTTCGAGAGCCTGGACAAGGAGATCGCATCCCATGGTGGGGGGCGACAGCTTGGATCGAGCCTGGGAGGGTTTCTTCGAGGGAGACTTGGATTTCACTTTGCTCATAAAAATAAATCATAGTCGTTCAAAACGGCAAATTCTAGCTAAATTATCGATTTTTAAATTGACCAGTCTGACCAGTCGAATAATATAAGTTTATGAAATCGGTGCCCGCTTATGAAGCGAAGTCGAAATTTTCCGAGTATTTGAGGGCAGCCTCAGAGGGGGAGACTTTTGTGATCACGCGCAATGGGCAGCGGATGGCGGAGTTGAGACCTTGTCAGGGGCCTGAGTTGCGAAGAAAGAGGGGTATGATGAGGGAAAAGTTTGCGGCTTTAGGCGAGAAGTTTAGTCGCCCGTTGGAGGAGTTTTCTGCACCCGCATGAAACTGCTGATTGATACGGCGGCGTTAATCTGGTTTTTGCGTAAGGACGAGGAGATTTCAGCTCGTGCGGCTGGTGCGATTGAGGATTCGCGGAATCAGGTTTATGTGAGTGGGGCCGCGTTGTGGGAGATTTCGGTCAAGGCTGCGACGGGGGCGTTGGTGGCTCCTGAGGGCTTGGGGGAAACGTTAAGTCAGGATTTAGAGGAAGCGGGGTTTCGAATTCTTCCGATTGAGGGTAGGCATGCGGAGGAGGTGTATCGGCTTCCTCGGGTCCATCCAGATCCGTTTGATCGGCTAATGATTGCGCAGTGTCGATGTGAAAAGATGACGGCGGTGACGAATGATGTGACGTGGTCGGATCGGCGGTATGAGATAGCGACAGTATGGAAGTAAGCGGCCATCCTACGCTCCTAGCCCGCTTCGCGGAGTAGCTACGAAGGGTTGGTAGTTAGATGTGTTTGGAATCGGCGTGGTCTTTGACCGTGTAGCCGGATTCCTGGCGTTTGTGATTCACCTCGTTTTTCTTCACGTAGCCTTGATAGATGTCCTCGGCGGTCATGCCGAGGGTCTGGGCCAGTGAGACGAGGAAGTGGAAGAGATCAACCACTTCGACGCGGGCGTTTTGTTCATCGATCTTTTGATATTTGGCCCACCATTTCCAAGGGAAACTATCGATCAGCTCAGCGAGTTCTTGAGACATGGCCCGGGTGTAGTTGAGAGCCCACTTGGTTTTTTCGTCTGGGGAGAGGTTGGCTAGATCGACCCCGATCTTTTTGTTGAGGAGGTCCTGCATGCGGAAGATTTCGTCTAATTTGTCGTGTGATGACATAGAGTAGGGGTAGCGGGTAGGAGCGGAAGAGGGAGACTTTTTTACAGAAAAACAGAGTTGGGTGTGAAGAAATCGGCAAGCAGGTTGGACGGAGGGAAGGGGAAAGGGTAACAAGGAAGGATGCGTGATGTCGTAATTTTAGGAAGTGGATGTGCGGGTTGGACGGCCGCTCTTTATCTGGCGCGGGCAAATTTAAAGCCCCTGGTTTTGACGGGAACACAGATGGGGGGATTGCTGACCACAACTTCGATTGTGGAAAATTATCCTGGGTTTCCCCAAGGAGTGGATGGGACGGCCTTAATGGTGCAGATGATGGAGCAGGCGCAAAAGTTTGGAGCCGAGGTGGAGTTTGGGGTGGTGGCGGATCAGGTTACTTTGGGAAAAGGAAAGCAGCAGATTTGTGCCGGAAAAAAAATCATTGAGACGAAAGCTTTGATTGTTTCCACGGGAGCGGGGCACCGTCATTTAGATGTTCCGGGGGAAAAGGAGTTGGAGACGAAGGGAGTGACGTACTGCGCAACGTGTGACGGGGCTTTGCCGATGTTTCGCAATCAGCCTGTGGTTGTTGTGGGGGGAGGAGATTCGGCGTGTGAGGAGGCGACATTTTTAACGCGATTTGCATCGAAGGTTTATCTGGTGCATCGCAGGGGAGAGTTACGAGCCTCGAAGATCATGGCGGAACGGGCTTTGGGAAATCCAAAGATTCAGCCTGTTTGGAATTCTGTGGTGGAGAGTGTGGAGGGAGTGAAGGAGGGTAAAGTGACAGGGGTCAAGTTGAAGGAGAGTGGAACTGGAAAGAGTTCGGTTCTCGCGTGCGCGGGTGTTTTTATTGCGGTCGGACATGTTCCCAACACGCAGATTTTTAAAGGACAACTCAATATGGATGAGGCGGGCTATTTAAAGTTGGAGTCGGGGAGTCGGACGAATGTGGAGGGGGTTTTTGGGGCGGGGGATTGTGCGGACAAGGTGTACCGGCAGGCCATCACTGCAGCAGGGATGGGGTGTATGGCCGCGATTGACGCGGAGCGCTACTTAGCTGGAGGTTGAGTCGCCGCCGGAGGGGCGGTGGGGACGGGTGCAGCGGAGTTGGGTGGGGGGGGGAGGCTTTCGAGGAGGGAGCGGGCTTCTGGAAGAAAGGCACTTCCTGTTTTTGCGGCAATGATATCGGTGAGGACTTGGCGGGCGGCCTCGGGTCGATTTTCCTGAATCTGTATGCGCGCGAGGCCAACGGCGGATCCGGTACGGAAAGCGTCAGTAGGTTGGGTTGTCATGATTCGGAGGAAAAGGGTTTGGGCTGCGGCGTGATCTCCGCTGGCGGCGAGCTGGTTGGCTTGGGCGAAGCGGGCGGCAGAAGCGAGGGGGTGGGAGGGGAAGTCGCGGGTAAACTTTTCATAGAGGGATGCGGCTTCGCGGAACTCTTTTTTTGAGGTGGCGGAGGAGGCTGATTCTAGAATGGCGAGGGCGGTGGCAGGTTGACCGGGGTAGTCGCGGATGAGCTGAGCCCAGGTCTCAGGCCCTGGTTTGGTCTCGAGCAGGAGATTTGATTCGGATCTGGCTTTTTCCGATTTGGAGTATTGCCAGAGGAGAAGGGCGATGCCGGCGAGTAGGGCAAGGGTGATCGGGATGAGGATGCGGGGTTGAAGCCAGGGAGGGATCTGGGCAGGGAGGAGGCGGGGCTCCTCTGATGGGACGGTGGTAGGGGACGACATGAGGCGATGAGGATGGGAAAAGGTAGGCTTGAGGGCAAGTCAGTACCTTCATGGGGGGTGAATTTTGGGGGTCATTCAAGATGCAAATAGGTGTTGACGTTGTGGTTAGATGTGGGTAAAAATGGGTAATCGAGGTGAAATCTGTTTATTCGTGGTGAACAAATACATATGACGATGAAAGAGGCGTATACGGATCGGTTTGAGTTTTCCTTGGACGACAAGGGAAGACTTTCCGTGCCTGTGGAGTGGCGGGGGGAAGCATTCGAGAAGCGATTTTTGGTGATGCCTTCGTCAGACGGATGTTTGCGAATTTACCCTGCGAGTTTTCTTGGAAGAGAGATGGAAAAGTTGTCCAGCCTCGGAGCGACTTCTGCCGATGCGCGTCGGAAAAGTTTGGAAAAGCTGGCGAGTGTAATTCAGGCGGCCGAGCCGGATCAGCAGGGGAGAATCATGATCCGCGAAAAATTTAGGCAACACGCGGGGTTGGGTCGGCAAGCGGTTTTAGTGGGAAGGTTGGATCATTTTGAAGTTTGGGACCCGAAGAAGTGGAAAAAAATTGCCCCGCCCGCCACGACCTTCGAAGAAGTGGCCAAGGAGGTGGGACTATGATGATCGATTCGATCGCTTTTGTGCCTCGCCATATTTCGACGGGAGTCTGCCTTCCTCACTCCCCGAAACTTTTCCACGGTACCGCAGTTCATCGTCGCTCCAAAAGTGGCCGATGGCTCTCGCGGTGTCGGGAACTCCTCCGAATTACCGGGGGAAGAAAAACAACCGACTCTCGCAACTGATACCGTAGGACGCGCCCGGGAGGCACGTTCCAGCGGATCGGTTCGGGCGTCCCAGGAGGTAGAATATGGACTGGAAGCAGATGATGAGGGGAAAACTCGCATGCGGCTTTTCTTGCCGCCGAGACGGTTCCGGAAGAGTCGAGGGTCATGGGGTGGTGAAGCTTCCGAAACGCAATGCCTATGAAATCATCGGCCTCCGGCGACCCGTCCGACGGGAAATCCTCCGGTTGCGTCCCACCCCCTAAGGCGTGGAACACGTCCCTGTTCTTTTGGAGGAGATCTTGACCATGTTGCAACCGGCTCCTGGGCGCACAATGTATGACGCGACGTTTGGGCGCGGGGGTCATACTCGAGCCTTCCTGAAGCAGGGTGCCCGTGTGGTGGCTCTGGATGTGGATCCTGCCGCCGAGGCAGAGGCGGAAAAGTTGACGGCTGAGGTGGGTGCAGATCGGTTTCGTTTCCACCGTGTGAATTTCAGTGATTTGGCCAGCGTGGCGGAGAAAGAGGGTGCTGCGGATGGCCTTTTGCTGGATCTGGGAATTTCCTCTCCGCAAGTGGATCAAGCCGAGAGAGGATTTAGTTTTCAGCAGAGCGGTCCGCTGGATATGCGCATGGATCCGACCCGGGGTACGACGGCGGCTGATCTGGTGAACCATTTGTCCGAGCCAGAGTTGAGAAATCTTTTGCGGGATGGTGGGGAGGATCGGGATCCAGGAAAAATTGCACGGGCGATTGTGAGAGCCCGACCTTTGGCCACGACGGCGGACTTGGCCACAGCGGTATGCCGAGCGACACGACCTGCCCGGCCGGGGATCAAGCATCCTGCGACAAGAACGTTTTTGGCTCTTCGCAGAGCAGTGAATCGGGAGGGAGAAGTGTTGGATCGTGCTTTAGCGGCGGTTCCGAAAGTTTTGCCAGCAGGGGGAAGGATGGCGGTGTTGACGTATCACTCGGCGGAGGATCGGGTGGTGAAACATTGGATTCGAGATCATGCGGAGGAGGAAAAACGGGAGATGGGAATGGCTTTTGGGCAGCCCAATCCTGAGCGTTGGGTGAAAGCGTTAGATGAGAGCGTGCCCACGGAGGAGGAGATTGCAAAAAATCCTCGTGCGCGAAGTGCACGATTACGTGGAGCCGAGCGATTGGGGGAGGTGAAGTCGTGAGTCGTAATCAGATCCGCAGAACGAATCAGGTGGGAGGAACGCAGTTGGCTCGTTTTCTTTTGGCGGCGGGTCTGGCGACCTCCTTGGTCGTGGCTTTTGTTCTTTTGCATGTCTCGAACATTCGGGCTGCTGGAGAGTTGAAAAAATTGGAGACGGCCAGGGCTAGGCAGGAGGATGTTTTAAAATCGGCGCGTCTCTTGTCCGAAAAGTTGCGGTCTCCCAAGTATTTGACCGAGCAGGCGGCGCATATGAATTTAGGTTTGGTCAGCGTGAGTGAGTTGGAAATGTATGAGGCCCCTGTTCGGAAAACTTGGCAAGCGACGGATTTGGCAAAAGAGGAGGCAAGGTGAACCCACGCCGGCGAATCATGGCGGTATCGTTCGTTTTCGCTTTTTGCTTAACGGTTGTGTCGTGCAAGTTGATTTGGATTCAGTTGGTGAAGCAGGAGAGTTATCGGGCGGAAGCGATTCGCTGTCATACCCGCGGGGAACCCGTACCAGCCCAGCGAGGCTCCATTTTGGATGTGAGTGGTCGGGTGCTCGCACAGAGCATGCCGCTCATTGAGGTTCATTTGGATGGGAAGATTCTTGCGCAAGAGCCTAAGGAACTGCCTGTGATTGCTTCAATTTTGGGGGTTTCTGCCGAGTGGTTGAAAGGGCAAGTGGACCCCGAGAATCGGTATCTAAAAATTGCTGAGGGAATTAGTGTGGAGACGGAGGGGAAATTAAAGGCCGGCAAGTTGCGCTCTGTCATTACGGAAAGAAAAACGTCGCGAAATTATCCGAACGGATCGGAGACGGCTCAAATTTTAGGGTATGTGAATTCGATGGAAGTGACGCCAGTAGGAATGGCTAAGCCACTGACGGTGGAGGTGGGTGAAGCGGGTGTTGAGAAATCGATGGATCGGTACCTGCGAGGAGTGCCTGGAGAGAGGCGAATCATTCAAGACGTGAGACGCAGAGAAATTCCTTACTTCCGACTGAGTGATCGTCCTGCGCGGGATGGATATCATGTCGTTCTGACCGTCGATCAAGGAATCCAGCACGTTGTGGAGCGGGAGGCCGATGCATTAGTGGAAAAGTATCAGCCTGAGACTTTGCAGATTGTCGTGCTTCGTCCGAGTACGGGGGAAATTTTGGCGATGGTGAGTCGGCCCACTTTTGATCCGAACCAGAGAGCTACGTACGAATCTTGGGCGGTGAAAAATCGGATTCTGGCAGACACCTACGAGCCTGGATCCACCTTTAAAATTGTGACGGTAGCGGCCGGATTGAATGAGAAGGTGGCCGATCTGAACAGCACATACTTTTGTGAAAATGGAGAGATGTTTTATGGGGGATCGTCACTGAAGGATCATGAGGCGTATGGCATGTTGACGTTGCGGGAGGTGGTAGCGAAATCGAGCAACATCGGAATGGCAAAGTTGGCAATTCAGTTGGGTGAGGAGAAGGTGTATGAGTACGCGAGGTTGTTTGGTTTTGGGCAGAAAACGCAACGGGGGGAAGGAACGCTACCTGGGGAGGAGGGAGGTTTGCTAAGGCCGATCCGAAGGTGGAGCAAGCTTTCGATCACGCGTATTCCAATGGGGTACGAAGTGGCCGCTACAAATTTGCAAATGGCCTTGGCTTACGGTGCGATCGCCAACGGGGGCAAGAGGATGGAGCCACGCATCATCAAAGCCGTGGTGGATCGTGATAATCGGGTCGTGTTGCAGTTCCTTCCAAAAGTGGTTTGTCAGGCAGTTCAGCCTGAAGCAGCAGAAAAAATGGTGGAAGCATTACGGGGTGTGGTTTCGGATCAGGGCACGGCTGAGGGGGCACAAGTTCCCGGATATGAGGTGGCTGGAAAAACAGGGACTGCAAAAAAAGTGGTTCAAGGAGACTATGCGAAGGACAAGTACCGAGCGTCCTTCATCGGATTTCTTCCAGCCGAAAAACCCGAATTTCTCGTCTCCATCATGGTGGATGATCCGAAGGGAAAAGTTTATTACGGAGGATTGGTTGCAGGTCCCGCGTTTAAAAATATCGCGACTCAGGTGGCGGAGCAGTTGCACTTAAATCGAGGGGCTGTGGTGGCACGCCGATCCTCACCATGAAGCTGACGGATGTCATGAAAGGAGTTGAGGTGAAGGAGTGGCAGGGAGGCCAAGAGGCAGATGTGTCGAGCTTGGCGTACGAATCCCAAAAGGTTCGAAAGGGTTCCATTTTCTGTACATGGAAGGGGGAAAAAAGCGACGGGCACGCGTATGTACCAGATGCGCTTCAGCGCGGTGCAGTGGCCGTAGTGGCGGAGCAGAAAACGAAAGAAGCGAAGGTTCCAAGAATCCGGGTGGAGAGCGGACGGAGAGCCTTGGGAAGGATGGCGGCAAATTTTTATGGAAACCCATCCAAAGAGCTGCGTGTGTTGGGTTTGACGGGGACGAATGGAAAGACCTCCACGGCTTTGCTTGTGCAATCGTTGTTTCAAGGTTGTGGGTTGAGTTGTGGTTATCTGGGGACGATTGGGAATGATGTAGGCAGGGGGATTCAGCCGGCGAAACAAACGACTCCAGAAGCTTTGGATCTGCAGGCGATGTTGGCTGAGATGCGGGAGAATGGGTGTCGTGCGGCATCGATGGAGGTGAGTTCCCATGCATTAGAGCAGGGTCGGACAGAGGGAGTTCATTTTGCGGGCGCCATTTTCACAAATTTGGGAAGAGATCATTTGGATTATCACAAAACGATGGCGGCGTATGAGAATGCAAAGGGGAAGTTATTTGAGGGACTTACGGAGGGAGCTTTCGCGGCGATTCATCAGGAGGATCCTGCTGGGGTAAGGATGGGAGCGCGGTGCCGTCCGGGGGTTCGAGTCGTTACGTACGGAATCGATCGGGGGGATGTGCATACGAAGAATTTGCGAATGGGAATGGAGGGAAGTTCGTTTCTTCTTTGCACGCCTGAGGGGGAGGTGCCAGCGACCCTTCCGTGGTTGGGGCGCTTCAATGCATCCAATGCCTTGGCTGCTGCTGCGGCTGCGATGGAGGCTGGCTTTTCAGCTGAAAAGGTTGCGGCGGGTTTAGGGCGCGCACCTGCGGTCCCTGGTCGTATGGAGAAAGTGGCCCATGCGGGTGAAATTTCCGTTCTGATTGATTACGCCCATACGGAGGATGCAGTGGGGGCTGCTTTGAGTACGTTAAAACCTTTCACTCGAGGATCGTTGTGGGTGGTGTTGGGTGCGGGAGGAGATCGCGACCCGGGAAAGCGACCGGCGATGGCAGCGATGGCAGCCCGGTGGGCAGACCGGATAGTGCTGACTTCCGATAATCCGAGGAGTGAGGATCCAAAAAAGATTTTGAAAGAAATGGCGGCAGGGTTGCCCAAGGGTGCTTCCGTCCAAGTTTTGGAAAATCGCGTCGAAGCGATTCGAGCGGCTGTGTTATCTGCAGCTGCAGGAGATGTAGTGTTGGTCGCTGGCAAAGGGCATGAGGAGTATCAGGAAATTCGTGGAGAGAAGTTGCCTTTTTCCGATCGGCGCGAAGTGGAGCGGGCTTTGGCGGAGAGGAGTCGATCATGAAATCCCTCTCTTTATCCACCTTGGCAGAGTTGGCGGGAGCGGAGTTGATTGCAGGAAATGGAGAGAGGGTGGCTACGGGTGTGGGGATTGATTCGAGAACGATCCAGCCTGGTGAACTTTTTGTGGCGATTCGTGGGAAAAAGCAGGATGGGCATGCGCATGTATTAGAAGCGGCGGAGAAAGGTGCGATTGCGGCTCTCGTTGAAAAACCTGTGACCGTGAAAGTAGCACATGGATTTTCAATCCTTAGTGTCCCGAATACTCAAATCGCGCTCCAGAAGATGGCAAAAGGGTACCGACGCCTTCTCTCGGTGCGTGTTGCATCGATCACTGGCAGTTCGGGTAAAAGCAGCACCAAAGAAATGTTGGCCGCTGTCCTTGAGACAACGGGGCGAACCCATCGGACGAAGGGAAATTTGAATAATCACTTTGGGGTCCCGCTCACCTTGCTGGGAATCGGGGCTGAAGATCGTTGGGCGGTGGTTGAGTTAGCGATGAATTCTCCTGGAGAGATTGGTGCTTTGGCTGAACTGGCGGGCCCTGAGGTGGGAGTAGTTACGAATATTGGGTGGGCGCATATCGAGGGGATGGGCTCAAAAGAGGAAACGGCGAAGGAGAAGGGCGCGTTGTATCGGGCACTTCCGGCGGATGGGCTTGCCATCAGCAATGCGGATGATCCTTTGGAAAAGATTACTTTGGAAGGGTGTCGGGCGAGAGTGGTGCGGGTCGGTAGATCGAAAGGGGCGGATTATCGAATGGGAGAGGTCACGTGTGAGGGGAATTCAACAAGATTTGTGTGTGAAGGCCCAAGAGGGAGGATGGCAGTTCGAATATCTGTTCCAGGTGCGCACATGGCGATGAATGCGGCACAAGCATGGGCGGCTGGGGTGGAGCTAGGAGCGGAGCCCAAGGCGGCGGCCACAGCATTGGAGAAGGTTCAGCTACCTCCAGGCAGGGTGAAGTTAGAAACGTATGGGGAGGGGTGGCTTTTGGATGACAGTTACAATGCCAACCCGGACAGCTTGCTGGCTGGACTACAAACTCTTGAAGATCTTCCTGGGAATGGAAGGAATGTAGCTTTGCTTGGAGCGATGGCGGAGTTGGGGACCTTTTGTGAAATGTTGCATGAAGAGTCTGGTGCTGCAGTCGCACGACGAAAGATTGGAATCTGTCTTGTGGTTGGAGCGGATGGGAAGTTTCTTGTCGAAGGAGCCCAGCGAGTGCGACCTGGGGATTGGGTCCGTTGGTTTTCTAAAAAAGAGGAACTGCTACAAGCCTATCGGAAGATGGCGCAACCGGGGGATCGAATTCTGGTGAAAGGAAGTCGGCGAGAAGGGATGGAGACGGTGGCGGCACAACTTCGGGGAGCGAAATAATTATGCTGTACTATTTAAGCCTTCTGACTGACTGGTTTGGACCTTTGAACGTCTTTCAGTATGTGACGTTTCGAACGGTAGGTGCGGCGATGACCTCCTTTGGTTTCTGTTTGTGGATTGGGCCTGCGGTGATTGATGCGCTGCATCGGCTTAACTTGGGGCAACCCTTGAGAAAAAAGTCCGAGGTGCATCGGCTTGCGGATTTACATGAAAGTAAGCAGGGAACACCGACGATGGGTGGAGTCTTAATTTTATTTTCCCTGACTTTAACCTGTGTGCTGTGGGGGCGTCCCACGAGTCCGTATCTTTGGCTTGCGTTGGGAAGTACCCTTGCTTTGGGAACGCTGGGATTTTGTGATGATTACGCGAAGGTACGGAAGAAGAGTTCGGGTGGATTGGGGGGGAGGCAGAAGTTATTTGTGCAAGCACTCGTCGCAGGGGGTGTGGCGGGTGTTCTTATGTTGATGCCGCAGGCGAGAGAGGCAGCTCTGAAATTACAAATTCCTTTTGTTCGTGAGGATTTCTTTATGCTCCAGCTCCCAGTTTGGGGTGCGATTCTTTTCTTCATCTTCATTATTGTTGGAAGTTCGAACGCGGTGAATCTAACGGATGGGTTAGATGGATTGGCCTCAGGGTGTATTTTAACCGTAGCGCTTGTGTTGGGGCTGTTTGCCTATCTCTCCAGCCACGCAAAATTGGCTTCGTATCTATTTTTGCCTCGGCTTCCCGGTGGAGAGGAGTTGGTGATTTTTTGTGCGGCTCTCTTTGGATCGTCCTTGGGATTTCTATGGTTCAACTGTCACCCCGCAAAAGTTTTTATGGGAGATACGGGGTCCTTGGCATTGGGTGGCGCGGTAGGGGTTGTGGCGATTTGTATTAATCAGGAACTTTTGCTGGCCGTGATCGGGGGTGTTTTCGTTATGGAGGCTCTGTCCGTGATTTTGCAGGTTGCTTCATTCCGTCTTACCGGGAAACGAATTTTTGCCATGTCACCGATTCATCACCATTTCGAGCTCCGAGGTTGGAGTGAAACGGCTGTGGTGACACGGTTTTGGATTTTGAGTGTGGTCTTCGCTTTGGCGGGACTGACTTCCCTGAAGTTGCGGTGAAAGGAGCTATGGAATCATGGATTGGAAAAAAGGTTATCGTATTGGGAATCGGTCGCAGCGGTCAGGCTGCGGCGGGGTGGCTACTGTCTCAACGTGCGGAAGTAACGATGTTTGACGAGAGCAAAACCTTGGTGGCAAAAGCCTCTGCGCAAGATTGGAAGAGCCGTGGAGTGAGCATGGTTTTAGGATCGGAAAAACTTCCTCATACGCGTTTTGATTGCGCGATTCTAAGTCCTGGGATCGATCCGAAGCGTCCCGTCGTCGTTCAGCTTCTTTCCGACCGAGTCCCGATGATCGGTGAATTTGAACTGGGTTCGCGTGCTTGTCTCTGCCCGATCATTGGCGTCACGGGTACCAACGGGAAAAGCACAACGACGGAGTTGATTGCTGCTGTTCTCCAAGCAGCTGGTAAAAAAACGGTTGCATGTGGGAACTTGGGCCAACCCCTGAGCGAGGTGTCTCCCATCAGCGGTGGGTTGGATGTTGTGGTTGCTGAGGTTAGCTCCTTTCAGCTTGAGAGGATTGAGACTTTTCGTCCGCGTATTGCTGTTTATCTGAACCTAACTCCAGATCATCTCGATCGTTACAAGGACATGGGGGAGTACGGGAGTGCAAAGAATCGAATCTTTGAAAATCAGACGAGTGAGGATTGTGCTGTTGTTCAAAAAGGGCTTCTCCTTCCTGCTCGGAAAGCTCGAACGATGACCTTCTCCGCTGTGGATTCCTCTGCCGATTACACCCTGCGTGAGGGTTGGTTGTGTGCAGGTGAGGACCGAGTGATTCGCCAAGAAGAGACCCAGTTGCACGGACCCCATAATGCAGAAAATCTTTTGGCAGCCCTTGCCGTGGCGGACGTGGAGAAAATCCCAAGGGATGTCGTTCAAAAGGCATTGATTGCGTACCGCCCGCTTCCGCACCGATGCGAGGTGATTCGGGTCAGGGACGGAGTGACCTGGGTGAATGATTCCAAGGCTACCAATCTGGATGCGATGGAGCGTGCTGTGATGGGAGTCAAGGGATCGGTCATCCTGATTGCGGGGGGAAAAGACAAGGGTTTCGATTTTACCCAAAGCCGTGTGTGTCTGGCGGGGAAAGTGCGAGGGGCTTTTCTGATTGGGGAAATGGCTGGGAAAATCGAAAAAGCCTGGGCGGGGGCGGTTCCGTCCCGAAAGGTGGGGGATTTGAAGGAGGCTGTGCAGCGGGCATCCGAAATGGCGGTCAAAGGGGAAACGGTTTTGTTAAGCCCAGGGTGCTCCAGTTACGACATGTTTAAGAACTTCGAGGAAAGAGGGGAGAACTATAGGCAGTGCGTTATTGCACTGCCGGAGGAGAAACAAAGAAATGAGTGATGAACTGCTGGAATACTCAGCCCAACGAAACCAAATATCCGCAAGTAGCGGCGAAGCAGGCGAACGCCCGGCGAAGAGTGGAGGCCTAAACCGTCTTTCCACAATCTTTCTCGTGGTGTTGGGTCTGCACGTCGTCGTGATTGTGGGTATCAGCGCGTACCACCTGCTTCGGGGGAATCCTGAAACGGGAATGAGTACGGTGACTGAGGTCGCACCAAGCCCCACACCCGAAACGGCTGCTACCCCTGAAGCTCCTGCACAACCTGCGGCGGAAGTGACGAGCAGCATGCCTAGCCCTGACGATAAGGTTTGGCAAACTGCTGCTCCTGTAGCGACGGAAGCACCAGCTCCCGCTCCTGCAGTTCCTATGGTGGAAAGAAGCCACGTGGTGGTGAAGGGGGATACCTTAGCGAAAATCGCAAAGGCAAACGGAGTCACTAGTTCGGCTCTTGCACAAGCCAACGGAATCAAAGGCTCGATGGTCAAGCTAGGTCAGAAGCTAATGATTCCTGAAAGTGCAGGTGCAGGAACCGTGAAGACTGTGGAGCCCAAAGCAACGACTCCAGCCAAGGCGGTTGTGGCAGCGGCAGCGAAGCAGGAATCTAGTCCTGCTGGCACCTACACAGTCGGCGCAGGCGATACCCTTGCGAAAATTGCAAAAAAGTTCGGAACGAAGGCTGATACCCTCGCGAAGCTGAACTCCATTACCGATCCCAAGAAACTGAAGATCGGAATGAAGATTCAGGTTCCTGGAGAAGCTTCGGCCAAGGCGGAGGTTCCATCATCGAACCAAGCTCCTGCAGGTCCGACCGACATGGCGATGTTGCCGAAAGCATCGACGAACTAACCATGGGACGAAACTCCGCGCATATCCTTGTTGCCTGCGTGGCGGCACTGGTCGGCCTTGGGTTGACCATGCTCGCCAGCGTAGGTGCGTTTTCCCCCGATAACCGGGGCCAAACCCTTTTTTTCCTCCAAAGGCAAGGGCTCTGGCTGGTGGTGGGAACGGGGATATGCGTGGGGTTGAGTCGCTGCGACGCAAAATCGATCCTGAAATACGCTGGATGGATATTCGGTATTGCGACTGTGATGGTTGCGATGTCGATTATTCCAGGAGTTGGAAAATCGGTAAAAGGATCGGCGCGGTGGATTCCTCTGGGTCCATTCGCGGTTCAACCCAGTGAAATTCTGAAATTAGCGACTGTTGTGTTGGCGGCGGGGTGGGTCAAGTGGAAGGGGCCAAAAATGAAAAACGCATGGGATGGTTTAATTTTGCCATTCTTGATTCTAGCACTGCCTGTTTTGCTTTTGGTCAAACAACCGGACTTGGGATCTGCTGCTTTTGTTATGGCTGCGGCGGCAATCGTGCTTTTCGTAGGCGGCGCGCCGATATTTCCACTCGTGATCATGGGGATTTTGGCATTAGTCGGTGTAGGGTTCGTGGCGGTCAGCATGCCTGAGCGTATGGATCGTCTCGTGGCATTCATGAACCCTGAGGAGCACCGGCAGGGGGGCGGGTATCAGGTAACCCAGGCACTCATTGCGTTGGGATCGGGCGGGGTGAGGGGGGTGGGATTAGGGCAAAGCATTCAGAAGATGTTTTATCTCCCTGAAGCGCACACCGATTTTATTTTTCCGATTGTGGGCGAGGAATTGGGGTTGTTTGCCACATTGGGAGTTGTGATCGTATTTTTAATTCTCACTCTTTGTGGGGGATTCATTGCGGGACATGCAAACGATCTGCCCGCAATGGCGCTGGGAATGGGGGCGACTGCATTGGTGGGGATGCAAGCGGTCGCGAATCTTGCAGTCGTAACGGGTTTACTTCCTCCCAAGGGGGTTGGACTTCCCTTTATTAGTTATGGGGGTTCGAATTTAGTTCTGTGTTTGGGTGCAGTGGGGATTTTGTTGTCTTTGCATCGCGAGGCAAAATATCCGGTCGAGGCCCGTAGCCGTCGTCTGGTGGGTGCAGCGAAGTGATTGGTATGGGTGAACTCGCAATTGCTTGTGGAGGCACGGGAGGACATCTGTTTCCCGGGTTGGCTGTGGCTGAAGCAGTACGAAGAAGGGGTCACGAGGTGAGTTTCTTCATTTCCTCAAAAGCGGTGGATCGGCGGGCTCTGAAGGGAGCAGGGGAGGAAAGGTTTGGAATTGAGATTCCAGCTGTGGGATGGAGTGGAGTGCTGGGAGCGGGAAACTTTGCGATTCACTTTGTGTCTGCCGTGCGAAAAGCGGGAGATGAGTTGCGAAAGAGAAATGTAAAAGCCTTATTGGGAATGGGCGGTTTTATTTCGGGAGCGACAACAGTGGCTTCTCGGCTAGCGAATATTCCGTATTTTCTCCACGAGTCGAATGCGGTTCCAGGACGGGCAACACGCCTTCTTGCAAAAGGTGCCAAGCAGGTTTTTGTGGGGTTTGCAGATTGCGAATCGGGATTAGGCGGTGTGAAAGCCACGGTGACTGGAACACCCGTACGTGGACGGTTAGGACGAATGGAGAAAGAGGTGGCCCTTAAAAAACTTGGACTTCACCCGCATCGTCGCTTGGTGGCTGTCCTTGGAGGGAGTCAGGGTGCGCGCGGATTGAATGAAGCGATGCTGAGGGGGTTAGGGGCTTTGAAAAGTGAGGCGCAGCATTTACAGATTTTACATTTAGCGGGCGAAGCGCATGTGGAAAAGGTGCGGCGAGCTTATGAGGGAACTGGATTTCATGCGGTGGTGATGGGTTTTTGTGACGAGATGGAGGCTGTCTATGCGGCAGCTGAGTTGGTAGTCGCCCGATCGGGAGCGGGGACATTGGCTGAATTAGCGGCATGCGAGGTTCCTGCGATTCTCGTGCCTTTTCCCGCAGCGGCGGGAGATCATCAAATGGCCAATGCCCGAGCCTACTCGCTGGAGGGAGCGGCGGAAGTAGTGGCAGAAAAATATCTTATTGGAACGGAGTTGGGTCAGCGCATTGCCAGGCTTCTAGGTGATCCAAGTCGATGCGAACGCATGCGGCATTGGGCAAAAGGACAACAAAAACCGCAAGCGGCGGAAAAGATCGCGGAGGTGATTTCCCGTGAGCTTTAATTCTTCTGATTGGATTAAGGGGAAGAAGAGAATTCACCTGATTGGTGTCTCTGGTTCTGGAATGACCCCCTTGGCTGAAATTCTTATGGATTTAGGGCATCGGGTAAGCGGGTCGGATATTAAGCCGGTCGCAGATCGGTTGGTGAAGAGGGGGCTTGAATTCACATTAGGCCATGAATTTTCCAAAATGGATGAAGTGGATGCAGTGGTGGCATCGGCAGCGATCCCAGATGAAAACAGGGAGTGTATGGAGGCGAAGAAGCGCAAAATATCGCGTTTTCGTCGTGGTGAGGTTTTGGCTCAGTTGGCCCAGGGAAAAAAGCTCGTGGCTGTGATGGGTTCTCACGGCAAGACAACCACGGCGACCCTTTTGGCGCAGATTTTTCATGAGGCAGGGTTAGAACCGTGTTTCTATTTGGGTGGATACTCGCCTGCCCTGGGTGTTTCAGGAGCTTGGAAAAAGGGGGAGTGGTTAATTGCTGAGGTGGATGAGAGTGAGGGAGCTCCAGCGCAGATGAGGCCTTGGGCGGCGCTGCTGTTAAATGCGGATCACGAGCATGTGGATCGCTATGCAGATGAGAAAGCGGTAGTGGCGGCTTATCGTGAGGTTTTGGGTCAAGTCACAGGCCCTGTTGTGGTGGTGGCCAAGGAGGAGAAAGCGGCCATGGAGGCAACGATGGGGGTGAAAACCAAGGTCACTTTCGGGTGGGAGAAGAGTGAGGCTGATTATGTGGGTCAGTGGGAGGGGGAAAGTGCAAACGGGATTCAATTTGGAGTAATGAAAAGTGGAAAAGATTTGGGGAGTTTTTCGGTGGCAGCTACAGGAAGGCATAATGGAGGAAACGCTTTGGGAGGATTGGCCTTGGCTGCGGAGTTGGGAGTGGAGGTCGAGAAGATCCGTAAGGGCTTGAAAGCGTTTCGACGGGCAGATCGAAGATTTGAAATTCTTACGAGTGGGCCTGGCTTGGAGGTGGTGGATGACTATGCGCATCACCCGAGAGAGGTGGAGGCGACGATTGCGTCCGCCCGCACAAGGGGTCGGGCACGTGTGGTGGCAATCTTTCAACCTCATCGTTACACAAGATTGGCGACTTTTATGAGTGGATTCGCGGAGGCGTTACGGAATGCGGATCACGTTGTGATTTTACCTACGTATGCAGCTGGAGAGAAAACTATGGAGGGTGCGGGGGTAGAGCAACTTGTTGGGGCGATTCAAGAAAAGGGAGGAAAGGTGGATCTGGCAGGATCAATGTCGGAGTGCAGGTCGATTTTGGGAAGACTTTGGCAAGAGGGAGATCTGTTTTTAGTGATGGGTGCAGGGGATGTGACCCAAATGGCCCGTAAGATGGCGAAAGATTTTCATGGGTTCTACAAGGTACGGGATTTGGCAAAAGGCGAGGGGGTTGTGCGTTGGTATGAACCGATGCGAAAGCACACCACCATTCGTATTGGAGGGCCAGCGCAAGTGTGGTTTGAGCCGGAAAGTGAAGCTGCATTAGGTCGGGTCGTGGAGTGGTGTGCCAAGGAGGGGGTGCCTCTGACCGTGGTAGGACGGGGAAGTAACCTGCTGGTGCGGGATGGCGGTATTTCGGGGGTGTGCGTGCATTTTGGTCAACCGGGGATGAGCAAGATCGAAGTAGTGGATGGCAAGATTCATGCGGGGGCGGGAGCTCGGCTTAAGCAGATTGTCGCCGTTGCAAAAGCAAACGGGATTATGGGTTTGGAATTTATGGAAGGGATTCCCGGCGCTCTTGGCGGTGCGATGAGGATGAATGCTGGGGCGATGGAGTCTTGGACCTTTGAAACGATAGAAAGCGTGAGGGTGATGGACCGAAAAGGAAAGGTGAGTGAGGTATTGAGAGGTGAGTTCGAGGTGAAATATCGTAGGGTGCCAAGATTAGTGGAGGAGATTGCGGTGGGGGCTGTTTTGCATGGAAAGCCAGGAAATCCCGAGGAGATTGCTGAAAAACTTAAACAGTACAGTCGGAAGAGATGGGATTCGCAACCTGCTGCACCTAGTGCGGGTTGTATTTTCAAGAATGCGGAAAAGATTCCTGCAGGAAGATTGATCGAAGAATTGGGATTGAAGGATACAGCGATCGGAGGTGCTCGGATCTCGCCCGTGCACGGCAACTTCATTGTGAATCAAGGCGGAGCGAAAGCGGTAGATGTGTTGGCGTTGATGGATCAGGTTCGGGCGAGGGCTCAAAAGGATCGGGGAATCGATTTGGAGCCTGAGGTCATTGTGGTGGGGGAAGACGAATGAAACCCGAAAAAATGAAAGTAGCGGTTTTGGCGGGGGGAATTTCAAGGGAGCGGGATGTCTCCTTGCGAAGTGGTGCGGGGGTGGCAAAGGCGTTGCGATCGGTAGGCGTGAAGGTGTTGGAGGTGGATGTGAAGGAGAAGGGGCTCAAGGTACCGCAGGGAACTGACATATGTTTTCTATGTCTGCATGGGACCTATGGAGAGGATGGTGAGGTTCAGGCTGAGTTGGAGGCTGTTCAGATGCCATTTACAGGAAGTGGTTCCGTGGCCAGCGCCCTCGCTTTCGACAAACTGAAGGCCCGGGATGTGCTGGTGGCCGCAGGTATACCCATGGCTGAAAGCATGGAGTGGAGAAAGGATCATGATTGGAAGCCTCCGTACGTGTGTAAACCCGTTGCGGATGGATCCAGTTTTGGGGTTCACCTTGTTCGAGATGAAAAAGAGGCGGCGACTGCAATGAAGAGTTCGGAAAAGTGGAAGGGTGCAATGATGATGGAGCGATTGGTTGAAGGAGTGGAAATGACCGTGGGCATCTTGGGGGAAAAACCACTTCCTGTTGTTGAGATTAGGCCCGTAAAGGGATTTTATGATTTCAAAAATAAGTATACGGCAGGCGCAACCCAGTACCTTTGCCCCGCACCGATCTCCAAAGAACAGGCTGACGAAGTGCAGGCCGTCTCTCTAGCAGCTCATCGAGCTCTGGGTTGTGAGGTTCTGTCTCGCGTGGATCTGATCGTTGATCGAGATGGGAAAATCAATGTTTTGGAAGTGAATACGCTTCCAGGAATGACGGACCTGAGCCTCTTTCCGAAGGCAGGTCGGACTGGGGGAATCGATTTTGCATCCCTCTGCTTGAAAATATTAGAGCTTTCTTGGGAGAGATTCAAAAAAGGAGTGACATCATGAAGTTCAAACGAGTTCCATTCTTTTCGTTAAAAAAACAGCGTCAGCGAAGTCGGCGCGCACGGCATGTGCTGGCTGCGCGAATGACAGGAAAAGAGAGTGCGCGTGCATTTAGTCGGCGTGTTGGGTTTCTCCTTCTTCTTGCAGGTTCTTTGGCCACGGCTGCGTTAGTGACCTCGATCGGGATGGATGCGATTTTAGGGGCTCTATTATATCGAAATACAGATTTCACTCTTCGGCGGTTCGTGATTGAACCTGCGAACAAGATTGGAAAGGGGGAACTCGTAGCGGCGAGTGGCGTAAAGATTGGTCAGAACGTCTTGCAACTGTCCTTAGACGAGGTGAAGGCATCGGTTGAAAAGATTCCTCATGTGGCCTCAGTACGGGTCGAGCGCCATTTGCCTGATACGTTATACTTCTTTGTGGAAGAGCGGAGGCCTGTCGCCCTTTTGGCGCCCACGCCTTCTGCGGGGATGCAGTTGGCACAACCGATGTACTATATCGACACACGTGGCTTTGTTTTGAAGCCTAAGCCAGGGGAGAAGTTGATGTCGCTGCCTGTGATTACGGGGATTTCCTCGGATGAGGTTGTGGAGGGTGAAGTCATGAATCATCCCGACGTCAAAGCGGCTCTTCTTTTTATTCGAGAGGCTTCTCTGGCCACAGTTCGGGATGGATTGGATTTCTCGAAAATCGTGATGGAGGGACCCGGACGCTTCCAAATATCGACGCCACGAGGCGGAAAGATCCGTTTCCGGACTCAATTCCTGAGCGAGCAGTTTGAGCGTCTGAACGTCATTTTTGAGTATGCAGAAACCAAGGGCCGGATCGTTCAGACCGTAGATTTAACCCCTGAACGTAACGTTCCTGTCACCTTCTTGAGCACAAAACCTGGAGAACAAACCCTATGATCATGCGAAGAACCCCGACAGAAGAAATCCTCATTGCGACCGATCTCGGTACGCAAACTATGAAGGTAGCGGTTGCAGAGATGTCTGAGGACGGAGCGTTAACTTTATTAGGAGTCGGTGAGTCAGCATCCGCAGGGATGCGCAAAGCGGAGGTAACAGATTTTGGATATGCGCAAACGGCGGCTCGCGTTGCTTTGGCTGAAGCTGAGCGCAGGACTCAGGCAGAGATTACGGAAGTCTACCTGTCTCTGAGCGGCACCCATTTAAACTCCAGAAACGAAACGGTGCGGGGGGTTACAGTTGCTGAGGATGATCACCGTGTGACGGAGGGATCTTTGGAGGAACTGCATAAACTAGCGGCAAATCTGCCTTTGAGTCGGGATCATGCAATCCTCCACGAACTTTTGAGGGGTTACTCGTTAGATCGTGGGGTCGGTTCGGGCCAACCGCTGGGAGTGCATACCGAACAGATTCAAGCGCACTACCATCTTGTGACTGGGAAAAGGACACTTCTGCAGACTGCGGTGCAGTGTGTGGCAGATCAGAAGATTCGGGTGAAAGGTTGCACCTTTTCGGCATATGCATCGGGAATGGCTGTTTTGAGTGAGGATGCAAAAAAGCGCGGAGCGGTGGTGATCGATCTGGGTGCTGGTGTTACAGATGTCGCAGTGTGGAGGGACGACGCGGTAGTGCATTCCGCTGTGCATGGAGTAGGTGGGGATCACCTGACACAGGATCTTTCCATAGGTTTGGAGGTTCCATACGCGCGGGCGGAAAGGTTGAAAAAAGAGATGGGCTCTGTCGTTTTGGAACCCATGGAGAAAGACGAAAAGATTACCCTAGCTCGGGAGGTGAGTTTTGATGGTCGGGTCTTCTTTAAGGAGGCGATGGTGCAGATACTACAGGCTCGGATGGCGGAGATTTGGCAGATCATCAAAGATGATCTGGAGGAGCAAAACCTGTGGAGTGCGATTGAGACAGAGGTGGTGGTGACAGGTGGCGGTGCACGACTCCGAGGACTTAGTCGGTTGGCGTCTGAAATTCTCCCACGCCCTGTCAGGATCGGTAGGGCACGAGATTTTCTGGGCGAGCAGAGTGATCTGGAAAGGCCAGAATTTTCAACCGTATTGGGCACCCTACGCTATGCGGCCGATTGTGAGCGGCGTGAGTCCAGTCAACTAAAGGGTTGGAGAAAAATTCAGAAATCATTGGGACGCGTCGTCTCAGGAATGCGCTTCTTGGCGTAAAGAAAGGAAACAAAACAATGAATCACTCATCTCAAGAAATCTCATCCGTAGCCATTCTTGCTCTGGGAGGCGCGGGAGCGGCGGTGCTTGATAATTTAGCGGTAGCTTGTGAGGGGGAGCATCGCACCCTTTGCATTGATACCGACGCGTTGAGCTTGCGTGGGACCGTGGCAGGGAAAAAGATTCTGGTAGCTCCAGAGCGGGTGCATGGAATGGGTACGGGTGGCGAGGGGGAGCTGTTGGAGGGATTAAGTTTGGAAGAGGGAGATAGTTTAGATCCGTTGCTTCAAGGAATTCAGACCGCATTGGTAGTTCTTTCCGTGAGTGGGGGGACCGGATCTGCGCTTGGACCTAGTTTGGTGCGACGCTTAAAGAAGCAGGGATCGGAAGTGGTGGTGTTCGCGATGACGCCTTTTGGATTTGAGGGTCGAAAGAGAAAAGAGAAGGCTGAGTCGGCTTTGAAAGCGTTACGCAATTCGGCTGATGCAGTATTGGTTTTCGGAAACGACAGGTTGATGGAGACTTCGATGGCAAAGGATTTAAGGGAGGGTCAGCGTGCATTGAATCGGGCGTTGGCAAAAACCATTCATGGATTAGCGCATGTGATGGAGAAAGGGGGATTGGTGCATCTAGGCGTCGATGAGCTCCGTGAGGCTGTGGGTCAAGGGGTGGATGCGGTTGCCCAATTCGAAAATGCATGGGCAGGAGTAGCCGAGGCCTCAGGAGAGGGCCGTGAGGAGGCAGCGATAGAGGCGGTTGTGGAGGATATCCTTCTGGAGGATGGAAGGGCCTGGAAAGATGGAAATCGGGTTCTGGTGAGCGTGATCACAGGACCTGAGACCTCTCTGCAGGATTTTCATGGTTTGCTTGAAAAAATCCGGCGTCGGCTACCCGTGGATCTGCCCATTTCCGCTGGGGCTGCTGTGGATCCTGAAAGAAGTGAGTCGATTGGATTAACTGTGCTTGTGACGAGGAGGTGTGAGGAGGTGATGTTGCCGAAGATCGAGGTGGCCTCAAAGTCCTCTGCTGAAATGAGCCAAGAGCCAGCTGAGTCGAGAGCTAAGCGCAGAAAGAAATTTGTAGCTGCCCAAGCCGAATTAGAATTCGATAAAACACCGAGCCGATTTGCGAGGTCATCTCCTAGCGTACGAGGTGCGGAGGATTTAGATCGCCCGACCTTCCAGCGGAAGGGGATTAAACTCAGGGTTTAATTCCGATCGGTGACCCTTTCCTACCCAAGAGTTCGTCTTTAGGTTAGGGTCAAGAATGGCATATCGGTTTCCATGTTTGCTAGGACTGATACTCTTAAGCGGGGCTTTTGCCCAAGAAAGTAGTGCTCCTGCCTTTCGCTTGGGCATCGATGTATTAGCGGATCGGGGTTTTCAGGATTTGAGGGGAAAGCGGGTAGGATTGGTGACGAATCCATCGGGAGTTGATGGGAAGGGAGTGCCGACTTGGCGAAGGTTTCGGGATGCTGAAGGCGTAAACTTAGTGGCTTTGTATGGGCCCGAACATGGAGTTTTTGGAAAAGTTGGTGCAGGAGATAAAGTTTCGGGTGAAAGGCATGGAGAGGATAAAAACCAAGACGGAAAAATTTCGAAGGATGAAGAGACGGGAATTAGGGTTTTCTCGCTGTATGGGGATACGAGGAAACCCACTCCCAAGATGTTGGATGGTGTCGATGTGCTGGTTTACGACCTCCAGGATGTGGGTTGCAGGTCGTATACGTATATCAGCACGTTGGGGTTGGTGATGGAGGCGGCACAGGAGAAGGGAGTCGAAGTGATGGTGCTGGATCGTCCTAATCCATTAGGAAACTTTCGTGTCGAGGGTCCTCGTCCGCAGGGAGAAGGAGTCATACCCTCCTTTATTGGGCAGTACGACATTCCTTATGTGTATGGGCTTACGGTAGGGGAGCTTGCCAAATGGATTAACGAAGTTCATTTGAGGCGGCCGTGTAGGTTGTCAGTGATTCCCATGAAGGGGTGGAATCAGAAGATGACTTGGGAGGATACCGGACTGAAGTGGGTTGCCACTTCACCCAACATACCGATCGCTCGGTGTGCGCGAGGGTACGTCGCAACCGGATTCTTTGGGGAGTTGGGCGTAAGCAATGGAGCCAATCCAACGGGAGTACCCACGACGGGATTGGATGGAACCGTGGTTCAGCCGTTTGATATCTTTGCGCTGGAGAATGTGGATGCGGAGGAGCTTTGTCGTAAAATGACAGAGTGGGGATTTAACGGGGTTAAGTTCACTCCGTTTCGCTTCAAACCGCCGACAGGAAAGTATCGATCGGTTGTGATGGCAGGGGCACGAGTCGCAATCGATCCGCAGGCTCCAGCCAATATTACGGCCATCAATATGGCGGGTCTGGAGTTTTTGAAAAAGCTTTTACCCAAAAAGAGGTTTTTCTCGGATGCTGAGAATATGTTGATGTTTGATAAACTGAATCGAGGCCGACAGACAAGGAAGGCAGTTGAGGGGGGAATGAGCGCAAGGCAGATTGTGGCCACGTGGGATGCAGGTGTGGCTAAGTGGCGGGAGGAGAGAAAGCCTTACTTGCTGTATCCGGAGAGTCCAGCGCCGATACGGAAAGTTCCGGCCACGGGGTCGGCAAGGCTCAAGCCGTAAATTTAGGTAGGGGCGGGGCGTTAACCCGACTTTTCCGCGGGGCTGAGAAGGGCTGTAAAGTATTGGAGAGGATGCTGTTAAAGAGGGTGTTTGGTGAAGTGCAGAGATTGGAAAACGCTACGAAAGAGCGTTGCGTAAAAAAGGCCATATCTATTTTGTAAAAGGTGAGTAAGATTACCGAATGATTGAATCTGTCACTAAATTCCAATTATCCACAGCGGTGATGCTGGTGCTGGCGCTTGGCTACCAGAGCGCATCAGCTCAACTTGTCACTCAAAGTTTCGGCACTGGAGCTAATGCATTCAACATAGATTTTGTGACGATCGGAAATCCTGGAAACGCAGCCGATACTACCGGCTACCCTAACTCGGTCGGGTCGGTGGCCTACACTTACATTTTGGGTAAGTACGAGATCAGTCGAGATCAGATTGAAAAAGCAAGTTTGGCTGGAGGGCTCGGGATCACGCTTCATCCCATGGACACCATCGGTAGTTCACGTTTTTATTCCAATCTTGGGCAGGATCGGCCGGCAACAGGTGTGAATTGGTATGAGGCGGCAAAATTTGTCAATTGGCTAAATACGAGCACCGGAGGTACGGCCGCCTACAAATTTGATGGAAGTGGAAACATGCAGTTATGGACACCCGGAGATGTGGGGTATAACTCTGGAAATCTTTTTCGAAATGCTAACGCCAAGTTTGTAATCCCTACCGTCGACGAGTGGTATAAAGGAGCATATGGAAGTTCTAGTGGGACTTGGTGGAACTATCCCAACGGATCTAACTCCAAACCCAGTCCGGTTTCTGATGGAACTCTCTTCAATACGGCCGTGTACGGTCAACCGGACTCTACGGGGCCAGCAGATATTAATGACGCAGGAGGGCTCAGCTCTTTTGGCACTATGGCGCAAGGAGGAAACGTGAGCGAATGGATGGAAAATGCGTATGATGGTACGAATAATGATGTAAGTGAAAGCAGAGTGAGTCGCGGTGGTTCTTGACAAAATCTTTCTGGGAGTAGCAACTGGAGTAACTCTTGGGATCAACAAACCGCGTCATATGATTCTGTTAATAATCTAGGATTTCGTATCGCAATGGTCCCCGAACCTTCGGCTTTATCGCTTCTCGCCGTTGGTTTAGGCGGATTGACGATGATTCGTCGTCGTCGGTCGTAATTTCAGTCCGCCACCAATCCCCAACAAAACCCGTAGTGCCCCCGACATGAGTACGGGGCTGGCCCCGACGCCGGTCGGGGCAGGCCGACACTATAATCGGTGCAGTGGGCATATAACTCTTTCCGACTGAAGGGACATCAACACCGAGACCAAATTCGTTATAAATCAGATTCTTGGATACCGGCGACCTTCATTTGGGCTTTGAGAAGGCCGATTTTCAGAGGTTTATTTCCGTGAACTGGCACCACAATTCTTTCCCGAACACCTTCCTTAAAGAAAATATGGTGACTGCCTTTGGTTCTGGCCAAAGACCATCCTTGATCTGTCAGGAGACGGCAAAAATCTTTGCCAGAGATTTGTTTCAAACAGCCAACTCAAGAAGCTGGGAGTTTTTGTCTGCGGTGAGACCGGAAGGGTCGGTTTCGAGATAAAGTTCCACTGCCTCGCGAAGATTGGCTTTCAGTTCATCCATCGAATCTCCCTGGGTGCGACAGCCGGGAAGAGAGGGAACTTCTGCCCAAAATCCACCTTCATCAGCCTTGTGAACCACAGCGGTTACTTTCATAAAAGAAGTGTAAGCCCGGTCGTGTAACTGGCAAGTACGGCTACTAAAGAGTCCCAGAAGTTTCTCCATCGTTCTGAAGGAGTTAGCGACCCTATGCGGATAGGAGTAGTCGGGTTATATACCCGATAGCTCTGATGGGTTTAGAAGGGATGTAAAGTGTTGGAGAGGATGGTGTTAAAGTGGGTATTGAATGCAGTGGGGAGATTGGAAAACGCTACGAAAAAGCGAAATGCAGAGTGGCTATTGCGGAATTAGGAGAGCGGTGCTTAATTAATTAAATGCGGTTTGTATTTCTAGTCTGTATCTTTTTTGTTACTACCTTCCAGAACTTGCTGGCGGCAACCTATGGTGATTTTACCTACGAACAGATAATACTTGGTGGTGGTGGAAGTGCGCCTAGTGAAAGCTATATACAAATTACAAAGTACAATGGTTCGGCAACATCTGTTTCTTTTCCCTCTTCAATTAATGGTCTGCCTGTCAAAGTCCTCGGATCTGGTCTTGCATTATTTAACGTCGGAAACTCTGTAACCAGTATTACAATACCAAGCAGCGTTACCAGTATTGGTATGAATGCTTTCTCCAATTTAACTAGAATGGCTAGCGTATCTATTCCCAGTACTGTTACTCATATAGGCGACGGTGCTTTCTTGGGTTGTAATCTTCTATCAAGCATTTCACTTCCTTCATCTCTAGTCACATATTATAGCAGTCTCGGCTTAAATGGAGGCACAGTTCTTACTGGATTGACCTTAGCGCAAGCTTCCGCAGATGCTCAAACGAGTAGGTCAACTGGATCTTCTGATGTGATCAACTCACCAAATACATATGGCCTCTATACTCCCAGCCAGATTCAGGATATGTCGATGGGAGGACTTGTCCTGTCTAAAAGCGGCAACAACTTTACCCTTAACTATTGTATAGAAAAAAGTAATGATCTGGGAGTATGGACGCAGTATCAATCATTCACATTACCATTGAGTGGATTGTCGCCTGACAAAGCATTTGTTAGACTTAAAATGGCAAATTCAGATGCAGGAAGTTCCTCACAGGCGGCTGCCATAGTAGCACTACAGGCACAGGTGTTGGATCTTCAAAACCAGATATCTTTAAAAGACACTGCTTTAACTCTGGCTCAAAATAACTTACAAAGTGCTATTTCGGACAAAAATAGTTTACAGACTCAAGTTGCATCTTTGCAGAATCAGGTAACGTCTTTGAACGCTCAAATAGCATCTTTGAACGCTCAAATAGCATCTATGCAGACGGGTGCAGCTGACGCAGCAGCAAAGCAGATAGAAATTACAAATTTAAAAGCCTCTATAGTTTCTCAGATAAATAGCATTTTAGGATTAACAGATCTATCCTCTGTACAAGATGCCCTCATGCGATTGAAGATAAGTCTCGAGCCGACACCTACGGTTCGGTAGTGCTCGTAATCCGCAGTCCTCAACCAATCCCCAACAAAACCCGTAGTCCCCGATTCCCGTATCTGACTCCTTTCGGGGCAGTGGGCAGATAACTCCTTCGAATCGAACAGCCATCAATCCGCTAAATGGGTAGCTTTATGGGGGTCCCGGGTTCAAATCCCGGCGGCCCGATACGTAGATCGGGCTCTACCTTGGTAATCCCACGGGCCAAGGGACACGGCGACGTAAAAGCCAACCCACACCGATAAGGTCTTGGATGCCCACCCAGGCTCTGCCTGCGATGGTGTATTTGGAGACTCCTGCCCGACGGGGGCGGTGGTGGACGGGGAGTTCCCCTAATCGGAGGCCAGCTGCGCCCAAAAGAGCGGGAAGGTATCGGTGCATTCCTTTGAATGGAACAAGGAACCGGGAGTCTTCCCTGCGAATAATTTTGAGAGAGCAACCCGTGTCATGTGCCCCGTCCATAAGAACAGCGCGTCGGATCGAATTTGCAATTTTGGATGCGATCTTTTTTTGCCATGAATCCATGCGGTGAGTTCGGATTCCACAAGCAAAGTCCGCTTGATTGTTTTGAAGAAGTTGAAGAAGGGCAGGCAGATCGGCTGGGTTATTCTGACCATCTCCGTCCATCATTGCTGCAAAGGGACGTGTGGCGGTGAGAAGTCCTGCGTAGAGGGCGGGGCCTTGGCCGAGATTCTTTGGAAAGTGGATGACGCGGATATCTTTTTCCTGATCGAGAAGGGTAGGGGTACGGTCTTTGCTTCCGTCGTCCACCGCGATGATTTCGACACCAGGCAGAGCGGACCGGGCTTCCGTAATTACCGCGGAGACGTTTTCCTCCTCGTTATAAAACGGGATGATGAGGGAAAGCTGGGCGGACATGACTTATTTGGAATGGAGCAAAGAAGGGAGTCGGGCAAACAGTTTCGGAAACCATCTTTGGCCAACTTTTTTCCATATGGAATTTGCGATTTGGGCAATCGCCCAAGTGTAGAGTATGGAAAGCGGGATGGAGGCGAGAACGTCGGTTGGGTAGTGGTCGCCCGTGTAAATACGACCTAAGCCAGCTAGTGCTACGAAGTACCAGGGCCAACGGAGGGTGGGTCCCCAGACTAGGCGAGCCGACATGGCGGCGGCGGTAGCGTTGGCCACATGGGAGGAGGGAAAGGAGCGTCCGTGAGGAATGTCCTGTTCGGGTATTCCGGAAATGCGGACGGCGGGTTCCCAGCGGTGTTCGCCTGAGCCTGGGCTAACCTCCCGGACTCCCTCGACCGACTGGTAGGGGCGTGGCCGATCGAAAAGGTGCTTGAGCGGGTTAGTGATCAAGGGATCGCCGATTGCTACTGAGAGAAGCGTAAGAGCGACCCAGGCTTTCGTCCGATCCTTGCCCCTGAGGAGAAAGTAAATAGCCAGTAGTAGAAGAAGAGGGGTCCAGAACCGACCATCGGCCACAATATTGAAGAACTGATCCAAAATTGGGTGGTTCAGGCCTCGGTTGATCCAGCGGAAAACCCTGAGGTCCAACGAATAAACTTGGGAGATCAAGCGTCCGAGGATAAATTACTCAAAATGGTACGACAAGTCGCATACATCGGGCTTTTACTGGGGTGCACGCATCTTGGTTGGGCTCAAGAAAGAAAGACACCTTCTACATCAGCATCGCAAGATCAGGATGAAATCACACCGACCCCAAGGCAGATGCAAAACTTCCTATGGAGAACGTTGGTAATGAAGGACTTAAAGCTTAAGGGGCAGGTTCAGTCTGGGGAGAAAAAGATACCTATTATTGTTCGTACGAAAGATCGCCTTTTGCAATTTGAATTTCAGGATCGGCCCTTGCAGATCCGTGTTCGATTTGCGCCTGAAGGTAGTTTGATTCAGCGACGAAAGAAGTCGGATGGTGAGTGGCAAGTGGTGACGGGTGTGGAAAAGACCCAGTCGGTGGCGGGCACGGATCTGGCATACGAGGATTTAGGAATCGATTTTTTACGTTGGCCCGACCCTCAACCCAAAGGAGAAGATTCGGTGATGATGCTGGATTGCTGGGTTTATGAAGTGGATCCTCCCGTGGAAAGTAACTATGCGAAAGTCAGATACTGGATCAGCAAGGGATATAAAACGATGATTCGGGCGGATGGGTTAAATGCCAAGGGGCAACCAATCAAGCGATTTACCTTCAACAGTGTGATTGAGGCGGAAGACACGGTGGTGATTGGTGAGATGAAGGTGGCGAAGTTGACTCCCGGGACCGATTTATCGGTCACGAGAACCTATGTGCAGGTGGATACTGTGGAAAAAGGATCTGGCTTATAAAGCGATGAAAGTTCGAATCGATCTGCACTGTCACTCCCGATTTTCCTCCGATGGGGTGAGTGAGCCTGAGGAGATGGTTCAGGCGGCCAAGGAGCGTGGATTACACGGATTTGCGATCACCGACCACAATACGAGTGCCTGTGTTGACTATTTTTTGTCGACGGGGTTGATGAGGGAGGATGGAAAGCCGGTGGATGGATTTCTTATTTTGCCAGGACAGGAGATTACGACATCGGCAGGGCATCTGCTGGCTCTTGGGGTGCGACTGCCTGATTTGAAGGGGATTTCCCCTGCGGAGGCTATGAAGTTAATTCAGAGTGCGGGTGGATTAGCAGTTCCTCCACACCCCTACGATAACTTCCGTGCGGGGATTCGTGAGTCGATCCTGCAAGATCTACCCTTGGAGGCGATTGAGGTGTTTAATGCCGCGGTCACCTTCAAAAGAGCAAATCAGCGATCTTTTGATTACGCCGTCGAACGCAAGTTGGCGATGACAGCGGGAAGTGATGCGCACCATGTGGAGGCTATCGGCACCGCCTGTACGGTTTTGGAACTGGATGATTTTACGGTGGCGGGAACTTTAGCTGCGATTCGGAAGGGTGCATCAGGTTTAGAGCAGAGGTATATGAGTAAAACACAGGCTTTAAAGAAGACTTGGAGTAACGTGTTTCGACTGGGGAGAAAAAAGAAACGACACACTCCCCGAGTTGCCTCGTGAAAAATCCCGCTCCCGTCACGAGGGCGATTATCTTTGGAAATGTCGGCGTAGCAGTGTTGGACGTCCTTTTTACAATCAATCATAAGGGGCAGGACTCGTGGCTTCGTCACATGTTGTCACTTTCTCCTGCGAACCTTCTGGATGGGGCATGGTGGGAGGTTTTTACCTATATGTGGCTTCATGCGCCTCCTGTGGGGTTCTGGGTCACGCATATTCTTTTTAATATGCTGACGCTTTCGATTTTCGGGAAACCAGTCGAGGCAAGGGTTGGATCTGCCCGATTCTTGTCCCTGTACTTGATTGGTGGATTGGCGGCGGCAGGGGCCTTTCTAGGGCAGGAGTGGTGGAGTGCGGGTCAAAGTCTGATCGCTCTTCACAATCAAACCCAAGAGATCGTGGGAGCTAGCGGGGCTGTGCTGGCGGTGGTCGCTGCTTTTGCGGTCTATTTTCCTGAAGCTCGTCTGTTTATTTTCCCATTTCCTTTCCCAGTCAAAGCGAGTCGGGCCGTGCGAGTATTTATTCTCCTAAGTCTGGCTATGATGTTTATCCCAGCTTTATCTTTTATTGGGCATAGTGCACACATCGGAGGTCTGCTAGCTGGATTCTTTTTGGCACGAGCCTGGAGGAGTCGATCCCCCCAGCCTCCTGTTTTAAGTCCAAGGATTCAAAAGAGAGTGGAGGAGATGTCGGCTACCGTTGAGGTGACGGCGATGTCGGAGTCGGAATATTTACGTGAGGTGAGACAGCTTCTGGGGGAGTTGGGGAAAGGGAACTGGCGACCTTTGACTCCGCGCGAGAGGGCACTCTTACGACGGGCACATCTTCTGGTGTAGATGGGGGTGTATTCCTGATGAACGAGTCTCTCTCCAAAGCCCAAGCGGGTGGGGTTTGGGAGAGGTTCCTTGAATTTTCATCCGGAAGCGCCGAGCTGGTTCAGAGTAGTGAAATTCTAGCAGAATGGGCCAAGAGTCCTGAGTTGCATTTGAAGGTGGGCTCGAAGGCAAAGTACCGAATCGAGTGGAAGGAGAGGGAGAGCGTAGCGAACTCGGCTTCGCAACGACTACGGATGCTTCGGGATTGGCAACGTGCGGAGTTGGTCAGACTGGCCTGGAGGAACTTTGCTCTTCCAATCTCGGCGGAGACAGCGGGGCGTAGTTGGACGGAGTTGGCGGAGTTTACCTTGGAGACCGAGCTAAAGTTGGCTCAAGAAAAAGTTCCTGAAATGGATCGTGGGAAGTCAGAAGGGTTTACCCTTTTGGCCTTGGGAAAATTGGGGGCGGGGGATCTTAACTTTTACTCTGACCTGGATCTTATTTTTTTTCATGGAGAGGGGGATGATGAGGGGGCCGTAACTCGTCTGGCTCGATCTCTGGTCGGGGACCTAGATGCGTCAGGAGGGGAGAGGATATATCGGGTGGATCTTAGGCTTCGGCCCGAGGGTGATCGCGGAGCATTGGTTCCAGTGCGGTCTGCTTTGGAGGATTATTATGAGGCGTACGGGGAGGTGTGGGAGCGGTGTGCATGGATCCGAGGTCGAAGGGTGGGGGGTAGCGAGGAGGAGGCGTATGAGTTTTTTCAAACTCTCCAATCCTTCATTTATCCAAGAGGAATAAGCCCATCTGCCTTGGGGGAGCTTTTTCAGCAAAAAGGTCGGGCGGAGGAGGAGTTGATTGCGGACGCAGATCGAGATCGGGAGATGAAACGCGGTCGGGGTGGTTTGCGAGAGGTGGAGTTTCCCGTTCTTGGGCTGCAGTTACTTCACGGAGCGAGGCAACCCACGCTTCAAACGTACGATCTTCGAAAGGCGATACGGAACCTTGAGATTTTGCGAATCCTGAGCCCCGAGGAGTCTGAGACCCTCCGAGGTGGCTACGATTTTTGGCGCAGGTTGGAAGATTTTCTTCAAATGCGTCAGATCCGTCAGACCCATCTTTTGCCTGACACGGCTGAGGAGATGGATTGTTTAGCGCGTGCGATGGGCAAGGGGACGGGAGGGGATTTAGAAAAGGAGGTGGAGGGGTGGCGTCTTCGCGTTCGTAAAGTCTACGATTCGATCTTCGGGGAGCTTCAGCCCCAAAGGATTTCAGGATTTGATGGGCTGAGTCGGGTGAAGTGGGAGGATGCCAAAGCTGCACAGTTGGCGTGGAAAACATTGGAGCCAAACGAGGGAGTTCATGTGACGGCGCGGACAAAGGAAAACTTCGATCGTTGGCAGCCCTTGTTAGTCGCTGAACTTGCGAAGTGCGCCCGACCTGATTTGGCCTTGGCGGGCCTTTCGCACTTTGTGGGTGTGTACGGAGCCAGGTCCCTTTTGTACGAGAGTCTGTGCGCCAGCCCCAAGGCGTTGAGTTTACTTGTGAAGTTTTTTGAGAGCAGCGAAAGCATGGGGGCGAGCTTGTCCGCAAGACCCGAGTTGTTTGAGGCGGTTGCGCAGGCGGAGTTGGATACCGCTCGAACGACCGAATTCCACCGGAAAGCGCTTGTCTTGCCTCAAGAGGAGGAAGAGGCGATGGATTCGGCACGGGTTTATGTGCAGGTGGAGCAGCTACGGATCGCTTTAAGAAGTTTGCTGGGCTTGGGGAAAATTGAGGTGTTTCAGGCTGAGGTAACAGCGTTGGCTGAGATCTGTTTGGAGTGGGCCTGGAGGTATGCGGGTAAACCGAAGTGGGCATGGATTGGGTTGGGAAAGCTAGGGGGATCTGCTTTGAGTTTTGGTTCAGATTTGGATCTCCTCATTGTGGGGGAAGGGGAAAAAGAGGTGCAGAAGGCCGTCCAATTTTTAACGGAGGAGAGGGCTTCGGGTTCTCTATTTAAAGTCGATTTCCGTTTGCGCCCTTATGCTGAGGGTGCGTTGGCGGTACCTGTAAAAAGGTACGCGCAGTACTATTCGAAGGAGGCGCAGGGTTGGGAGTTACAGGCTCTGTGTCGTGCACGTGTTGTTGGGGGAGAGATGGAATTTGGGAGCCAGTTCTGGCCCAGTGTGGAGAAAAGTTGGGTGGCTTGGGGCAAGAAAAGTAAGCTTTTTTCGGAAATCAGGGAAATGCGTGAGCGAATCGCAACCGAGAGGGTAATCAAGGGGGAGGAGGATCTTAATTATAAGACGAGGCGGGGTGGCTTGATGGATGTGGAATTTGCAGCTCAGGCGTGGCAGATGAGGCACAGTCTGAGGGAGTGCCGGACCGATGAGGTTTTGCGAGCGATGGCGAAAGAGTTTCCAGAGGCATCGGCGGTATTGAGCGAGGGGTTGGAATTTTGGACAAAGGTGGAGTGGTGGGTGCGCTTGAGCGAAGGTCGTGGGGGGAGTTGTCTGCCTCAAGCTGGACGGAACTTGGAGTGGCTTGCCCAAGTCATAGGAGAGCTGGATGGGAAGTCTTTCATGAAAAAGGTGAGAAAAATGTACGCACGGGTACGAGAGGCGTATGAAATTGTGTTAAGATAGTTCATTAGTCGCTCGACGATTTGGTCGGAGGACGGCATACTCCAATCTTTCAAACACCCTTATGGCCAAAGAGATCACAATGCCTGCTTTAAGTCCCTCGATGACCGAGGGCGTATTGGCTAAGTGGCATAAAAAGGTAGGGGACACGATCAAGCCCGGCGAAGTGATCGCCGAGGTCGAGACCGACAAGGCCACGATGGATCTCGAGGCGTACGACAAGGGGACGATTTTGCAGATTTCCGCTCCTGAAGGCTCCAAAGTGGCGATCAACGGACGGATCGCCATCGTTGGAGAGCCTGGAGAAAAGGTGGATTCGTTCAGCGCCCCGGCTCCAGTGGCCTCTGCCGCCCCAGCCAGTAAGACTGTGACGAGCAGTACTCCAGCTCCCGCAGTTGCAGCGGCTCCTGCCGTGGCACCTGTGAACATGGGGCGGGTGAAGATTTCGCCTTTGGCCAAGAAGGTGGCTGCAGAGAAGGGGGTGGATGTGACCCGGGTGGCGGGCACAGGTCCAGGAGGAAGAATTGTTCGTCGGGATGTGGAAGGGGCCGGCAGTGGTACGGGGCGTGTTTCCGTTGGAATTTTTGGTGGGAAGCCGATCGCACAAGATGGGGTTCGTCCGGTTTCGCAGATGCGGGCGGCGATCGCCCGTCGTTTGGTTGAGAGCAAGACGACGGCTCCCCATTTCTACGTTGAACGGGAGGTGGATGCATCTCCGCTTTCCAAATTACGGGCTTCGGCGAATGCCGCTCTCGAAATGGCGGGTGAGAAGTTGAAGCTGAGCGTGAACGATTTTGTACTGAAGGCGGCGGTGGAGGCACTTCGGAGAGTTCCGGGGGTCAACTCCTCGTGGGAAGGGTCTTCCATACGGCAACATGGGGCAGTGCATCTGGCCTTTGCGGTTGCGTTGCCCGATGGGTTGATCACACCGGTGATCCGTAATGCCCATGCGAAGGATTTCCGGACGATCGCCCGGGAAGCCAAGGACCTCGGAGCGAAGGCGAAGGCCGGAAAGTTGCAGCCTGAGGAGTACACGGGCGGAACCTTTACCGTGAGTAACCTCGGGATGATTGGAGTGGAGAGATTCTCGGCAATTTTGAATCCTCCCCAGGCAGCGATTTTGGCAGTGGGGGCAACAGTCAAAAAGCCGGTGGTAGCGTCGAACGGGGCGATTGTTCCGGGTGAAAGAATGAGTCTAACCGTTTCGGCCGATCATCGGGTGGTGGATGGCCTGATGGCGGGAGAGTTTCTCAAAGCGCTGGTGGAAGTGTTGGAGAGTCCCGGCGTTCTTTTGATGTAAGGGGAATTTATGGCGACCTATGATCTGGCAGTTTTAGGTGGAGGCCCGGCCGGTTACGTAGGGGCGATCCGCGCGGCTCAACTGGGCAAGAAGGTTATCGTCATCGAGAAGGAACGCGCGGGTGGAACCTGCCTGAACTGGGGATGTATTCCCTCGAAGTCTCTTCTTAAGAATGCTGAGGTTTATCAGCACATCCTGCACGCCGAGGAGTACGGGATCACCACGGGTAAGGTTTCCTTTGATTTTGCAAAAGTGATCGGAAGAAGTCGGAATGTTTCCGACCGGATTGCGAAGGGAGTCGAGTTTCTCCTCAAGGCCAAGAAAGTGGATTATTTGGTTGGGGAAGGAAAGTTGGGGGCAGACCGCAAGATCAAGGTGAAGACGGCCGACGGGAAGAGTCAGGTGATTGAGGCGACGAACGTTATGCTGGCGACCGGGTGTCTGCCGCGGGTTCTGCCTGGGATGAAGGTGGACGGCAAGGTGGTGATGACCAGCCGCGAAGCCTTAGAGATGAAGAAACAGCCCAAGAGCATCATTATTCTTGGAGCGGGAGCGATCGGAGTGGAGTTCGCCTATTTCCTAAATTCGTTTGGAACCAAGGTGACCCTCGTGGAGATGAAGTCGCGGGTTTTGCCGATCGAGGATGAAGAGATTTCCGACATGTTGGGCAAGAACTTGGCGAAGCAGGGAATCCAGATTCTGACTGAAACCTCCATGGAAAGCGTTACCGCTTCGGCCTCCGGGGTGAAGGTCAAGTTGTCGGGGAAAAACGCCAAGACGATCGAAGCCGATGCGTTGCTCTGTGCGGTCGGGGTACAGGCCAATCTAGACGGGGCGCTGGATGCAGGGGTGAAGCTGGATCTAGAACGGGGCTATGTGAAAGTGGATGGAAGATATAAGAGTTCGATGGCTGGAGTATTTGCGGCCGGGGATATTATTGGACCGCCTTGGTTGGCGCACGTGGCCTCGTTTGAGGCGATCGAGGCGGTGAATGGAATTTTTGATGCCAAGTACCAACCGAAGAAGGTCGGGGTTTTCCCCGGTTGTACCTACTGCCAACCGCAAGTCGCGAGCATTGGGCTCACTGAGGCGGCGGCGAAGGAGAAAAAGCTGAAGTTTAAGGTGGGTCGGTTCCCGTATCGGGCGAGTGGTCGGGCGGTGGCGAGTGGCGATTCGGAGGGGATGGTGAAGATTCTGATCGGGGAACCGCACGGGGAGATTCTCGGGGCGCATATCATTGGAGCGGAGGCGACCGAGCTGATCGCGGAGGTGGGATTAGGAATGACCCTTGAGGCCACGGCAGATGAGATCGCTCATACTATCCACGCCCATCCGACATTGACCGAGATGATCAAGGAAGCGACCGAAGCGGCGGTCGGCCACGCGATCCATATTTAATAACGGCCTGCTGGACGTCGGGCCTTATCCGTGATGATTCGCAAAGTTCCGGTTGCGCTGACCATTGCCGGATCCGATAACTCTGGCGGAGCGGGAATTCAGGCGGATCTAAAAACTTTTACGCGCTTGGGGGTGTATGGAACCTCGGCTTTGACTTGTGTCGTGGCGGAGCATCCGGGAAGAGTTTCAAGAATTGCGGCAGTTGAACCAGGAATGGTAGCGGAGCAGATCAAGTTGGTCTTTGAGGCATTTCCGGTCGGAGCAGTGAAAACGGGGATGCTGTTTTCGTCTGGAATCATAAGACAAGTGGCGAAGCAGTTGGCAAAGAGAAGGGGACTTAAGCTGGTGGTGGATCCGGTGATGGTGGCGACGAGCGGGGCGGCACTGCTCAAGCCGGATGCGGAGAGGGCGATAGCCAAGTTTCTCTTTCCCAGAGCGGCTTTGGTGACTCCGAATCTGGATGAGGCGGCCCGATTAGTGGGAAGGAAGTTGAGAAATCCTGAGCAAGCGGAGGAGGCGGCGCGTGAGTTGGCAAAAAAATGGAAAGTGCCGTTTCTTGTTAAGGGCGGGCACCTGATGTTGGCGAAGGCGGAGGATTATCTGGCTTGGCCGAACGGAAAGTTAAAAACCTTCTCAGCGATACGGTGTAAGGTGGTGGAGACGCATGGCACGGGCTGCACCTACTCGGCAGCGATCTGTGCGGGATTGGCTCAAGGGCTTTCTTTGGAAAAAGCTGTGGGGAGGGGAAAGAAGTTCATCACTCGTGCGATTCAGTTGCATCTTCGGATGGGTCGGTATACGCCTTTAAATCATCTGAAAGCATGAAGACGAATTGGCCGATGCGTCGGCCTCTGTTTCCAGTAGCGGTGGCGGGATTGGTGGGAACGGTGATGGGTTTGGGGTGGGGAAAAAATCCATGGATTTGGCTGGGGGTGGCTGGAATCGGATCGGTCTTATCTTGGTGGGGACCAAAAAAGTGGAGAACGCCTGCGATCTGGCTCTTTGTTCTTGGGCTGTTTGCTCTTTATGCGGGGGCTCGGGCCTATGCTCCGCCCCGGGAATCGTTGAAGGCACGGGCTGGTCAGGAGGGCGGGACAGTACGGATCAAAGGTTGGATCGCCGAGTTGCCGACGGAACGAATTTGGGAAAACGGGGGGAAAGCGATGGAGGCCGAAATGGAGGCAACCTCTCTTTTTGGTGAAACAGGTTGGGAGAGGACAAGTGGCAGGGTGTTATTGCGAGTGGATCCAGCTCCAGAAAAAATGCCCAAGGTGGGAGATGTTGTTAGGTTAGCGGGATATCTGAGTTTACCGGAAAGGCCGAAGAATCCGGGGGAGTTTGATCGGGTCCAGCACCTGCAATCGAGAGGCTTGGATTATATTCTCAAGGTCCGATCGGAAGATTTGGAATCCAGCGGAGAGGAGAAGGGGGTTTGGTTAGCAAAAATGGCAGCGGGATTACGGTCGCATATGCTTAATGCGACAGCATTGGGGTTGCAGGAGGATCCAGAGGCTTCGGGGTTAATAGCGGCAATGCTCTTTGGTTACCGAGACGGGGTCGGGGAGGATTTAAGAGAGGCTTTTCGCTCGACGGGGACATTGCATCTATTTGCTGTGAGCGGGCAGAACCTGGCGGTAGTGGCAGGGATGCTCTTGTGGATTTTGACCCTGACTGGGGCGGTGAAGTGGCGATGGGCTTGGGTGACATTGCCAGCGGTATTTCTCTTTTGTTTGGCGACGGGGATGGAGGCGAGTGCAGCCCGGGCCTTTGTCATGACTGGGGTGCTTTATCTTGGGTGGATCTTGGGTAGACCGATGGATCCTGCGAACTGGCTGGGGGCGGCATTAATAGGATTGATGATCTGGGATCCGCGCCAAGTGGAAGATGTTGGGTTTCAACTTTCATTTTTAGTCGTAGCTGGGTTGATGGTTTTTGCGGGTCCGATTCAAGCCAAGCTGGTGGGTTGGGGTAGGCCAGACCGGTGGATACCGAATCGGCTGGTGAGCGTCTGGAGGAGGGCGTGGTATCGAGGTTGGGCGACATTGGCAACACTTGTTGCTGCCTCGGCTGCGGCGTGGTTGGGATCTTTGTTGCCTGGGATCGTTCTGTTTCATCAGATCACTCCGGTGGCTTTGGTGGCGAATGTGGTGGCAGCTCCGATTGCAGGAGCGGTAACTGTTTTGGCGGCGGTATCTTCGATGATGGCGCCTTTCATTTCCGTGGGTGCGATCGGGATGAATCTTTTAAATGCCCGGTTGGTTCATTTGCTGGCGGGGGTGTTGGGGTGGATGGCGACTTGGCCGGGAGGCCATTTTGCCGTGGCGGATCCGAGAGTGTGGTTCGAGCGTGGGCCGGCATTGGAGATTGTGGCTGTGGAGGGATCTGCGCCCACCTTGGTGACAGGAGAAGGAGGTAAATGGTTGATTGAAACTGGATCCAAGATGGCTTGGGCCAATTCTGTAAGACCATTTCTGAATTATTATGGGGTGAATCGGTTGGATGGGGTGATATTAACGGCGGGTTTGGCAAAACGATCGGGTTCCGCACAGGAGTTATTGGGGTCGATGCCCATTGGGTGGTGGGGTGAGTCCGGGTTGGGAGGGAGATCAGGGGCGTTAAAGCAGTGGAGATCGGAGATGGTTGAAAGAAAAGAGGGGAGAAGGTTTTTTGGGGCGGGTGATCGGGTGGATTTCGGGAGGGATTGGAGAGTGGAGGTGCTTTGGCCGCGGGAGGGGATCGCATCAGGAAGGGCAGAGGAGGATGGGCTGGTTATGATTCTAGAGTGTGGAGAGGCACGATTGCTTTGGGCCGGGTCAATTCCAAGGGGTGTGGAAAAGAAACTGGTGGAAAAATATGGGGAGAAGTTGAAATCAGGTGTTCTTGTGCAAGGGCCCTCCAAGGATGTGAATCTTACGTCAGAATGGTTGCGGGCTGTTCGTCCGAACTATTTGGTCCGTTCGTGGAAAGCTCTAGAGGATGACCCTTCCCTTTCAGTCGACTTGGATCAAATTTCAAAAGAAATCGGGATGACCCTTGTGAAGTTAAAAGAAAGCGGGGCGGTCCAGTTGAGGCCCGAACCTCAAAATGGAGGTTGGACAGTCAGGAAGTGGCGGCCGGAGTAGGTGAAAGTCAGGGTTGCAGAGGGCAACCGGCGGTGGGGGCTTGGGGAATTCCGGAAAGGCCGGGCAGGTCAGGAGAAAGACGGGGGAGTTGGAGCCGGGAAAAGAGATCGTTCAGACCGGCGAGGGAAGTTCCGGGCCAGATGGCGGAAACCAGGCCATCCGGTTGGACGAGAATGAAGCATCCAGATTTGGTTATCCCCAAACGGTGACCCAGTTGGGAATTCGGATCCCGTAGAGCCGGAAGTACTTTTCCGGTTTTTGTCATGAACTCATGAATCTGGTCCTGTGTTCCCGCAAAAAGAAAAAACCAAGAGGCTTTTGTTTTGGTCATTTCCATCGCAACGGAGAAATATTTTGCAAACTCGAGGCTGCAGTCGCAGTCGTGCGAGAAGAAAACAAACACCACCGGTTTTTCTTTAGGGAGTGAGGACCAGGGGGCGACTTGGCCATCCATTCGAAACAGAACGCTCTGGGCGATATTTTGGCCTGTCGATTGGTTGAGGGTTTGTAGGTCGGAAGGGGGTGAGGGATGACGACGTGAGATCTTTTCGTTGGGAGCGGCGGGGGCTTTGGAATCGGGTCGAGTAAGCCCGTAGATCAGAGCAGCCAGAGTGACGAGAAAGAGGGCGATAGGCCAGGGGGATTTCACGGCAATCAATGGGAGGGCATGGCGATCCATGGGGGTACAACACTTCCCGGTTTCCAGCCATTGCGGCGACGGACTTCATCATCCGTGAGGCGTGGATCTTTTAGGTAGATGTAGTAGTCGTCTTGACGTTCAAACAGGTCGCCTTTGGCTTCCCGAGTTTCGCTGACCACCATGGTGCTGGTGATCCGAATGTGAAAATAACCACGGATCAGTTCATCATACTTCGAAGGAAGCAGTCTGAACTGAAAGGGGATGAGGGTTTTGGCTGGTACGACTTCCCGGATCTTTGCGTCGGAGCCCTCGGGAGTTTCTTGAGGAACGGAATCCCAGCGCCCGTTCGCCTGATAAAAAATACGGATGGCAGGGCCGAGGATAAAGAAGCGACGGGATGAGTCATAGTTCTGGAGGAACAGATTCGCCCGGACATTGCCGTCGCCCATGGCGTCGAAGGAGTCCACATCGGCCCGAAGCTGGCGAAAAGCGATTTCTTCGGTGATGCGTTTTGTCTCCTGTTTAACCCAAAGGTGCCGTCCTTGAGACCAGGCGGTGATCCGGTCGGTTGAGTAGAGGAGGGACGCTCCCAAAAGCAGGGTAGCCAGAAAGAAGGAGGCTGGTCCCCGCCAATCTCCGATCGGAGCGGGTTTGGGAGTTTCTTTGATAGCCAATCCTTGGGGGGCTATTTCGAAAACCGGCCCCTGTCTGTCGATCAAGGAAGAGCGAGCAGGTGCTGCCGAAGGTTTTTCCGTTAGAGCCAATTGTCCGGCGGACATTTGGAATACCCGGTCGGCGAGGGAGGCGAGTTGGTCGCCATGGGTAACGGCGAAGATCGCGAGTTTTCGTTCGTCCCGAAGTTCCTGGAGGACTTTGAGGATTTCTTCCTCGGCCAAGGGATCGAGATTGCTGGTGGGTTCGTCCAGCAGGAGAAGGGCGGGTTTATGTTGGAGAGCCCGGGCCAGGGAAACACGGCGTTGTTGGCCCCCGGAAAGTTCATTCGGAAACGCATCCCAACGTTCTCCCATTCCCAGACGGGTGAGAAGTTTTTGGGCGCGGGAGTAGGCCTGATGTTGGGATTCGCCGGCAAGCAGTCCCGGTAGGGCAGCATTATCTAGTGCGGTGAGTCCGGGGAGGAGTGAATTAGTTTGAAGCATGAAGCCTATTCGGCGGGAGCGGAGATAGGCGAGTTTCCGGGGGGAGAGTTGGAGGAGGTCCTTTCCCTCAAGGTGAAGTGTGCCCTGGTCGGGTCGGGCGAGTGCTCCCAAGAGGGCCATCAGGGTGGATTTTCCGGAACCGGAACGACCACAGACGGCAACAAATTCACCTGCTTGGATTTCAAGGGAAACCTGGTGAACGGCCGCGATGGAACCCCGTCGGGCGGGATAGATTCGGCTGAGATTGCGGGCGGATAGGACCACGCTCATTCGTTGTTTTCCCGGAGAAGTTGGTAGACCTCGCGACCCGCCAGACGCCAGGAAGGAAGCAGGGCCCCAAGCCCGGCCACTAGAGAGCAGAGAAGGAGGCTCAGGAGGGCGGCGAAAATCTGGGAGGCAAGAGAGGGGAGTTCGAAGGTGATCCCTCGGGAGGTCAGGAGATATCCAAAAGTTCGGACGAAGACGGCCAAGCCGGTGGTGCCCAGGAGAACGCCGAAAAGGGCGCCTAGAAAAGCGCAAAGGGCCGCTTCCATCGCCAGCCACAGGGATAGCCCTATTCGGGAAAGGCCTATGGCGAGCAGTAGTCCGAGTTCCGCTTTGCGTTCGGCCACGATCCCGGCGTAGACGACAAGAATGAGAAGTCCGCCCATCCAAAGGCCAACGAGGGTGAACGCAATCGAGCCGGTGAGGATGGTTCGGATCGATTGGCGGACCTGAATTCCGAGTCCGGATCCGCTAATGACCTGAACTTCAGGGACGGACGAAAGGGCGAAGCGGACATGACCCGCTCCAGCGCCGGGCGACAAGCGAAGGAGAAGGGCAGATGCGGAGCCTGTGACCGGAAGGGTTCCGAACGTTTGGATTCCGTGGGATCTGGATTCATTCGCAAGTGCTTCCACGGTAGAAAAAGATCCGAAGACCGATCGTTCTGTGGGGCCCACACCCGTTAGATCGAGTTTCCCCCAGACTACCAAACTCTTTCCAAAGAAATTTATGGTTGAGCCCAAGGGTTCTGGTCGACGTCCACCGATCAGGACATCGCCTTGGGAGAAGGGGCGGGGCAGGTGTTCTCTGATCCAGGGTTGTAAGGTGAAATCAGTGGAAGGATCGAAGGCGATCAGGTCGGTTTCCCCATGGCCTTCTTCCGAGGGGATGGAAAAGTGTCGTTGGGGGGAGATATTTTCCAAACCGGGGAGAGATTCGATTTGTTTAAAAACCGATGGGTCGAGCTGAGGAGCGTCGGGTTCCCCTGCCAGGAGGGCGGCGGTCAGGTTGTGGGTGATTCCTTTGGGTAGGATAAGGAGATCACCCCCCAGACGGTCGAGGGAGGTTTCGAGTCCCCGGCGAATCGAATCTCGAACGACCAGAGTGAGAAAGATCGAAGCAGAACCGATGGCGACGGCGAGTGCTAGAAGGAGGTAGCGACCGGGGCTTCGTCGGGTCTCCTGGAGGACCAGACGAAATCCTAAGGAAAAAAGGTGGAATCCGTGGGGCAGGGTGGTTAGACCGTGCAGCTACGGCTGAATTTCATCTCCTCCACTTTGGAGGGAACGATGACGCAGTCGTGGTGTCCGCCGAAGTTGGGCATATAGCCGACCTGTTCTAAAGTATCCTGCCGGAAGACAAAGGCACCGGATTCCATTCGTTGGAATCCCGAAAAGATCACCAAGGCATATTTTCCATCATAGGTTGTGGCTGTGGTCTGAGTATCGACTCCGACATTTCGAAACTTTTTGATAACTTTCCAGTCCTTGGTGCTCACGACATAAACATCCGATTTCATCGGTTTGGGTCGGAGAACGGTGAAGAAGCATTTTGAACCATCGATGGAGAAGTTGACGTGGAAAGGGGAGGGGTATTCGCCCTGCCACTCCTTGTCCTTAACGAAAGTGATCCGTTTCCATGCTCGGGGGTCGTCACTGGAGGTGTCGAACACGGCGACATTGTTCGCACGGAGATTGTTCATCATGACCAAGTGATTGCCCGAAGGGTTGAATCCCGTTTCATGGATGGGGTTACCGACGGAGGGGAGGGTAACCTCCCAAGTGTCCGGGCTGTTCGAGACTTTTTTCACGGGCCAGTTGTCCGCAAGACCTTCGTTTGCCATCACGTAGCAAACGGGCTCCATGGAGGTGCGGTCGATAATAAAACCACCTCCACACATGCGAAGGCCTGCGATGGAGTAGCGGTTGCGCGGGTCGTGCAGGCAAAAATCCAGACCCGTCAGCGTGTGGGGGCTTGCACCGGGAGTTTGGCCTTTCTCGACCAGGAGTTCTGCCATGGGAGCCATCTCGTAGTTAAGTTTGTTTCCCTTCGTCCCGTAATAGTCGTATTTCCCGTCTTTTCCTGGGGCCAGTTTAATGAGTCGAATGGTTCCGCCCTTAGTCCAAGTTTCGGCCAGAACCTTTGAGTTGGGTACCCAATCGCCCCGGAAGGCGGTGAGAACGTCGGTTTTATCCTGGCCTCGGGCCCGAGAGAAAAATCCCACCACATCCTTTTGACCATCAGCGCAGGCAAAACCATTGCCATCTGGAAAAGGCACAGTATGGACTCCTAAACCGATTCCCGTCGTTTCGGAAATATCCTCAAGGAGTTCCATCTGATTTGATTTTCCATCGTATCCGACGCGGTAGATGTGATTTCCCATCCCGTATTTGTCGAGCATGCCGTGTTCTTTGATTTTCGTATTCAGGCCGTACATCAGGACATTTTCGCCACCCTGGGTTGAATTAATAAATTCAAAGCCTTTATAGGGGTCTCCACTATCAGCATAGAAGGCAGCCAAATGGTGGGAGATCGGGCAGGAGTCCCCGTAGTTCCAGTAGGAAATCCATGAGAGGGTTTTTTGAGTTCCCAAATCGACGGCATGGGTTCCTCCGCCCAACTTTTGTGGGGTGAGGTAGATGTATTTTCCGAGGGATTCGCGGATCCCTTGATAGACGGCGTCTTCGATCAGGATCCCGTCTTCGTTTTTGGCGGCGTAGGAGGTTCCGGGAAGGTAGCGGGTCAGGCCGGCACCCGTGAGCCCGGCTAGACCAGCGAATCCGTAATAAAAAAAGCGGCGGCGACTAATTTTTTCAAGGCGGGCATCCAACATAGGATCAATGTGTGTTTCAGAGATATAAGATCAAGAGTTAAAGTAATCCGCTGATTCGGACATTTCAACCAGTGTCTTAGCGGCGGAAGAAGAGGTGAGTGGAGAGATAGTAGAGTTTGCCGGCCTGGAGGTGAAAAGATTCGGGAACGAGGCTGACTTGAACTTTTGTATTTGTGTCCTGCTTTTGGCCCAGGAATCTGAAAAGTTTTCCGAAATGGAACGGGGCGGTGTAGCGGATGACGGGAGCATCGTCGGGCAGTTTGGCAATTTGGCGGGCATCGGCGATGGCGTCCTCAAGATATCCGGTGGCATCGATTAATTTTAGCTCGAGAGCACGTTTCCCTGAAACGATTCGGCCATCCGCTACTTCGGTTGGTAATTTATGGTCAGGAAAATCACGTTCGGTGACAACGATGGAGGAAAACCTTTCGAAGGTTTCGGCAATCATGTCTTGGACCAGTTTCTTTTCCGCTTCAGAGGCGGGGCGGGCGGGGTTGAGAAGATCCTTGAGAGCGCCACTTTTGAAAGTGAGGGTGGAAAGGCCGAGGATTTTGGAAAGACCCTCGTAGTTCAGCGACTGCATGATCACTCCGATGCTGCCTGTGATGCAAAGATCGTGGGCGACGATGTGGGAACCCCCCATGGCGGTGTAGTACCCGCCTGATGCACCAACAGAATCGAGATAGACGATCACGGGTTTATCTTCGCGGACGAGGGTGAGTTCGTGATAGAGGTTGTCGCTGGCGGTGACTTCGCCTCCGGGGCTGTCGATATGAAGAAGAATGGCCGCTACGGAATCGTCATTGGCAGCCTGACGGATCTGGAGAATGAGATCGTCCACCATGCTGGATCCGACCTCGCCGGGAACTTCCTGAGCGATGACCCCAAAGAGATCGATCTTGGCGATGCGCTTTTTCTGGGATTCGTTTCCTTCGACGAACTCTTCCTCGAAGTAAGGGGCAGATTCGATATGGGAAGGGCCAGAGAAAAAGGAGTGATCGCGGGAAAGGAAGAGGAGATTGGCGAGGAGGCTGCTTCCGAGCAGAATGATGCCAACGATGAAAAGGAGTTTTGATTGGCGAGCCATGCGAAGGGTAAGGATGCGTCAGATTGAGGCGCGGGGCAAGGGGGTGTGGAGCCGAATGGTGCAGGTGGTTGGATCGGAGTTGGGACGGGGTGTGAAAGTGGCGGTGGGAATTTCGGGTGGAGCAGACAGCGTAGTTTTAGCCGAGGCTATTTTGAGGAGTGGAGGAGAGCCGATTCTTTTGCATTTCAATCACCGTTGGAGGGGGCGGGTGGGGGATAGGGATGCGTTGTGGGTAAAAGCGTGGGGCAAGAGGAGGGGTTTGAGGGTGGTGGTAGGGCGTGCCCATAAGCCTGGGAGGACGGGGGAGGGTGAGGCGCGGGAATTGAGGTGGGATTTCTTTCGCAAGGCAATGAGGCGAATTGGAGTGAAACAGTTGTGGCTTGCGCAGCAAGCGGATGACCAAGCGGAGACGGTTTTAATGCAGTTACTTCGTGGAGCAGGGGTAGATGGAATGGCTGGAATGACGGTTCGATCCAAAACATCTGGAGTGGATGTGGTGCGACCCCTTTTGGGGTTTACTCGGAAGGAGGTGAGAGATGCGGCAAGGGAGGAGGGATTGAGTTGGAGAGAGGATAAGACGAATAAGGATGAGAAGGGATGGAGATCCCGCGTGCGTCACAAAGTTTTGCCGTACTTGTCGAAGGCGTATGGGCGGGAGGTTCGGGGGGCGTTGTGTCGTACGGCAGAAATCTTTGCTGGTGAAAAAGAGTATTGGGAAAAGGAGCTAGGAAGGATTTCGGCTCGTCCAGATGTGCGGGAGTGGAAGAAGAGAGAGGTAGCTTGGCAGAGGCGTGCGATTCGAATGTGGCTGGTGATGAGGAATCATCGTGGAGCAACTTTTGCGGAGGTTGAGGGGGTTCGTAAATACGTGGTGATGGGAAAGAGCGGTGGCTGGCAGTTAAAAGGAGGCAGGGTGATGAGATCCAAAAACAAGCTCTTCTGGATCAAGGAGATGGGTCGCATTGCACACGCAGGGCAATCGTGATAATCTTTGATTCTTCAGTTTATGCCTAATCCTCGTTCCAACTCACGTAAGCCCCCCAAGTTGCCGCGTCCACCCGTACGCCGGCAGGACCCGAATAAAGCGGATGGGCCGAACTGGAGAGGCGTCGTTTTATTTTTAGTCTCTGCCTCCGTTTTGCTTTTAGCGTTTTATGCCCATCAAAGTCAGAATGCGGCATCGGTTCGTGATTTAACCTTTGCCGAGTTTGAGGGGTATTTGAAGGAAGGGAAGGTCAAGGATGTGACCTTAAATGTGGAGCCGGCTGTGAACGTGCGTTGGCTTTCGGGAAAATTTGAGCCACCTGAGGCCCTCAAGAAAAGCGTTCGGACGGATGCGCAGGGTTATACGGGATACAAGGTGACGGTAGATCTGGCATTTAAACAGAATTTGGAGCAGGTGCTGGCGGCAAATGGATTTCCCCAAGTAAGTCAAAAGGTGATCGATAATTCAACATGGCAAGCTTTGGCGGGGACACTGCCTTTTGTCCTTTTTGTTCTGATCATGTACTTTTTCTTTCGGCAGCAGATTCGGATGGCAGGGAAATCGGCTTTTAGTTTTGGAAAGAGCAAAGCGAGGATCCTCTCGAAGGATAAAAATAAGGTCACCTTTGCGGATGTGGCGGGCGTGGAGGAGGCGAAGGATGAAGTGAGCGAGATTGTGGAGTTTTTAAGGGATCCAAAAAAGTTTCAGAAATTAGGCGGACGGATTCCTAAGGGGATTTTGATGGTGGGGCCTCCGGGAACAGGAAAAACTCTTTTGGCAAAGGCGATTGCGGGGGAGGCGGATGTTCCGTTCTACGGGATCAGCGGTTCCGATTTTGTGGAGATGTTTGTGGGTGTGGGAGCTTCCCGTGTGCGAGATATGTTTGAGCAAGGGAAGAAGACAGCTCCGTGTTTGATTTTTATCGATGAAATTGATGCCGTTGGGCGAAGTCGGGGTCACGGAGTGGGGGGTGGGCACGATGAGAGGGAACAGACATTGAATGCGCTCTTGGTGGAGATGGATGGAATTGATACGGCGGAGGGGGTGATCATTATTGCAGCGACGAATCGAAAGGATGTGCTGGATCCGGCGCTGTTACGTCCAGGACGGTTTGACCGAGAGGTGCACATCAATCTTCCTGACGTCAAAGGGCGTGAGGAGATTCTAAAAGTGCATGCGAAAAAGGTGAAAGCAATGGAGACTGTGTCGTGGGCTACGCTGGCGCGAAGCACCCCTGGATTTTCGGGCGCCGAGCTGGCGAACGTGATCAATGAGGCGGCTTTGATGGCGGCTCGGAGAGATGCGGAGGCGATTACTCAGGCGGATCTAGAGGAGGCGAGGGACAAGGTGCGGTTCGGACGGGAGCGCAGAAGCTTGGCGATGAGTGATGAGCAGAAAAAGCTGACGGCCTATCATGAAGCGGGACATGCCATGTTGAACCTTGCTCTCGAGCACACCGATCCGCTGCACAAGGTTTCGATCATTCCGCGTGGACCTGCGTTAGGGGTGACCATGATGTTGCCGATTGAAGATCGGTATGGGTATGGAAAGAAAAAGGTGTTGGATGACCTTTGTGTTGCGATGGGGGGAAGAGTGGCCGAGGAGATGTTTTTGGGGGATATCTCAAGCGGTGCCAGTGGGGACATTAAGATGGCCACGTGGTATGCGAAGAAGATGGTTTGTGAGTGGGGAATGAGTGGTCGTATGGGGATGATCGAATATGGGGATCATGAGGATTATGTTTTCTTGGGTCGAGATATTGGCCGGTCGAGGGGATATAGCGAAAAGACCGCACGAGAGATTGATGAGGAAGTGCATCAGATCGTCAACGGGGCCCATGAGCGGGCAAAAAAGATTTTGGAGGAAAATCGTGCAAAGGTGGAACTCATTGCGTCGGCCTTGCTGGAGTATGAGACTTTGGATGGGGCTCAAGTGGAGGAGATTGTGAAGCATGGGCGAATGATGAATCCGCCTCCCAAAGGATTGTCGGCACCTTCGACGCCAACCCCTAGTGAGTCTCTTCCTGTGAATCGGCCGATTGAGAAGGTGAAGGACAAGGGCGGAATTTTGCCTGGGTTGGAAGGCGCACCTGCTGGGGCCTAAGCTTTTCGTTCTGGGGTGATGAATTTCCCGGCCACAGTGAAGTGGCAGTGTGGGAATCGAAGAATTGAGATTCAGGCGGGGCGCCCTTTTCTCCTTGGAATCCTCAATGTAACGCCCGACTCATTCTCTGATGGGGGTAAGTATGAGAAGCGGGATACGGCGGTGCATAGAGGTCTGGAGTTGTGTGAGGTGGCGGATGGCGTGGATGTGGGAGGTGAATCAACAAGGCCTGGGGCGGTGGCGATTTCAGCCAAGGAGGAGAGGCAAAGGGTGATTCCCGTTTTAAAACAGATCCGAAGTGAGAGACCTGATGTCTTTTTGTCAGTCGACACCTACAAGATGGAGGTGGCCAAGGCGGCGGTGGAGGAAGCTGGGGTAGACGTGGTGAACGATGTGGGAGGTGGAAGGTGGGATGAGGGGATGTTGGATTGGTTAGGGAGTACGAGGGTCGGTTATGTATGTATGCATGCTGGGGGTAAGCCCCAAGAGATGCAGAAAAGTCCTTCTTATCAAAACGTGGTCGAAGATGTAGGGCGCTTTTTTGAGGAACGAATGAATGGAATGGAGAAAGCGGGGATTGAGGCGGAGAGGGTAGTACTGGATGTGGGGGTGGGTTTTGGCAAGTTAGCGGAGCATAACCGAGCCTTGCTGGAAGGAGATTGGGGGGGGTTGTCTCGTCCCTTAATGTGGGGATTGTCGCGGAAATCGTTTCTTGGGGTGACGGAAAAGGAAAAGGGGTTGAAAAGTCGAGATGAGGCATTGGATTGGTGGCATCGGGAGCTATTAGCTAAGGGTGGGCCTATGGTTTGGCGTGTTCACGATCCTGCCCGAGTGCGAGCAGGTTTGTTTTAATGTGTAGATTTTCTCGTTTGCGTAGGTGTGCGGTAAGGTAGGCTTCTAGGATGAGTGAGGAGATTCAGCTAAAGCGAGAGATCGAGGCGACGGCAATTCCTGCGGGAACGAAAAAGAAGCTGATGGAGGGAACTGCGGTTGTGGTGACGCAAGATCTGGGAGGAACCTTTACGATTCATGCGACAGCAGAGGGTGGGCTTTATCGAATTGAGGGAAAGGATGCGGATGCGCTTGGGCGAAAAGTAGCTGAGGTGAAGTGTTTTGAGTCGGGTAAAGAGGCTGGGGAGGAAGAGGTTTGGGCTGTTTTGAAGACCTGTTATGATCCTGAGATTCCTGTGAATATTGTGGATCTGGGACTGATTTACAGCATGGAGCTGAAAAACTCGGACGGTGGAGGAAAGAGAGCAGATGTGAAGATGACGTTGACAGCTCAGGGATGTGGGATGGGGCCGTCTATTGCTGCGGATGCGCGTCAGAAGATTTTGAGTCTCTCTGGAGTCCAAGAGGCGCAGGTGGATGTAGTGTGGGATCCGCCTTGGGGGCCCCAGATGATCACTCCGGATGGTCGCAAGAAGTTGGGGATGGATTAGTCGGATGTTTGTCATCCCCTCGATTGATCTGATGGCGGGAGAAGTGGTGCGTCTGGCCCAAGGGAAAGCCACTGAGAAGAAGGTTTACAGCAAGGATCCGATGGCGATGGCACGGAGATGGGAGAAAGTGGATGGAAAGGTTCTGCACTTGGTAGATTTGGAAGGCGCATTTGAAGGCCAGATGCAAAATCTCGACATGATCGGCCAGATTGCCCGTTCTGTTAAGATGCCGTGCCAAGTCGGAGGGGGGATTCGGGATTTGGCCGTAGCTGAAAAAATACTTAAGGCAGGTGCGATGAGGGTGATTTTTGGAAGCGTGGCTTGTGATTCCCCTGAGACGATTGATGAAGCTGTAAAGAAATTCGGACCAGAGAGAGTGGTGGTGGGGATCGATGCACGTGATGGGGTGGTAGAAACACGTGGATGGACTAAGCCGAGTGGGTGGAAGGCGGTGGATCTTGCAGCACGAATGGCGAAGGGTGGAGTAATTCGAATCATTTACACCGATGTGGTGAGGGATGGGATGATGACGGGTCCCAATATTCCTGCAGTGCAGGAGATGATCCGTGCCTTTCCCGGAAAGGTGATCTCCTCGGGTGGTATCAGTGGGCTGAAAGATCTTCAGGCTCTCGACAAGGCGGGCGGGGTCGAGGGGGTGATTGTTGGGAGGGCACTTTACGAAGGTGCGATGGAGGATGAAGTGTGTCGGTTGAGTACGTTTTAAAGGAGGCGGTTAGATCGGGCGATGGGCCGACGATTGATTACGCCAAGGAGTTAAATTCCGAACAACTGGAGGCTGTTACAGCTCCTCCAGGTCCGATGTTGGTGATTGCGGGTGCAGGGAGCGGAAAGACCCGGACCTTGACCTATCGGGTGGCTTGGTTGGTGGAACATGGGGTGGCTCCAGAAAGCATTCTTCTTCTTACCTTCACAAACAAAGCGTCGAAAGAGATGTTGGCGCGTGTCGGGTCTTTGTTGCCTCACGATCTTTCCCGTCTCTGGGGGGGGACTTTTCATCATGTGGGAAACCGAATCTTGCGACGTCATGCAGATCGATTGGGCTATCCGAAAGACTTTACGATTTTGGATCGAGAGGATGCGGAAGATCTAATTTCGGCCAGTCTCGGCGAGGCGGGAGTGGATCCTAAGGACAAGAGGTTTCCGAAGGCTCAAGTCTTGGCAGAGATCTTTAGTTTAGCGGCAAATCACAGAACGAATTGTGGATCGATTCTCAAAAGTCAGTTTGGGTATTTCACGGAGTTCGAGAGTTGGATCACGAAGGTGGGGGAGATTTATCTGCGCAGAAAGCGGGACAGTTCTTCGATGGATTATGATGATTTGCTGACTTTGCCTTTACTCCTGTTGGAACAGGAGGGGGAGTTGAGGGAGGGGTATCGGGCAAGATTTCAGCATGTGCTGGTGGATGAGTATCAGGATACGAACCGATTGCAGTCCGACTTTGTGGATGCGATTGGAGGGGGTCATCATCAGATCATGGCGGTGGGGGATGATGCCCAAAGCATCTACTCATGGCGGGGAGCCAAGGTGGAGCACATCCTGAGTTTTCCGCAGCGTCATCCAGGAACTAAGATGGTGAGGCTGGAGACCAACTATCGAAGCATCCCCCAGATCCTCGATCTGGCGAATCATTCGATTTCCCATAACCCGAAGCAGTTTCCTAAAAATCTGAAGGCGGTTCGGGATGCAGGGGTCAAGCCGGCGGTGGTGGCGTTGGAGGACGGTGGGCAGCAGGCTTCTTTTGTGGCGCAGAGGATTCTGGAGTTGCATGAGGAGGGGGCAAATCTTTCGGATATTGCCATTCTGTATCGGGCTCATTTTCATGCGATGGAGATGCAGTTGGAACTCACGCGTCGTAACATTCCGTATACGATCACCTCGGGATTGAGGTTTTTTGAGCAGGCTCACATCAAGGACGTGGCAGCTCATCTGCGATTGTCCTTAAATCCCAAGGATGAGGTGGCGTTTCATCGGATGGCAAAGTTGTTGCCTGGGGTGGGCCCCAGATCGGCGACCAAGATGTGGCAGGAGGTTCAGACCGGAAAAGCGTTGGGTCAACTCAAGGTCCCCGAAAAGGGTGCGAAGGGATGGAGTCAGATGGTGCAGACCTTAGCCCAGTTGAAGGAAAAGGATCCCTCCGAACAGGTGAAAATCGTGGTCGAGGGGAGTTATGGGGATTATGTAAAAGCAAAGTACGCAAATGCGGCGAACCGATTGGACGATCTTCGGCAGTTGGAGGATTACGCAGCAGGCTATACGGATATGGCTGAGTTTTTGGCCCAGTTGGCTTTGTTGGGGAATACGGAGACCGAGGTGGCTCAGCGTTCCCATGATGAAGGAGGGGAGGCGGTAAAGTTGAGTACGATTCATCAGGCCAAGGGATTGGAGTATGGAACAGTATTCGTCATCATGCTGTGCGAGGGCATGTTTCCATCGAGTCGTTCTATGGAGACTCCAGAAGGGGAAGAGGAGGAAAGGCGACTCTTTTATGTGGCGGCGACAAGGGCGAAGGACGAACTGTATTTGACTCACCCTAGGTTACGGATGGGAAAGGGAGGGGATGCTTGGCAGACACCTTCGCGATTCCTGAATGAACTTTCGAAGGAGTTGGTCAATGTATGGCGGGTCAAAGGAGCGGCGGGAGCGGGAGACTGGAGTTAGATTCGGGGGTGATTTTTCTTCTTGGACCTACGGCGGCGGGGAAGTCGCGATTAGCGATGACGCTGGCTCAGCAGACGGGGGCTGAAATCGCTTCTGTAGATGCGTTTCAGGTCTATCGGGGTTTGGATATTGGAACGGGAAAAGCGAATCAGGAGGAGCAGGGAAAAGTCCGGCACCATCTGATCGATCTGGCGGAAGCGGAGCAGGATTTCTCATCCGCGGACTATGGGAACGAGGCGCGACGGGTTCTTTCCGATCTTAAGGCAAGAAAGGTGAAATCCATCTGGGTTGGAGGAACTGGATTGTATCACCGAGTGATGACTCAGGGTTTATCGAAAGCACCGGGAACCGATCGAGCCGTTGCAGAGAATCTGGAGAAAAAGACGACGGAGGAGTTGGCTGAAACTGTTCTCAAAACCGATCCTGTGTGGGCCGAGAAGGCCGACTTACAAAACCGGAGGAGAGTAGTGCGAGCTTTGGCTGTCTGGGAACAGACAGGGAGAAAGATGTCCGATTGGCAGAAACAGGATACGGGGCAAGGTTTGATGGCCGAGGTGGAAACATGGTGTCTTGTTCCTCCCATTAAACTCTTGGGGGAGGTGATTCGAAAGCGTGTGGAGGGAATGTTGGGTGGCGGGTGGATTGAGGAGGTGAAGGGTTTGATGGGGCGGTCTGGTTGGGAAGGGTGCGCGGGATCGCGGGCAATTGGTTATGGGGAGGTGGCGGAACTGATTCGCGGAAAAATCGGACGGGAGGAGGCGTGTGACAAAATTGTGTCAGCGACGAGGGCGTATGCGAAGCGTCAATTGACCTGGTTCCGTGGAATTCCTAAAGTCCGGGTTATCGAGATTGATCCCCGAGAGCCCCTACCAAAAGCTGGGGTGGAGATGCTGGTGCGAGCGCTGGAGGGGGGGGCTATTCCGAAATGATGGTGACGACGGTTCGGGATAAAGCGATGGAGCGGGCCTTTTTGGTGGGTTTAGAGACTCAGAAATCAGGGCGGTACGAGGTGGGAGAGTCGTTGGATGAGTTGGCTTTGCTGGTTCAGAGTGCGGGTGGGGAAGTAGCCGATCGGGCGACCCAAAAACTAGATCACCCTGTTGCACCGACCTATATCGGGAGCGGCAAGGCAGCCGAGCTTGCCTTGGCTGCGAAGGCGAAAAAAGCAGACACAATTATCTTTGATGACGAGTTGAGTCCTGCACAGGCGAGGAACTTGGAAGGAATCTTTTCCTGTAAGGTGCTGGATCGAACCCAGTTGATTTTGGATATTTTTGCGCAGAGGGCGAAATCGAAGGAAGGAAAGTTGCAGATTGAACTGGCCCAGTTGGTTTATCTGTTGCCGAGATTGACGGGCATGTGGACCCACTTATCGAGGCAGTCGGGTGGAATTGGTATGCGGGGACCGGGTGAAACCCAGTTGGAGGTGGATCGGCGGCGCGTGCAGGAAAAGATCACCCGATTGGAGCGTGATCTGGCAGAGGTTCGGAAGCATCGGATGATCCAGCGGGAGGGAAGAATGCGCCAGCATTGGCCCGTGGCTGCGTTGGTGGGGTATACAAATGCGGGAAAATCGACCTTGATGAACCGATTAACCCACTCGGAAGTTGTGGCGGAGGATCGCCTCTTTGCGACTTTGGATCCTACGATTCGTCAGTTTCGCATGCCGAACGGTGTGAGGGTGCTGTTGGGGGATACGGTGGGTTTTTTAAAGAAGCTTCCGACTCATCTTGTGGAGTCCTTTCAATCGACTCTGGAAGAGGTGGCTTTTGCGGATGTTTTGATTCATGTGGTGGACGCGAGCCATCCTCAGCGTGAAGAGCAGAGGAAAGCAGTGGACGATGTGTTGCAGAAGATTGGTGCGGGGGACAAACATACTCTGACAGTTTGGAATAAGGCGGATCGGTTAGAGAACTGGACAACATTGGAGTGGGAAGCAAGGACAGCGCCTCATGGGGTAGTCATTTCAGCGAAGACGGGAGAGGGAATTCCGAACATGCTGTCGGAGTTGGCTTCGATGTTGACTGCTTGGAGTATCCGAGTTCGGATCCGAGTGCCGCAAAGTGAAGGCGCGCTTTTAGCTTTGTTGAGCCGAGCGGGGAGAATTCTGGAAAAAAGGTATGAGGGGAACGAAGTGGAGCTGGTGGCACACATTCCTCCCTTCTTGAGGGGGAAGGTGGCGCCGTTTATCCTACCTGAGGATGGCAAGAATCCGGGAATTACCGTCGGGAGAGAGACCGAGGGAGCGGTTGATGAGTCAAGGTCCGGAGGCCTTGGGGGCGGCGGAATTGTTAGCGATCCTCTTGCGGACGGGGTTGCCGGGTAAGTCGGCGGTAGAGTTGGCTGCGGAGATTTTGGGGTCTAGGGAGGGGTTAGGGGGTCTGGCGCGGATCACTCCGAAAAGTCTGCAAAAAGAATTTAAAGGGTTGGGAATCGCCAAGGCGTGTCAGGTGGCAGCCGCGATTGAATTGGGGAGGCGGGTGGGGGTGGCAGAAGTTTCGGGTGGGTTGCTGGATACTCCAGCCCGGGTGGAGGAACTGATAGGGCCGGAGTTGAGGAGGAAAGATCGGGAAGAGGTTTGGGTGCTTTTATTAAACACGAAGTTGCGGCTTTTGCGGCGGGCGCAGGTGAGTCGGGGTTCGGTGAACGAAACCGCAGTGCAGCCACAGGAGATTTTGCGGGAGGCGTTGGGGTCGGAAGCGGTGTATGCCTTGGTTGTGGTGCATAATCACCCCTCGGGCGATCCTGCGCCGAGTCCTGCAGATCTGGATTTTACGAGGAGATTAAGGGATGGGGCCAAAGCGGTGGGGGTGCTGTTGCAGGATCATGTGATTATCGGCGTCGCTCGGGACGGGCATTCAGGCTATTATAGCTTTAAGGAGGCAGGATATTTGTGAGTGAAATTCATCCAACCGCGATTGTGGAAAAAGGGGCCAAGTTGGGAAAGGGGTGTGTCGTCGGGCCAGGGGCGATTTTAGGGGCTGAGGTGGAGTTGGGAGAGGGGTGTGTTGTGGGGGCAAGGGCGGTTTTAGAGGGAAGGGTGGTTATGGGGGCGAAGAATCGGATTGGGGTGGGTGCAGTCATTGGAGGAGAACCTCAAGACATGGCGTATCAGGGTGCAAAGTCGGGCGTGATTGTGGGTGATGGGAATGTTTTTCGAGAGTATGTGACCGTGCATCGCGGGACAAAGGAGGGGACGGACACCGTGATTGGAAACGGGTGTTTTTTAATGGTGGGAGCACATGTGGCGCACAACTGTCGATTGGCGGATGGGGTGGTTCTAGTGAATGGGGTGATGTTGGCGGGGTATGTCGAAGTGGAGGAGAAGGCATTTCTGGGTGGTGCGGTGGTAGTGCATCAGTTTGTGAGGATTGGGAAGTTGACGATGGTTCGGGGGCAGACGCGGATCGGAATGGATTTGCCGCCCTACTGTATGGCGGTGGCTACAAATGCGGTATGTGGGCTAAATCTGGTGGGGATTCGAAGGTCAGGGGTAGGGATTGAGGGAAGAAAAGCGTTGGAACGGACGTACGAGGAGTTTTTCTTTGGAGGAAAGAATCGGGTTCAGGCGCTGGATGCGATCCGCAGCGGGAAGGATATCAAGGTGAAGGAGGTGGCAGAGTTTTGTGATTTTATTGCAAAGACGAAGAGAGGGATCTGCCACGGGTTACGGGCAGGGGATTTGAGGGAAGAGGAGAACTAGAATCGGGACTGAATACCGACTTCGAGGGCGAAGTTGTAGCTGTTTTCGAAGTCGTAGTTTCCAATCCGAGGGGTGAAGGCCCCGAGCAGTTTCAACACCCCATAGAAGTCGACCCCTGGGGCGACTGTGTAGTTGGCTCCCACCTGACCATTAAAGCCAAATTGGAATGCGCTACGGCAGTAGTTAGCTTGGATGTTTGTGGTTCCGTAAGTGAAATTATTTACATCCAACTGCTGCCAGATGGCTCCCACACCTCCGCCAATAAAAGGCTTGAAGGCAGTTTTTCCAGGCCAGCGGAGAATTCCGTCGATCTGAATTGGAACTTGGAGTAGTTCTCCATCAGCAGAAAGTTGGTAGGATCCAGCAGCGAAGTTTTGGCCGTAAATCGTGCCTGCGGTCGCGACAGACAAGTTATATTGATCAAGGGCGTTATAGATGACGCCACTTTGCAAGCTGACCCCAAGCCAATCATAGATGTTATAGCCAAACTCTACGTCGAATCTAAAGCCGGGCTCAAAAGTAAAATTTTCAGCTGATATGGATGCACTCGAATTCGGAACATTATATGGGTACGCCTGCATATTAATTCCATTAAAGACCCGGCGGCTGGTGAGCTGGCCTTGGATGGAGCCACCTACCGAGGTGTTCATAAAGAAGTCATCATACGTCCCAAGGTCTGTAGTGCCGATGCCCCCATCGGAGAGGGGTGCGGGTTTGCCTGAGACGGTTTGAAGTGGAGTCGGTGTTGTTGGGGCACCGGAGAGTGGATCAACGGGAGCTGAACCTCCCATGGCAGATCCGCCCATGGGGTCTGGATTTGCCATAGGAATTTGGATCGTACTGTCGACTCCGGATGGAAGTGTTACAGGGGCGGTTGCAGGTGTTGTGGCATCGCCGATTGGGGCGATGGAGAGATTTTTATTTGGGGAGGAGTTTTGTGTTGGAGATGGTTCCAGGAATGAGAGAGTGGGCGGACCACCGAAATCTTTTCCGTCATCCCAGGAGTTCAATGAGCTAAGTGGAACGACTCGTTTCGTTCCGTTTGGATAAGTTTTAAGAATCTGACCCTGTGCCCCTACGGGGGGAGGCGTCGAAAGATTCGGAGCAGGCGAGGAGCTCGCTGATTCTGGTAAAGTTAAACGTTGTGCTTTTGCAGTGAATGTAAAATAGGTACTCGCTACTACTAGAAGTACAAGGGGTGATGCCCTACTGTGAAGAGGTATCCTCATCGATCTAATGCGGATACTGAGCACAATATGTAGTACCCGCAAAGAAAAGGACTCAACTTATAGTTAAGTTATTCACATAGTTGTACAGAAGGGGGCACAGGCCTCGGGGCCAACTGAAAGGACAGCTTTGGTGTCAGGTGTAGGGTGTGACCCTAAAAACGCCAGGCTAAGCCGATTTCTGCGGTATGATTGAACATGGCGTGGCTAGTGCCGAAGTCGGCGAAGTTGGGACTGGGCATCGAGAGGCATTTGTAGCCGATATCGAGGTCGAATCCCGGTTGGATAGTGTAGGTGAAGCCGGTGGTGAACTGCCAAGCAAAGTTCCACTGGTACGAGGTGTAAGTGCCGACTTCGGTCAGAGCAGTCCCTGATTGGTAGACCATCCAGTTCGCTCCGACACCTGCACCGACATAGCCGCGGAAAGGGCCTTGCGAGAGGTAGTGGAAGGTTGCGTTGAAGAGGACGGGGACTTGATAGAGGGAGCCTGAGCCGTAGCGCGTGTCATTTTCCCAGACGACGGAGTGGATTGAGTTATAGATGAAGTCGCCTTCGACCGAGAGGCGGAGTTGGGGAAGAACATTGTAGCCAGCTTCGAGATCGTACCGGATTCCGGGATTAAAAATGGTTTTGCTGTAGATGGACTGATTCCCAAAACGGGTGCTCCAAGGTTGAAGAAGGTTCACGCCGACGGCAGTGCGAAAGATAGGGCCTTCGTTGGGGCCATAAAAATCTTCAAGGGAGCGAGGGGAGTCGTCCGACTCTTCTGGCGCAACAAGGGCAGGAGTAGTGGGAGACGGAGAGTTTGTGCCAATTGGGACGATACCAACATCTTCGGGGCGAAGTGAGGGGGAGGGGGTGGTGAGAGTGGGCCCCGAAGAATCAGATGTAGCGGTCCGAAGAGTGAAAGTTTCATGGTTGGTCTGGGCTGAAGCAGTACAGGTAAAAATCAGCGTGCTCAATAAAAAGCCCCCCCAGAAGGGGAGGTGGATATGGAATTTTCGGATCACAAAACAGAGTCAGGTATCAACGAAAAAAAACTTCAGAAGTTAAGCGTGCAGTTAAGCATAACATTTTGAGAGTATGAACCTTTCGTGTCCAAATCCTGAAAACTCCCTCCAAAATTTTGATTACCAGTGCCTGTGAAAATGTATTTCAAACCAAGGCTAACTTCGTCGGTGATTTTGTAATCCAATCCTGCAATGCCTTGGTAGGCCAGGCTCCAGCAGCTTCCATCGACATTGGATAAATCTTGAGAAACACCTGCGTAACTTATCCGTGTCCAATTCATATATGTGTAGCTGGCGCCAATACCACCACCAATATAAGGCACCCACGGGCTATCTGTTGGAATCTTAAAGATAAAATTTACAACAAGGGGTACTTGGTAGTAACTGCCCTCCAGGTCAATTGGAAGAGTTACCGATTGTTGAGCTCCACCGTCAATTGTGCCATTCAATGCTAAATTATAAGAGCTAAGTTGATTCCAAATAATTCCTGGGGCAAATTCGATCGCAAACCATTCAACCGGCTGGTATCCAATGGGAACGTTGAATCTAATTCCTGCACTCATTGTTAAACTGCCACCTGCACTGCCTAACACATCGGCACCCAAGATTGTCGTATCGAAATTAACGTCTTGCAGGTTGACGTCCTGTTGGAAGGCTGCACCTATCTCTGGCCCGACGTAGAATCCTGACAGTTTAGACATACTGTCGTTGTTTTCCGTGCTCACAAAACTTGAGTTTGAAACAGATGTTGCAGGTGATTGAGACGCCAATGGAGCCGGCGTGCTGACAGCTGAATTTTGGCCTATTGGCACGATCCCATCTTTCCCTGGGTCGTAAGCGATAATGCGGGGAGAACCTCCGTGTTTTTCTCCGTTATCGACGGCCTTTCCTATCTCACTCCAACGGACAACCATCTTGGTTCCGTCTGGATAGATCTTCATGACCATCGGATCGTTTGTCGACGTGGTCACAGATGGTTCCGCCAGCACTACTACTGGGGCTGCAAGGGCTAGGATTACAGTTATATATTTTACATAATTATACATAATTAATCTCCGATTGAGTTAGGAGCCGTCTCGCGTCTAATTGACGACAAATGGCGTCTCATGCGCTCTATTTGATCTATATATGGTATGTGTCAACAAAATTGTTAATAACTTCTAAATAACTTATTACGTAATATAAAGTATTAACTTTTTTGCTCAACCGAGGTATCCACTGTTTTTTTGATCTAAAGAGGTGATCTGTCGCTATCTCGAGTAAATCTTCGGGAGATCCCTAGGCGTGTAGTTAGGTTTTTTTGATTCCTGAAATCTGAAAAGTAAGTAGCTCTTTTTCGAGATCGGTTCCCGGTGGCAGGTGAAGGGTTCTCCATCCTGATTTTCTTGGGGTTTCTAGGTTTTCAGCAAGGTCATCGATAAAGAGAGAGCTTTCCGCTTTTGCTCCAGTTGCCTTGAGCGCTTTTTCGTAAATGTCTGGGTGAGGTTTTCGACATCCCGCTTGGTGAGAGTAGATCCGATGCTGGAAAAGAGGGAAGAAGTCGTAGGTGGCTTCGAGATGTTGGATATGAGAGGCGCAAGTGTTCGAGATCAAGGCAAGTGGGTAGTCTTTTGCAAGTTGACGAGCCAAGGCCACCCGTTCGGATAGGGGATAAAAGATATCGCAGAAGGCCTCTCGCAGTTCTTCTTGTGCGTGGGCGAGATCGAGATCCTCGGCAAGAAGGGCGAAGTACTCATCGCAGGTATGGCGACCTCGTTCGTAGTCGTGAGCGCGTTCATGAGACCAGATCTTTTCGCAGAAGGCCTCTACGTTTTGGCCTGATCGCCGGGCGAGAGCTTTCAGCTTCTCGCCTGAGCGAAGTCCTACCAGAACGTTCCCAAGGTCGAAAAAAATGTGGGTGATCTGCCGGCTCATCTCGATTCGGTAGTCCGGCGACTATTTCGAAGTCTGAGTATATTCTCCTGCCCAGGAGTCGGGCGGAGGATTTTTAAGGAACTCCTCGCAGATCTTTTTATAAGTTTTGGAGGGGCCATCGTGTGGATCGAGGGCAAGAGCTTCTTGGAATATGGCGATGGATTCCTTGAACTTTTTCGTGGCATGTAGTTTCCAGCCTTCTTCAAACAGTTGCACCACCTGAGCCTTGGTCTCGGAGAGTTCGCCTTTCTTGGCAAGGAGTTCGTAGCAGGGGACGGGTTCGGTCTTTCCCTTGACGATCATGTTGGCAAGGAAACGGGCCTCGATTTTCTCCTTTGCCATTTCGTAGGTTTTTCCTCCGATCATGATGTGGGTGTCGAAGGGTTTATTCGCGGGTTCAAAACGGGCGGCTTGATTAACGGCGTCGCCCATCACGGTGTACTGAAACTTTTTGTCGGAGCCCATGTTACCTGCGGCAACTTCTCCAGTGTTGATGCCCATTCGAGCGTCGATATCACAACCGTATTCGGCTTTGAGCTCCTGCTTAAGGGATTGAAGACGCTCCTGCTGTTCCAGGGCAGACCAGCAGGCTTTCCATGCGTGGGAGTTGGGGTCTGGATCGACCCAAACGGGGACTCCGAAGTCGGCCATGATTGCATCGCCAGAGTACTTATCGATATAGCCACCGTATTTGGTAACGAGATCACTCATCGGGGTGAGGTAACGATTGAGGATTTTTGCAAGGTCCTCGGCAGAGACCGATTCGGAGATGGTGGTGAAACCGGCAAGATCGGAGAAAAATATGGAAACCATTCTTTTTTCGCCCGTGAGGCGGAAACGGTCGGGATCAGCCTGCATGTAGGAGAGGACCTCGGGACTGACCATGGTGGAGAACATGCCGCTGACGCGTCGCTTTTCTCGTTGTTCAAGGACGAACTCGTAGCCAAGGCAACCGATGCCTCCGAAAAGCAGCGTGAGGCAAGGGGATACAACCGGAAGGATGAGGCTGAGTTTATCTTGAATCACGAAAGTAAGAACGGCGTATCCCAATCCAATCACGATCAAAAGAAGAAGACGGAAAATAGGCTGTTTCGTAGCCAGAATGAGAAGAAAGGCGAGACCAGCCGCACCGATGACTAGAGCGGGGAACGTCCATTCAGGGGGGAGTTGGAGAAAACTGCCTGAAAGAGCGGCTCCAAGTGCCGCAAGGTGGACCTCGGGGCCGGGCATCGGGTTGGGGTAGGGGGTGCGGATGACGTCTTTTGACCAGTTTCCGTATGGGCCCACGAGGACGATCTTGTCTTTGAGCATCTCCCCGTTCTGAAAAACCTTTTCCCATGTGGAGGGAACAAAGAGTTGATAGACGGGGATGGCCTTGTAGTTGAAGTTGGGTGGGCCTGCAAAACGAAGGATGCCGGATCCATGCGTAGGAATCCGATCGGCATAGCCTGCTTTTTCAAGCATTCGACATGCGAGCGAGACGGCGGGAATATCTTGGAATTGGCGCTGATAATCGGCTGAGCGGACGATTCCGTCTTTTTCAGGCCAAAGATTCACAAAACCAACACGGCCTGATGGATTATCTTTCGAAATTTCCGATGCCCCAAGAGAGGCCAGTGCAGCGGGGAGGGTAAGTTGGACAGAGGTGCGACCTGCATTACTAACTTCTTCAAAAGTTCCGCCAAGAACGGTTCGAGCGCCTTCTTGCTCCAAAATCTGAAGAAGTTCCTGATCCCCGTCCTTGGGAGTGGGAAACATGAGGTCGAGGCCGACCACCTTCGCGCCCGCTTGGGAGATTCGTTGGATGACACTGGCCCAGACGGATCGGCGCCAAGGCCAGGAACCAGTCGACATTTCGGCTAGGGCAGGATCGGCGGCGATTTCTTCTTCCGAGAGGATATCCTTGTAAGTGGGTTTATCGATGGTGATGAAAACGATCTCGGGTGAGAGGGGGGCGGTTTGGCCAAAGCGAACACGGAGGTCGCGGGAGTAGAGTTCCGCTTCAAGGAGAGGTTTGAATTGGATGAGGTTGAGAAGGCCGAGGAGAAGGGCCGCGCCTATGCAGATTCCAATTAGAATGATCCGACGCGATGCCGCCTCCTTTTTTGCAGTTTTCGCCATCGAGATGTTCTAGTTGGTTGGGGTGGGACGAGCGAGAGTTGATTCCTGTTTGGTGCTTTCCTGCTGGAGCTCGTTTTCTAATTCGCGGATCTGTTTGCGCTGGTACTCGGCGACTTCGCGTTCGATCGCAGAGATAGCAGCCCGTCGGGCGGATCGTTCCTGTTCGAGCCGTTTTTCTTGCTCGGAGTTGGCTATGATAGCTCCAATTAACATACCTGCTAAAGCTCCTGCCCCGGCGCCGATTGCGGCTCCATCTCCACCTCCTGCCATCGCACCAATTCCGGCTCCTGAGGCGGCTCCGCTGACCATTCCGACTCCTGCACCCGTAGGGACGCCACTTCCTGAGCCGATTCCTTTGCTCTTGGCGGCATTGGGTGCGGAGGCCATGAGCTGGGCCCGGTACTGTTTCACGTCTGCACGGATCGATTCAAGGCGGTCGTCCAACGCTTGGGTGGCGGCTCGGCGTTTTGCGTCGCTGTTTTCGAGCTCCCCCCTGGATCGGAGCAGGGCAGGTGGTGGGGTGGTGGATTCGCGAACAAAGATGGATTCGAGTGCGGGGATTCGAGAGAAGGGTAGCAGATCGGCCTCAAGAGCCACCCATCGACCCGAGGTGTGAATGGCACGACGAAGCGACCAAGCGCCCTCGAACGTTGTGCCAGCGGGCAGTACATTTTTGGCGGCGGCGAAATCAAAGATTTTCCCAGGGGGAAGATCGTATGCGTATACAATTTTTGGCAGAAGACGGCGATGATCGTCTGATAAATGTTTTGCCGTGGGGGCAGAAACAACGGGGGTGAGGAGGATATCTTCTTTTGCCCGTAGAGTGATGGCGTAGTCGACTGAGACGCCCTCGTCTTCGACTTTGAGGCGGCGGGGTTGAAGTGATATAAGCTCGATCTGTTGCGGGATCCGGCGAATCAGGACGGAGCGGGCGAGGCCCTCTGGAGGGAGGTGGCGCCAGCGTTGCCAAGGGCCAAGAGTTGCCTTGTCGAGAGATAGGGGAATGGGGAGGACAGGAGTGGTGGGGGAGTTCGGGGATTCTGAGGAGAGGCGCGCGAGTTCGCGAAGAGAGGTGCTCCAGCGTGCATATTCGGCTTGGAGAGCTTGGGGGGAGCGAATCTCATCATCATTTTTTGAGTAGAAAGAGCTTTGAAAGATGAGAATGAAGGAGAGGAGAAAGAGGGTAAGAACAACGATTGCGGAGGCAAACCAGGTGACATACGTGCGCCATGGGCGGAGGGTTGGGGGAGGGGATTGCGGTGGAGGGGTGGGTAGGATTGGGGGGACAGGCTTGGGCTGAAGGGCGGGCTGAATGCGGCGAGGGGGTCCTGACCGGAACATCTTGGTATCCTATCAGCGGAGAGTTGCGCGAGGAAGAGAGGCGAGGAGTGGACTGATTCAGGCTTGGGTGCGGTTGAATTTACGGCATATTGCCGTGATGGCCGTCAAGCTAACGGGACATCAGATTGAGGTTGTGCTCTCTACCTTGGACGGGTGGAAGCAGGAAGGCGGTCAGATTTCGAAGGAGTATCAGTTTTCTGATTTTATTGCGGCTTCGATGTTTGTCACGGGGGTTAATTTGGAGGCAGAAAAAGCGAATCATCATCCAGAGTTGTTGCATCGGTACCAAAAAGTGAAAATTCAGTTGAGCACGCACGAAGTGGGGGGGATTAGTGAGTTGGATTTGCGGATGGCAAAGAAACTCGATGGCCGGGCGAAGTCCCTGCAGTCTGTGGGATAAACCGATGGCAAAAAAAGCGCTCATTACAGGAATCACGGGTCAGGATGGATCCTATTTGGCGGAGCTTCTGTTGCAGAAGGGGTATGAGGTGCATGGAATTATCCGCCGATCCTCGAGTTTCAATACAGAGCGATTGGATGGGATTTACCGAGATCGGCATGAGAAGGGGGCGAAGATCTTTTTGCATTTCGGGGATCTGAGCGATCCAAGTTCGATGATCAAAATTCTCGGGGAGACGCAGCCGGACGAGATTTATAATCTGGCGGCACAGAGCCATGTAAGGGTGAGTTTTGATATTCCGGAGTTTACGGGGGACGTGACGGGATTGGGCACGGTTCGGTTGCTGGATGCGATGCGGGAGGTCGCTCCGAAAGCGCGATTTTATCAGGCTTCGAGTTCGGAGATGTATGGGCTGGTTCAGGAAGTGCCGCAAAAGGAGACCACTCCATTTTATCCGCGGAGTCCGTATGCGGTGGCCAAGGTGTATTCGTACTGGATCACAGTGAATTACCGGGAAAGTTACGGGTTGCACGCATCGAACGGGATTTTGTTTAATCACGAGAGTCCGCGTCGGGGCGAGACCTTTGTAACACGAAAGATCACCCGTGCTGTCGCTAGGATTCAGGCGGGTTTGCAGGAGAAGCTTTTTCTTGGGAATTTGGAATCGAAACGGGATTGGGGGTACGCGCCTGAGTATGTGGAGGGAATGTGGCGGATGTTACAGCAGGAGAAGCCGGACGATTATGTTTTGGCGACTGGGGAAACTCACAGCGTTCAGGAGTTTGTCGAGGTGGCGTTTGCCCGAGCGAAGTTGGATTGGAAGAAGCATGTGGCGTTCGATGAGCGGTATTTGAGGCCGGCGGAGGTGGATCTGCTGATTGGAGATGCCTCGAAAGCGAGGAAGCAGCTGGGGTGGGTGCCGAAGGTGAAGTTCAAGCAACTGACGGAGATCATGGTGGATGCGGATATTGAGCAGTTGGCGGAAGAGCGGGCAGGGAAGCGGATTCGGGATTAAAGATGAAGATCTTTGTGGCCGGTCACCGAGGGATGGTGGGCTCGGCCGTGGTGCGGGCCCTAGAGAAAAAAGGTGGATATCAGATTCTGACCCGAACAAGAGCGGAGCTGGATTTGACGGATTCCAAAGCGGTGTCGAGCTGGTTTGAGAAGGAAAAGCCCGACCAGGTGATTGATGCGGCTGCACGTGTGGGCGGAATTCTGGAGAATTCAAAGCGTCCGGTGGAATTTTTACTAGAGAACCTGCGGATGCAGAACAATTTAATGGAGTCGGCTTTTGGGAATGGTTGTCGCAAATTTCTATTTTTGGGGAGTTCCTGCATTTATCCGAAGCATGCGGAGCAACCGATTCGAGAGGAGTCGTTGCTGAGCGGGCCGTTGGAGCCGACCAACGATGCATATGCACTGGCGAAAATTACCGGTGTGAGATTGGCTCAGGCGTACCGGGACGAGTATGGGAAGAGTGCGATTTCCGCGATGCCAACGAATTTATATGGTCCGGGGGATAATTTTGATCCGGAGAGTTCCCATGCTTTGCCTGGGATGATCACGAAGTTTCACCGGGCCAAGGTTCGGGGCGAGAAGGAGGTGGTGTTGTGGGGTACGGGCTCACCGAGAAGGGAATGGTTGTATGTGGAGGATTTGGCGGACGGATTAATGATGTTGTTGGAGAAGTATGATGGGCGGGAGATTGTGAATGTGGGGGTGGGTGAGGACTCGACGATTGCAGAGTTGGCGGAGTACGTAAAAAAGGCGGTGGGCTTTCTTGGGGGTATCCGTTGGGACAAGAGCAAGCCTGACGGGACGCCTCGGAAATTATTGGATGTGACAAAAATTCGAGGGATGGGTTGGAAACCGAAGGTATCGATTGAGGATGGAATTGTCGCAGCCTACGACTGGTTTTTGAAGAACGCTCCAGAAGCGAAGGGCTGAACGAATGGAAGTTGGGTCGGCTATTAGTAATATTCGACGATTCGGAAAAATGCTCGGGGGTAGTTGAGGGGGGCAGAAAGTTCAGTCTTTAACCCATTTCCGTCGACTCTGATGTTGCCTTCCACATTGATCCATCTGTTTGCAGCCAAGTCGGTGCAAACCTGAAGGTCGTAGACGAGATAATCTCTGGAGATGAAGCTGATCAGAGCCTGTCCCTGTTGCAGCCGGATGGAAAGTGGCGGGGGAAGTTGGGCACGGAAGGTCAGCGTGAAATCCGCACTTTGGGATAAGAGATTGTTTTTGTCACGGGCTCGAAAAACGATCTGATAATCTCCAGGTCGATCAGCTGTGAAGATTCGCCCGTGGGCATGAGTTTCTCCTCCCAGAATCACGGGAAATGATGGGCGATCAAGTCCGGTTTGGGTCCATCCTGACGGACGACTCCAGGTTGGAGTTGTGGCGCCGGATTCCCAAAAGGAGAAAAAGGCCCCGGCGGGCCCTGTCACGGAAATCAGTTCGATGACAGGGTCGGATCCATTGGCTGGATTTAATGCGGAGACTTCGGTCGTGAACGTAAGTTCGAATGCAAAGTATGCCCCTGGAAAATCTGGGGCATAGCCACTGAAGGGTTCGCCTTGAGGAACAAAAAGGGCGAGCTGATAACCTGGGCCATCCAGACCAAGTTGGCTCGGGTCCTGTGAGGATTGTCCTACCTCCACGTGGTCGTGTGCATGTGCCCAAGAAGTGAGGATAAGTACGGGAAGGAGGAGTTTTTTCATGGAACAAGAAAAGATGAGTCGGGTTGAGTCAATCGTAACTGGACATCGGTCCAGCGAAGGTTTTCGACGTGACCATCGGCAAAGACATAGTTGGCTGACGAACCATGGCAGGTGACGTTTACTTCTGCCCGGAACTGATTCGGTGTTATTCGGGAAGCGCCTCCACGGTTGCCTGCAAAGTGAAAGTGTTCCCCGGTCAGATTCGTGGCCAACTCGGTGACGACCATGGTGCGGGAGGGGGCACGCAGGGAGGAAGCCATGACCCCGTAGCCTTGAGCATCTGCCAACGAATCATTCCAGGCATACGTAAGTTTCGATCGATGTTTCGGTACGGCACAGCAGCAACCCAGAAAGTTGGTCTTTAAAAAATCAGCTAGGGTATTGGTCCATGAGGCCGCGACTCCCTGATGAGAAGTGTTGGGGAAACGGCCTGAATTCTCTCCGACGTAGAGCTGAACCGCTACGCCCACCTGTCTCAAGTCGTTTAAGCAGCGGGTCGTTTTTGTCTTCTCCGTAGCTCCGCGAGTGGCGGCAAGACCAAGAGTTGTAAGTGTCGCGATGATGGTCACAACGACCAACAATTCGACCAGAGTGAAAGCTGAATGTTTTATGGAATGTCGTTTCACAAAAAAAGGGAAAGCCCTGCCCCCCCCTTTGCGGTAGTGCGGGATTTCCATCGGGAGCTAGCCTTTTCGCCTTCGGAGGAAAGCCAAGAGGGCTGCGCCACCAAGAATGAGTGAGCCTGTGGAGGGCTCCGGAACTAGGGCTGCACTGACAGTGACCCCATAGGTCGGAAAGGTCGTCGGACCTGTTTCTGTTGATTGGAGACCGTAGTTGGCCCCTCCAACCCATAAGGAGTAGTCCCCCGCCGCCAGGCCTGTGAATGTGGCGGTGAGATAGCCGTCTGCGTTGCCGTCTCCAAAAATACCCGCTGCGCTGCCATAGTTGGCCGAAGTTCCGTCAGCGGCATTGCCGATGTACGTAAAGTAGGCCAATCGTGGAGCGTAGAGGATCCCACTCGTAGGGTCTCCGGCAGTGTTGTAGGTCGGATCGTTGCCGATCGACCAGTTACCCAAGGCACTTACCGATCCTTCTGTTCCGGTCGGGCGATTGTCGATGGAGTATTGGGCAGAGTCGTGGCCTCCCTGTTCGGGCGCTAGTTGACCCAGGCCTGAATAGAGGGAGAACGCCGGAAGGAGCGTACCAGTTGTTCCCGTGCCCAGGAGATTCCGTTGAGCGGTGATCTGGACATCTCCTGACCCGCTTAGGGTAAAGCGGAAGAAGCGACCCCGATGGCTATCGCCCCAGTCTGAATCAGTGGCATCGGCCCAACCGAAACCGCTGGATATGGTTTGGGTTGCGATGGTGACGGTTTTGCCGGAACCGTCGGAGTTGTACATCAAGGTGCCGAAATCACGGCCACTATAACCAACATGAGCCAAGGCTTTGGTTCCTGCGATCACCAGAACGGCACAAGCCACCAAAATAAATTTTGAAATCCAGTTCATATCTTTCTTCTTTCCTCCCGGACGAGCTGGGAAATCTGATCCAAGGGTCTGGACCAGTGGGTTAAATCTCAAAAGGAAGCCAACGCGTAGGCGTGGTTTCCAATAACCAAACAGTTGAGATTTAGGCTCGGGGAGGGGGGAGGAGTGGAGAGGCGCGACCCGCGCCGATCAGATATGCGGTTGAGGAAAAGTGAGAAACTTCATGGGAGTTGGAAATGCGACCTGTTATGGTTTCCAGGACCCAAAGAAAATCAGCAGGTAGCGATGAGAGTGCGGAAAAGGTCGTTGGGGTGGAATCGGGACGGGTCTGGGCAATTCGTTCGCACAATGAGCAGGGGTGTTGTCCGTCAAAAGTTTTCTTAAGCCCTTCGCCGAAACCGGATTCTTGGGAGTAGGAGGTGAGCATCCAGCCCCACGCGACCGTTTGAAGGAGCCCTTGCGGCAAGCCGATCTGCCAAGCGAGGGCCAAGGTCATAACAAGAGCACAAAGACGTTTCACTTAAGTTGTCTTACTACTATCCACAGGGACGGTCAACTTATGGAAGAAAGAGAGTTGCGGAGTAAGATGGTATTGCGGATCGTTTTGGTATGTCTGAAGTTCTTATTATCCAGCATGAAGCGGGGGAGGGCCCAGGCACGATTGAGGAGGAGGTCATTCGTGCGGGGCATAAGGTGCGTAGAGTTCGGATCGATCAGGGCGATAGAGTGCCAAACGAAGTGGGCGTGATGGGTGGTTTGGTCGTGATGGGTGGATCGATGGGTGTGGGGGATCAGGGGAAATTAAGCCACCTCAAGGATGAGATCGCACTTTTGAAACAGTTTCATAAAGCTGAGAAACCGATTTTGGGGATATGTTTGGGAGCGCAGTTATTGGCCGCGGCGTTGGGCACCGAAGTGGCGGCGGGAGAAAAGGAGATTGGCTGGTTTCCTGTTCGAAAACTCCCGGATGCGTTCAAGGATCCTGTTTTACGAAGGTTACCTGAGAATTTTCCTGCCTTAATGTGGCATGGAGATCACTTTGCCTTACCCAAAGGGGCAGTGCATCTGTTGAGTACAGACAAGTGTGCCTGTGCTGCTTTTCGGCATGGAAAAAAGGCGTATGGATTGGTTCCGCATCTGGAGATGACGGCCGCGATGGTGGATGAGATGGTGGCTAGTTCGAGAAAAAAACTGGAGTCGGCGGGCGTTGAGGTTTCAGGGATCCTGGAGGATACCTCGGAAAACGCCGAGCCAGCAGAGGAGTTGGCCCGAGTGATGTGGCGGGCGTGGATCGGATTGTTGAGTTAAGAGTTTTGGGAAAGACACAGATCCGCAAGGCGCAGGGATGCATCGGGCTTAGAAGCCGCGGCTAGTTTGGCTTTCCACTCTTTCCACCCTTTTCCATTTTCAGCAATTGCTTGCCGAATCACCTGAACAGCTGTTGCTCCATCGGGGGTAAGTTGGGCAACGCCAATTTCTTTCAGGAGGGCAAAGTTGCCCTCCTCTTGGCCTGGGACAACTTGTGTGACTAAAAACGGAGTGCGGGAAGCAATCGTTTCTTGCGTGAGTGCGCCACCCGCTTTGCCAATGACGAAGTGCTGCTTGGCGAGGATGGATGGCATTTCCGTGGTCCAGCCGAGGAGCTCGACTTTCTTGCGAAGGGGTCCCAGCGCCTGTTCCACGCGCCGTGCGATATTCGGGTCCCGTCCTGTTCCAATCGTAACCGCCCAGTTCTCTTGGGCGGCCAGCGACTTAGCCAGTTGGGGGCCGCCCTGAAGGCCTGAGCTAAGAAGATAGAGAACGCGGGGGGTTTCCCCCGGAGGTTCGTCACCAGGATGGGGTGTGGGGGCGGCAAAGCGAGGATCCACGGGAAAACCAACAGGTTGAATCTTGTCCATCGGGATTCCGAGAGCGTGAAGGGATTGGGCTGTAGGAGGATTGGGTACGATCCAGAGGTCTGCTGGGGCCGTGGACCAGAGGCGATGAACCGAAATCGAATCTGTCACAATCGTGATCAACCGGAACGTGGCCCGTAGATCTTTGGGAAGGCGGGCGATGAGATGAGCGTAGACGGGGAAGGTAAGAGCGATCACTTTTGGGCGGTGTATTTCGATCAGTTCCCGTAGGCGGAGTGTGGCAGGACGATTTGTAAAGAGAGTGTTTTCGATCAAAGGTAAGTGGTGACAAGCCAGATAGAAGAGATTCCAGGCTCGAGGATAGCGATTGATCAGCGTCAGGTAGAGGCGGCGAAAGAAGTCGTTTAATTTTGGTCGGGATTCGGCAAAGGGATCCGCAACCACGGCAGCACCACCCCGAAGTTCGATCGCACTGGCCAGACCTCGAGCTGCTGCGTTATGCCCATCGCCGAAAGCGGCGGTAAGGATCAAGACGGGAGAGGTGTTCACATTAAACCATCGCGTTCCAGCTCATCGAGGCGACGGTCGTCCGACTGGTCGACTATTTCCGTCACGCCTGTGAGTTCAAGAAGGATGTCCAGGCAAAGTGCAATTTTTTCATTTGGGAGACCTGTGGTTTCGATAACGCGACGGTTTCGAGTCAGGTAGGCCCAGCTGAAGTCGTCTCCTTGGATCACGCGAAATTGGAGATGATCGGAGGGTAAAAGCTCTTGGGGTGAGGTTAGAGTCACGGTGCTGTTTCCTGCTTGGGCTCCTGGGATGACCTGTTCGATTCTTGAAAAGCGATCAAACCAAGATTCAAGAATCGAGCGAATGGATGCATCGGTATGCGGTTCAGAAAAAACAGCTACATAACCCCGAGAAATCATACGCGGAGGGTATCGGAGGATGGGTTCGGTTAAAAGAGGAAGTGAGCTGTTTAGCGCGCTTCGCGGGGAAGGGAGTCGAACCGGGTGAAACGAGGTTGGAAAAGAAGACGGATGCGATCGGTTGGGCCGTTTCTCTGTTTGGCGATATTGAGTTTGCAGGGGAAGCCACGAACGTTCGCGGCCATAGGTTGTGCTTCGCCCTCCTCAGACTCGGTGTTGTTTTCGGTCTCGCCGGTGGAGGATTCTCTGCTGAGAAGAAGGACAAGATCGGCGTCTTGCTCGATGGAGCCAGATTCACGCAGATGATGGAGAGCGGGATCGGAGTTGGTTTCTTCCGGCTTACGATTGAGCTGGGCGAGTACAACGACGGGAATTTCCAACTCCATGGCAAGGGCTTTCAGGCCTCGAGAGATCTCGGAGACCTCGACTTGACGATTTTCCTTTCCGCGACTGGTTCCTGAGGTGAGGAGCTGGAGGTAGTCGATGATGAGAATATCGATTCCGAACTGTTTTTTGATTCGGCGTGCCCGAGCCCGAAGTTGGCCAATGGTGAGTAGGCTGGACTCATCGAGAAACAGGGGGAGATCGGAAATTTCTGCGGCGACCCCACGAAGGGCGGTGATTTGGCTTTCGTTGAGTTGACCCCTGCGGATCTGTTCCGAGTCTAAGCTCGCGTGCGAGGAAAGGAGACGGAACATCAGCTGTTGGGCGGACATTTCCAAAGTAAAAAACGCAACATTGTAGCCTGGGCGTACGAACTCATCTTTTTCCAAGTCGTACCGTTGGCGAAGCATGTGGCGGGCCATACTGAGGGCCAAGGCGGTTTTTCCGACGCCTGGACGGGCGGCAAGAACGATCATTTCGCCTGGTTTGAAGCCTGTAGTGAGTTGGTCGAGTTCATCGAAGCCTGAGGGGATTCCGCTGTAGTGGCCCTTGCCTTTGACGAGGCCTTCGATGATTGCGATGGTCTTAGGTGTGACTTGCGAGGCGCGAAGGATTCCCTTGGTTTCGCGCCGTCCACGAATTTCCAAAATATCCCTTTCAGCCTCATCCAGGATGGTTTGAACCTCATGAGGGCGTTCGTGGGCTCCAACCACGATCTGGGCGCAGGCTTGCTGGAGTTCGCGAAGAAGGCTTTTGTCTTGGACTTGGTCGAGGTGAGCCTGGGCGGTGAAGACGCTGATGACACCCGCTGCAAGGTCACTGATGAGGGCAGGGCCACCTGCTGCGTCGGCGAGTTTTCGGTCGGTCAGCCAAGCGAGGAGAGTCGAGGGATCGATCGGTTGGCTGTTTTCCCGCATCTCGGCGATGCAACGAAAGATGATTTGGTGGGCGGGATGGAAGAAATCTTCTTCCCGCATGCCCTTTTCCCGGGCGAGGTCGACGATATGTTCGGGATCGGCCAGCATGGCGCCGAGTAAGGAGCGTTCGGCCTCAAGATTGTGATGGGGAAGCAATCCCTCAATCGTGATGGGGGCGGGTGCATCCCGACGAGTGCGGGGACGAATTGATTCAGCTTCAGCAATCACAGGTTCGTATCGTTGCGGATGGCGGATGGGGAACAACCCAAGGGAAAAAGTTGTTGGGTAAACTTTTGGGCAAAAGATGAGTAACGATGAATAACTTCTTCACTCGAGGCGTGCCTTCGAGGGGGGTTGAGGCAGGGTAAGGGTATGAGGTTGATCTTGGCTTCGACTTCCCCTCGGCGTGCGGATCTATTGCGGGAGTCAGGAATTTCCTTTCGGGTGGAGAGGCCGGAGGTGGAGAAGTGGGTTGCAGCGGATTTTCCAGAGGTAAGCCCCGGAGATCTGGCTCGGGTGAATGCGCGCAGAAAGGCCAAGGCGGTGGCGGAGCGTTATCCGGATAAACCAGTGCTTGCGGCGGATACTTTGGTCGTATGTGAGAGTCGGGTTTTAGGAAAACCTGCGGATGAGGATATGGCTGAGCAGATGTTAGGGTGGTTGAGTGGGCGGACTCATGAAGTGATCACAGCGACTGTTCTGGTATTGCCAGGGGGAAAAAAAACGAGGGAGGCAGTGGTTCGGACGAGGGTAAAATTTCGAAAGTTAGGGGTAGAGGATGTTCGGTCGTATCTCCGGGATGTGGAAGTTTTGGACAAAGCGGGGGCGTATGCGTTGCAGGATGGTGGGGATCGGATTGTGGAGCAGGTGGAGGGCTCGCGAAGTAATGTGATTGGTCTGCCTATGGAGACGGTTTTGCCCTGGTGCGAGGATTTGGTGGCCGAGAGTTCGATCTCTTAAAGATTTTTTTCGATTGCGGAGCGAAGGTCGGAGGGTTTGAGAGGGCCACGAAAGCGCGCGAGGATTTTGCCTTGGGGGGTAAGAAGGAGGGTGTAAGGAATGGTTTCTAGAGGTTCGAGGAGGTCAAGGGTCTTGGGTCCAGGACGAACGAGGGGGTATCGGATGCTGTGCCGTTCGGCAAAAACGAGAAGACCAGCGGCGGGGGCTTCGTCTAGCGAAACGCCTAGAAGAACCAGTCCACGGGGAGCGAACTTTTCATACAGGGCGACCAGTTCGGGAAGCTCCTTGGCGCTGGCGGGGCTCCATGCGGCCCAGAGATTGAGGAGAAGCAGCTTTCCGTGAATGGAAGTGGTGTCGAAAGGTTGGCCTGATGCGAGATCGGTGAAGGATAGGTCGGCAGGAAGTTGGAGGGCAGGAGGGGTAGAGCGACAGGAGGTCAAAGAAAGCACAAGGGCAGGCAAAAGAATTCGAAAAAAAGAAAAAGGCACTGAGAAGAGTAGGTGAGGAGGGGGAGGGCACTCAACGCTCAACTTGTGAGAGGTGGAGGTAGGCGATAAGATGGCGGTATGAATTTTGTGCAAGTTGTGCGGAAGGACAGAGAACGATGAGCCGAAAAAATAGTTCTACTTCTGCCCAGAGGATTCTGATTGTGGATGATGAGGCTGATGTTGCTTATTCGTTTCAGAGGGTTTTGGCGGAGGAGCCTGTGGAGGTGGTAGGGGTGACGAGTGGTTTGGAGGGGCTTAAAAGGCTGAAAAAGGAAGCATGCGATCTGGTTTTACTAGATGTCAGAATTGGTACAGAGCATGGGATTGAAATCTTTCGGCAAATCCGAAAAGAGCATCCGAAACAGCTCGTGATTGTGATGACTGCCCATGGCACGGCTCAAACCGCGATTGAGGCCATGAAGTTGGGGGCGTTTGATTATATTTTGAAGCCGTTCGATGTTCCGGAGCTTCTCTCGATCCTTCGGAGGGCATTGCAGACGGCGGCTTCGATGAGGGAGTTGGTGGCGAGTGAAGGAAAGCATTTGCAGGATGAGAAAGCTCCAGGGTTGATTGGGGCCTCATCTGCCATGCAGAAAATCTACAAACTGGTTGGGCAAGTAGCTCGGGCGGATGCAGCGGTTCTATTGGTGGGCGAAAGCGGGACCGGTAAGGAGTTGGTGGCCCGGGCGATCTATGCCAACAGTCCGCTGGCAGCTCGCCCCTATGTGGCGATTAACTGCGCGGCCATTCCTGACACCTTACTGGAGAGTGAACTGTTTGGACATGAGCGGGGTGCCTTTACTGGGGCGCTGACGCAGAGGATTGGAAAGTTTGAGCGGGCGGACGGGGGAACCATCTTTTTGGACGAAATCGGGGATATGCCGCTGGCCTTGCAGGCAAAGCTTTTGCGGGTTCTGCAAAACGGGGAGTTTCAGAGATTGGGTGGTGACCAGACCCTGCGGACCAAGGTGAGGGTGATTGCCGCCACGAACAAGGATCTGACGGCGATGGTAAAGGAGAAGACCTTTCGGGAGGACCTTTACTATCGAATCCATGTGGTACAGATCCAGCTTCCCCCTTTGCGGGAACGCGCGGAGGACGTGTTGCCTTTGGCTGAGCATTTCTTAAAGCGGGAGGGCAAAGATCGGGGTCTAAAATTCTCCTCGGCCAGCAAAAAGGCTCTGCAGGGTTGGCGTTGGCCGGGGAATGTAAGGGAATTAGAGAACGCGATCACGCGGGCAGTGGTATGTGCGGCGGCGGAATCGATTGAGCCAGGAGATTTGCCACCTGAAGTAGTGGGGGTCGCTTCAGCGAGACAGGTTGGAGGTGAGACTGGGTGGTGGAGTATGGTGAGCCAGGTAGCGGGAGAGGGAGGAGATCTGCTTGCTGCTGGGGAAAAGATTTTAGTCGAAAAAGCGCTTGGAGAAGCCAATGGGAATGTGAGGCGGGCTTCGGAGATTCTAGGGGTGACCCGTGCTGCTTTGAGGACTCGGGTCGAGCGGTATGGGCTGACCGGGCAGGATTAACTGACGAGTTTCGCCAGGGGTTTGGGCAGGGAAGAGGTGAAGCGAAGCTCTTGGGATGTTACGGGATGGATCAACCGAAGGAAGGAGGAGTGGAGACCGAGGCGGCCAGCGGGATCACTTTTTGCACCGTACTTTTCGTCTCCGATGATTGGGCAACCCAACGAAGAAAGTTGAACGCGGATCTGATGGCGCCGACCTGTTTCGAGTGTGAGTTCAACGAGTGAGCGGTGACGGTTGTGTTTGAGGACGCGGTAGTGGGTGACGGCGTGGCGGGTGAGGGTGGAGGCAGGACGAATAAAAACCTTAAATGGGTTTGATTCGTCCAGATCGGATTCAAGAGTTCCTGCGTCTTGGGGCAGACGTCCCTCAACGACCGCTTCATACTTCTTTTCAAACTGATCCCAACGGCTTTGGAGGATTTCCTTGGTTACGGGGGTTTTCGCGAAGACCATTAGACCTGAGGTTTGGCGATCGAGTCGGTGAACGATCCAAACCCTCTCTTTGGAGCGGGGATGAGCTTGCCGGACATATTCAGTAAGCTGGAAGTACGCGGTCTTTTCGGGCTCCGCCTCACTGGCGATACTCAGCAGGTTCTCGGGTTTGGAAATGACGAGGAGGTGGGCGTCTTCGTAAAAGATTTTAATTCCCGAGGGCAGACTGGTTTTTGGAGCGGCGAATCGATCGGATCGAATCGAGACGGAATCTCCGATGGCTAAGGGATGGTTGAACTGGGATACGGGGCGGCCATTGACTGTGACGGCCTGGAATTTGAGCCATGTTCGGATCTGTTTTTTCTTCTCTTCCGGCCATGCCTTGAACATCTGCTCAAGCAGGGGGCCAGGTTGAGAGGCTAGGAACGGCTTGGGCATCGAGGCATCTTGGCGGAAAAGTCGCTTCAAGGGAATGTTTGGAGATTGGTCGAAAAGGGCAGGAGAGGTAGGGTTCTGGAATGAGGATTCTGTTTCTAGGCGACATTGTGGCCGAGCATGGCCGGGAGGCTTTGCGGGATATGATGCCCCAGCTGATCGAAGAGTTCGCCCCCGATTTCATTGTGGTGAATGGGGAGAATGTGGCGGGTGGAAACGGGATTACCCCTAAGCTCGCATACGATATTTTTCGTGCAAAGGTGGACGTGATCACTCTAGGGGATCACTGCTGGGACCAGCGTGAGATTATGAGTTTCTTTGCGGAGGAGCCCCGATTGATCCGACCGTTTAATTTTCCCGGAACCTGTCCAGGGAAGGGATTCATCGTGGTGACGGGAAATGGAAAAAAACTGGGGGTCGTCAATGCGATGGGGCGGACATTTATGAAAGCGGATGTGGACAATCCTTTCCTTCTGATGGATCCGATTCTCGACGAGATCCGGAAAGAGACAAAGACGATCCTGGTGGATTTTCATGCCGAGACGACCTCGGAGAAGATTGCTTTCGGGCATGCGTTCGACGGAAAAGTTTCCGCGGTGGTGGGGACTCACACTCATGTTCAAACGGCAGATGAGAAGATTTTGGCGGGAGGCACGGCCTACATCACCGATGTGGGGTTTTGCGGGGCTCATGACTCGGTGATCGGACGGGAGAAAAGTTTCATTGTGGATCGGTTTCGGACCTTGATGCCTGTGAAAATGCATCTGGCTACGGGGGGGATTCAACTGGATGGGGTGGTGATCGATCTGGATGAAGAGACGGGCAAAGCCACGGCGATTCAGAGGATTCAGCGACCGAAGTGAATCGGGTTGAACCGCTGAGTGTGTCTGCGCTGACGGCGCAGATTAAGGAGATTCTGGAGGATCAGGTGGGGGAGGTTGCAGTGCAGGGTGAGATTTCTAATTTGAGGCATCAATCTTCTGGGCACTACTACTTCACCTTGAAGGATGAAGGGTCCCAAATTCCGTGTGTGCTCTTTAAGGGGTCGGCATTGCGTATAGGAGTGCAACCGCAGGATGGGGCGAAGGTGGTAGCAGAGGGGGAAGTGTCGGTTTATGCGCCTCGTGGGGCGTATCAGTTGATCGTCAGAAATCTCCAACCTGCTGGAAAGGGGGATTTGCACCAACGATTTGAAGAGTTGAAAAGAAAATTGCAGTTGGAGGGGCTTTTTGCGGAGGAGCGGAAGCGGGAGATACCGGAATTTGTGGAGAGGGTTGCTTTGGTGACCAGCCCAACGGGGGCGGCGGTTCGGGATGCGATTCACGTCCTTCAGCGCAGATGTCCCCGGATCCGAATCACGGTATTCGGGGTGAAAGTTCAAGGGGAAGGGGCTGCGGAGGAAGTCGCGGATGCGATTAGGGAGATTGGCAGAAGGAATCTCGCGGACGTGGTGATGGTGGTGCGGGGGGGCGGAAGTTTGGAGGATTTGTGGGCGTTCAATGAGGAGGTTGTGGCACGAGCGGTGGTGGCGAGTCCGATCCCGGTGATCAGCGGAGTCGGGCACGAGACAGACTTTACGATTTGTGATTTTGTTGCGGATGTGAGGGCTCCAACTCCTTCGGCGGCGGCGGAGATCGTGAGTCGACCGGATAAGGATTGGCGGGAGGAGGTGCGAGGGTGGGGAGAGCGACTAGCTGAGGCGGTAATCGAATTTGTTGAGGAAAAGAAGAGGAGATTGGGGGATTTGGCAGGGAGTTATGTTTTTCGTGAGCCGGGAAAGATGGTGGAGATGAGTGGACAGCGCGTGGATGAGCTGGCGGTGCAGTTGATGCGAGGTTTGGAAAGCGGGTGGCGGTATCGAAAACAGTGTGCGGAGGGTTTGTTGGGAAGATGGTCGGCGTTGCGACCGGAGCGGAGGTTGCGGGAATTCTCCTTACGGGTGCAGGCGGCTCTGGATCGTTTGCGTGCGATGGGGCCGGAGGAGACTTTGAAGCGAGGGTACGCCTTGGTGCAATCGACGGATGGAAAATTGCTTCGAAAAGTGGAATCTGCACGGAAGCTGGGGGATCTGGTGGTGAGGTTCGCGGATGGAAAATTACCAGTTCATGTGAAGGGGAAGAGGGATTAGGGCTGGACGGGGAGTGGGTGGGGGAGGAATGATTTTATATGGCCAAAACGGGTAAAGCGGCGGGCGAAGGATCCTTTGAGGAAAGTTTAAAACAGCTGGAATCCCTTGTGGAACAGATGGAGTCTCCCGAGCTTCCCTTGGAGACCATTGTGGAGAAATATGAGACGGGGATGAAGTTGGTCTCGGCCTGTAGCGAGAAGCTAAAAGCGGCTGAAAAACGTATCTTGTTGTTAACCAAGAAGAAAGACGGATCGATTGAGGAAGGGGAGTTAGATGAAAAGGCCGGGGAGGGTCCCAAAATTGTGCATGGAAAGAAGGCTGGTAGAGGGGCTCCCGATCTGCTCATCTAACCAGCTTCCCATGGCGACTCCGCTTCTCGACAAGATCAAAGGCCCAGCCGACGTTAAGAAAATTCCCCTGGAAAAACTACCGCAATTGGCGGAGGAGATCCGGGAGGAACTGATCAGCGTCCTCAGTAAAACGGGTGGCCATTTAGGGCCAAACTTAGGTGTAGTGGAGTTAACGATCGCACTTCATCGTGTTTTTGATACTCCGACGGATCACTTTATTTTTGACGTCAGTCACCAAGCCTATGTTCATAAGCTTTTGACGGGTCGGAGAGACCGTTTTCACACGATCCGGCAACAGGGTGGGTTGAATGGATTCATGTTAAGGACCGAGAGTGAGCACGATTGTTTCGGTGCGGGGCACGCAGGTACCGCTCTTTCGGCGGCGTTGGGAATGGCGTCGGCCCGAGACATGCGGGGTGGCAAGGAGCATGTGGTGTGTCTGGCTGGGGACGCAGCGTTTACCTGTGGGGTAACTTTCGAGGCTTTAAATAATGTTTCCCACCACACGAAACGTTTGATCACGATTTTGAATGACAACAAGTGGTCGATCGACAAGAACGTGGGTGCGATCGCCGGGTATTTAAACAAGATCACAACCGATTCTCGTTTCATTCATCTCCACGAAAGAGCTGCACACTTTATTGAAAAGATTGGTGGATCCAAGGCTCTGAAAGTGGCTCGAAGAGCTGAAGAGCATGTGAAGGGGATGATTTTCCCAAGCGTGATTTTCGAGGAGTTGGGCGTGACCTACTACGGACCTGTGGATGGGCACGATATTCCCAATCTGATCAAGATGTTCGAGTTTCTGAAAACACAGAATTTCCCCGTGATTCTCCATGTGGTCACGACCAAGGGGAAAGGGTATGAACCGGCTTTGGCGAAGCAGAAAAAGTTTCACGGTCTCGGACCGTATGATCCAGAAACAGGCGAGACCAAGGCTCTCGGCCAGCCCACCTATAGCGAGGTCTTTGCCGATCACCTTTCCAAAATGGCGGACAACGATCCCAGAATCGTGGCGATCACGGGCGCGATGCCTAACGGTACGGGCCTCGATCGCTTCCAACCGAAACATTTGGACCGATATTTCGACGTTGGTATCGCAGAAGAGCACGCAGTGCTTTTTGCGGCCGGAATGGCGACCAAAGGGTTTAAACCCTTCTGCGCGATCTACTCGACCTTCCTGCAGAGGGCATACGACCAAATTATTCATGACGTTTGTCTTCAGAACCTGCCTGTCGTGTTTTGTATGGATCGGGGAGGTCTTTCTGGGGATGACGGGCCGACGCACCACGGACTCTTCGATATTTCCTATCTTCGGGGTGTTCCAAACCTGATTCACATGTCTCCGAAGGACGAGGATGAGTTTGTGGACATGCTCTATACGGCAAGTTTGCATGCAGGGCCTGTGGCCATTCGATATCCCCGAGGCGTGGGGCCCAATGCGACGATCAAGAAAACTCCGATGGCCCTGCCGATCGGAAAAGCAGAGGTGATTCGACATGGTCAAAAAGTTGTGATCTGGTCGTACGGCCAGATGTTACCGATGGCGATGCAACTTTCTGATGAGCTGAAAAAAGAGGAGGGAATCGAGGCGGCTGTGATTAATGCGCGCTTTGCCAAGCCGATCGATACCGCCCTATTGCAGCTTTTCGGGCAGAGTGCGGATGTGATCGTGACCTTTGAAGATCACGTCATCAAGGGAGGCTTTGGAAGTGGCATCTTGGAGGAGGTCTCCAATTTGGGTATGACGACCCCCGTGGTTCGGATCGGTTGGCCCGATGAGTTTGTGGATCACGGCAAACCGGATGATTTACGGGTGCGGTACGGACTGAGCGTGAAGGCGGCGAAGGAAAAGCTGTTGCCTCACTTGGCCAAGATCAAGGGGACAGCCCGCAAGTCCCAACCGGTAGCGGCTTAATCCCAAAGGGGATCTGCGCTCTGCTATTTTTATGAAGATCGTTCTCGCTTACTCTGGAGGTTTGGACACCTCTGTGCTGCTCGCTTGGCTCAAGGAGACATATCGGGCTGAGGTGATTGCTTTCTGTGCGGATATTGGTCAAGACGAGGAACTGCATGGCCTCAAGGCCAAGGCTGCCAAAACTGGGGCATCCAAAATCTATATCGATAATCTTCAAGAGGAGTTTGCGAAGGATTTTATCTTTCCCATGATGCGGGCGGGAGCGATTTATGAAGGGCAATATTTCTTGGGTACTTCGATTGCACGGCCTCTGATTGCCAAGCGAATGGTCGAGATTGCGCGAAAGGAAAAAGCCCAAGCCATTGCTCATGGAGCGACTGGAAAGGGGAATGATCAGGTTCGGTTCGAACTGACCTCGGCAGCTTTGGCTCCGGATGTGGAAGTGATCGCTCCTTGGCGGGATGAACGGTTTCGGAAACGGTTCCCAGGAAGGGCGGAGATGATCCGGTACTGTGAGCAGAGGAATATTCCTGTTCAAGCGACTGCCAAAAAGCCGTATTCGATGGATCGGAATCTCCTCCATATCTCCTATGAGGCAGGGATTCTGGAGGATCCGTGGTTTGATGCGTTTGCGCCGGCGAACAAGAAGATGTTCACCCTTTCCGTTTCGCCTGAGGATGCGCCCAACAAGGCGGAATATGTGACCTTGGAGTTCCGTAAGGGCGATTGCATTGCGGTGAATGGCAAGAAACTATCGCCACTGGGTATTATGAGAGCGCTGAACAAGCTGGGCGGAAAACATGGGGTGGGGCGGGTGGATATGGTGGAGAATCGATTTGTGGGAATGAAGAGCCGGGGCGTCTACGAGACTCCAGGCGGTGCGATCCTCCACTTTGCCCATCGGCAGATGGAAAGTCTGACGATGGATCGCGAGGTGATGCATCTTCGGGACAGTTTGATCCCGAAGTACAGTGAGTTGGTGTACTACGGTTTCTGGTTTGCTCCCGAGAGGTTGGCTCTTCAGGCCTTGGTTGAGGAGAGCCAAAAGAGCGTGACAGGAACTGTGAGGGTGAAGTTATACAAAGGGGGAATCTACGCGGCGGGCAGAAAATCGAGACTGAGCCTCTACAACCCCGAGATTGCCACGATGGAGGCGGATCCGACCAAGGCCTACAATCAGGATGATGCGACAGGATTTATTCGGCTGAATGGGTTGCGACTCAAAGTCGCTGCGAAGGTAAAAAGGAAGTAACTTAGCGTCGGCGTGCGCCGAAGGTGTATCCGCGGTGAGTGCGGACACCCCTCATGCGGGTCTGGGCCACGGTATGACCCTCTTCAAACAGTGCAGTGAAACGGTAGGGGAAGTTTTCTAGTTTCTTGCGGGGCAACTTTTGACCCAGCATTCGTTCAATCGCTTCGACATGAGGGAGCTCTTCGGCAACAAAGAGAGTAAGGGCGTCACCCTCCTTAGCGGCACGACCTGTTCGACCAATACGGTGTACATAATCTTCTGGATGCTGAGGCACGTCGTAATTAATGACATGAGTGACGCCTGCAATGTCGAGTCCGCGAGCAGCGATATCGGTTGCTACTAGGATGGGGTATTTGCCTGAACGAAATCCGGCCAAAGCTTCCGTGCGCTCTGTCTGAGATCGGTCCGAGTGAAGAACCCCTACGGGATGGGGAAGGTTCGATAGGCTTCCTGCAACGCGATCGGACCCCATCCGGGTACGACAAAACACGATCACGCTTTCGTAGTGGGTTTTTTCGAGCAGGCCGAGGAGAAGTTCGTGCTTTTGGTCGGCTGCGACAGGGTAGAGAGCGTGCGTGACAGTTTCTGCGGCTGATTGGCGGAGGCCGATTTCTACGGTGACCGGTTCCTTGAGGGCCCACTGGGTGAGTCGTTCGATTTCGGGAGGGATCGTGGCGGAGAAAAAGAGGGTTTGGCGTTTTTCCGGGCATAGGGAGACGATGCGTTTGACGTCAGGAAGGAACCCCATATCGAGCATTCGATCCACTTCATCCATTACGAGGTGTGTGAGATTCCCGAAGTTAAGGTCGCCTTGACCAACGAGGTCGAGGAGGCGACCCGGGGTGGCGACGAGGATGTCGATACCACGTTGAATCTGCTCCCTCTGGGCTCCATATCCGACGCCACCATAAATTAATCCGATCCGAAGGCCGGTGTGTTTTGAAAATCTCTGGAGAGCTTCGGAAACCTGGTCGGCCAATTCACGGGTGGGTTCAAGAATGAGGGCGCGTAGTTTTCCTGGTTTTTCTAAGTGCTGTAGAATGGGGAGGGCAAAGGCGGCTGTTTTACCCGTGCCGGTTTGAGCGGAGCCAATGATGTCTTTTCCTGATAAGGCAATGGGTATGGCCTGAGCTTGAATTGGCGTGGGCTCCTTGAAGCCGAGATCTTGGGTCGCTTGAATAACGGAGGCTGAGAGGCCGAGAGAGGCAAAATCCACTCGATATCCTAGTCCAGATGGAGGGGGGTGAGCAAGCGGGAGACAATACGATGGACGCAGAGAGGAGTTGTTTTTAGGCTGATTGATTCATGAAGACGGCGTATGAGCTTGCGATGGAGCGTCTAACATCCAAAGAACCAACCCGAAAGTTAACCAACTCCCAAAAGATGGCTTTGGCGGAAATCGACTCCACATATCGTGCGAAAATTGCCGAGAGAGAAACTTTTTTAGGGGCCAAGATTGCCGGAGCTCGTGCCGGTGGGGCTCATGAGGAAGCGGTTATTCTTCAGGATGAGTTGGCGCGGGATTTACGTGGAATTCGGGAAGAGTGGGATCGAAAAAAAGAGCAGGCTCGTTTGGCCAACTAATGTGATGGGACCAATTCCAGAGCCGAAGGGACGGGTGGAGCGCATTCTCTTGCGCTGGGCGAGGACATTGATTCGAAGTCAGCACAAGGTTCTCTGGGTAAGTTTAGCCTTGGTGGTGGTTTCCGGAGTGATCGCCGGAACACGTTTGGTGGTGAGAAATAGCACGATGGATCTGATTCGCAAGGAGTCACCTGTTTTCAAGAAATACCTCAGCTACGCGGATGAGTTTGATGTGCGAGACGAGATCGTCGTGGTCCTGAAAAGCGATGACCTAAAATCCAGCCGGGTGGCTGCCAATGCCTTGGCAGAAAAACTGAAAACGGAAAACGGCATCGATCGGATCTACTATCGTCATGATTTCACGCCGATGGCGGATCGGCTTTTGCTTTTGGCAGAAGAAGAACAGCTCACGGGGATTCGACGCCAAATGGAGGAGTTGGCCGCGTTGGTCAAAGGCAACAAACAAGCGCTGAACCTTAATGGAATTCTGAGCGAAGCCTCGGCAAAATTTAACGATCCTTATCTTCGTAAGTCTTCTAGTTGGCAGGAGTTTATCCCGTTTATCGAAGAGTTTGTCCGCAATCTGAAACGTTTAGCTAAGGATCTTGAAACACCAGCGGAGGTTTTGGAGAAGGGAAATTTAGGGGAGCTTTCTGAATTTGAAAGCGATCTTCTGAAGAACGAGTACCTCAGTCTTGGGGAGGACGGTAAGACGATTATGATGCTGCTGCGTCCCTCAAAAAAAGAGGAGGCCAGTTCCACTCCGTATACCGGGGTCATTCATCGGGTTAAAAAGTTAGTAAAGGAAAGTCGACCCCTATTCCCTCAAGTCACTATGGGCGTGACGGGGGAACCGGTTCTTTTGGATGATGAACTGCGTCAAAGCGAAGACGACATGAAGATTGCGACTGTGATCACGATTGCGCTGATCGCGATCATGTTCTTTTTTGCGTATGGGGAATTCTCTCGTCCCTTACTCGCCTTAGTCGCCCTGCTGGCGAGTATTGTAATTTGTCTTGGGGTGACCGCAGTGACGATTGGGCATCTGAACATCATTTCGCAGGCTTTCATTGTCATGATCTTGGGGTTGGGGATCGATTTTGGCATTCAGTTTCTTGGTCGGTATGAGGAGGAGATGAGTATTGGAAAAAGTTCTGCTGAGGCGGTGCAGATCACCATGATGAGCACTGGGAAGGCCTTGCTCACGGGTGGCGGCACAACGGCTGTGGCTTTTTATGCGATGTGTTTTAATGATTTTATAGGATTGACGGAACTTGGGTGGGTTGCGGGTGCCGGAGTTCTGCTTTCTTTGGCCGCGAGTCTTTCGATTCTTCCAGCCTTGTTGCTTTGGCGGGATCGGAAAGGCGATGTGGCCGTCGGAAAAATGTTGAAGTTCGGCTATGGAGGGAATCTGGATCGGACGATCACCTCGCATCCGTATATCGTTTTGGTGATTGCTGCTGGGGTCAGCTTCTTGGCATGGGGAGAGGCCAAAAAGGTCACGTTCGATCACAATCTTTTGCACATTCAAAATCCAAAGATGGAGTCCGTAAAACTAACCCGGGAACTTCTCGATACTGGGAAAGGTTCGGTGATCTATGGAGTGATTGTCGCCAACAACATCAAGGAAGCGGATGGGTTGGCAGATCAACTCCGTCAACTACCGACCGTCAGCAAGGTGCGGACTTTGGCGGACTTGGTGCCACGGGATCAGAAAAAGAGGATGGAAGAAGTGAGCAAGATTTCCAAAGTGGCAGGGGAGATTTCCTTGGGGTCGGGGACGGGTCAGTCGGTGGATGTGGCAAAAGCCAAGAAGGACTTGGAGTTCTTACTCGAATCTTCGCAAGAGGGTGCCAAGCAGGCGAAGCAGTATATCGGTCTTTCCGGTCGCGCCCGACAAGCCGTGACAACTTTTGAGAAACTCATTCCTCCTTTGGAGCGGTCGGTGGCTGCATTGGATAAACTGACTCCGGAGGAGGCGAGAAAGCGATTGGATCGGCATCAGGTCAAGCTGGTGGGCTCGATCTCGCAGAATCTTGGCTGGCTCAAAACTCAGCGGGGAGATCGGCCGATCACCGTGGATGACCTACCCCCACAGCTTAAGGAGAGATATCTGTCAAAAAGTGGAAAAATTCTAATTGAAGTCGAGCCTTCGGTGGATGTCTGGGAAAGAAAGCCAAATGAGGATTTTGTGCACGATCTGGAAAAGGTTTCCTCCACTGCGACCGGAACCCCGGTCATGAACCTTGAATATATCGATCTGTTAAAGCGGAGTTATATTGAAGCTCTTCTTTATGCCATCGGGATCATCGTGGTGATGATCTTCCTTATGTTTCGTAGAATTGAAGATCTCCTTCTCACTCTGTTGCCCTTGGGGGTCGGAGTTCTTTGGATGTTTGGAATTTTGGGGCTGTTCAAAATTCAGCTAGATCCTGCAAACATAGTGACTCTCCCGATGGTCCACGGGATTGGGGTCGCTTACGGAGTGTACGTGATGGATCGGTATCGGGAGGAGAAGAGGGTTCGGATATTTGAATCGAGCACTGGGAAGGCGGTTATTCTCTCTGCCTTAACGACTTTGTTCGGATTCGGCTCGATGTTGGTGGGGCAGTATCGCGGTCTCGTCACCCTAGGACTGGTGATGTGTATCGGCATTATCTGCACGCTGACATCGGCAATGGTCCTGTTGCCACAGATTTTGTCCCTGCATGACCGGATGGCGGATGAGGGGAAGGATCCAGGGCCGGGAGACTAAAAAACTAAAACTGAAAGCGGTATGGCTTGAGTCGGGAAGCTAGTTCGCCCAAGACACGATCCTCATCCTTCTGATCCTTTGCAGTGAATGTAACACTGAAGCGGACATTGGCACCCGCTTCGTCCCACGGGACGGTCGATACCAGCTGCTCTTCAATCAACCATTTTGAAAAGGCCTCCCCGTTGGCGAAACTCTGTGCTTTCGCGCCGGTGGCTGATTTTGGGGCTTGGGTATAGAGAAAGAAGGAGCCCGCAGGTTTTTCGGCGGCAAAACCAGCTCCCCGCAAGATTTTGACCAGACGATCCATTCTGTGGCTATACTTGGCCGCGGTGTCGCGAGTGATTTGAGGGTTTTCGAACGCCACCGCGGACGCATTTTGAACGGCCAAAAACTGTCCTGAGTCGGTGTTGTCCTTCACGTCTGCATAGGCTTTGACCAAGAGGGGATTTCCCGCAACAAAACCGCATCGCCAGCCTGTCATATTAAAGGCCTTGCTGGTGGTATGAAGTTCGAGACCCACGTCTTTGGCGCCAGGGATCGAAAGAAAGCTGAGGGGTTTGCCTTCAAAAATCAGGGCGGTGTAGGCGGCGTCATGGATGACGACCAGTTCCTCCTTCTTTGCGAATTCCACAACCTGCTTAAAGAACTCAGGTGTGGCGGAGGCTCCTGTTGGATTATTGGGATAATTAAGGACGAGAACCTTGGTTTTGTCCAGGATCGGGCGGGGAATTGTGTCGAGCCGAGGTAGAAATTTGTTTTCCGGAGTGAGTGGCAGTGAGTGAACGACTCCGCCGTAGTACGCAGCATGGGTTCCAAAGACTGGATATCCGGGAGTTGTCATCAGCACGACATCTCCTGGATCGATGAGGGTGGCAGGTAAAATCGATAGAGCCGCCTTGCTTCCAATCGAGTGAAGAATTTCAGTCTCGGGATCTAGGGTGACTCCGAACACTTCTTTCATGTAGTGAGCCGCGGCGAGCCGTAGTCGTGGGCCGCCGTTGTCCGCATATCCCCGATTTTCTGGAAGGGAGGCTTCTTTGGCGAGACTGGCTACCACTTTGGAATCGGCCATGGAGTCGGGCTCGCCAACTCCAAAATCCAGCAGCTCTTTTCCTGGATGAGCGGCTAGGGCGGCGCGCTTGGCGCGCTTGATTCGCTCGAACTTGTAAATAGGGGCTTCTTTGAGGCCGTATCCGGGTCCCCCAATTCTTTGGGCGAAGAGGTTGTGAAGGTAGGTCGACATTTTGTATGCTCCTTAGGACATGAAGGTTATGACAAAACCCGCCGAAATGCAAAAGGCGTCGTCCGGATGGAGGCAACGAGGACAAACCATTGCTTTCGTTCCTACGATGGGGGCTTTACATGAAGGGCATGCGGCCTTAATTCGACGAGCGGCCAAACTGGCGCATCGGGTTGTGGTGAGTGCCTATGTGAATCCGACCCAGTTCAACTCCAAGGCCGACTTTGTGGCATACCCGAAGCAGATGGCGGCAGACACAAAAGTTGCGGCTCAAGCAGGGGCGGATGTTCTTTTTCGACCGCACGATCTGTATGCAAAAGACGCATCCACATGGGTAGAAGAGGTGGATCAATCTCAGGGAAGATGCGGAGCAAGGCGGCTTGGGCATTTTCGTGGAGTAGCAACCGTTGTCGTAAAACTACTTTCGATCGTACAACCCAACTGGATGATTTTAGGGGAGAAAGACGGTCAGCAGTGCGAGGTTTTAGAAAGAGTCGTGCGGGATCTTTATCTGCCCGTAAAAATTCTTAGGCATCCCACGGTACGGGAAAAGGATGGGCTGCCCATAAGCTCCAGAAACCTGAGGCTCACAACGAGGGAACGTGTATGCGCGGGTCTTTGGTCAGGGAAGGTCAGAGAGGCAGCTCGGGAGGGTTCGCGAGTGGCTGTTCGCAACCTACGCCGCTCGTTGCGTGGCCAGAAAGGCGTTCGTTTGGAGTATGCGGAGGTGGTCGGAGGAAAACTTTGGGCAGCAGCACGGGTGGGGAACGTCCGGTTGATCGACCATCGGAAGTGTGGCCGAACATGATCCGGATCATTTTCTGTTTTTTCCTTGGATGGGCTGGATCATTGCAAGCGGAGCAGGTGTGGGAGATCGTCCGAGTGGGCAGGGTGGATTATGTTTCGCTGGACTCATTCGCCAAGTTTTATGGGTTTAAGATGCCTGAGGAGATTGAGCCGAATCGCCCATTTGTGATGAGTTCTGCTTTCGGAAACCTGACAATGACCTTGGATAGTCGTGAGATGAAATGGAAAGGCTCGCGCTACTGGTTGAGTCACTCGTTGCGTCGGGAAAGTGATGTCGTGCTGGTGCCGAGAGTGGATCTGGTTAAAACCTTTGATCCTCTTTTGAGGCCGAATGCAGAGGTTGCGAAACGTCCTGTCCAAGGCGTGGTGATCGATCCAGGGCATGGGGGAGGGGACGAGGGGACTCGTGCAGCGCGAGGGTTGAGTGAGAAAACGGCAAATTTGGATGTGGGCAAACGTTTGGCCCGATTATTGGACGAGGCAAATGTGCCTTGGATTTTAACAAGGGCGAAAGACCGTTACCTAGATCACGGGGACAGATCCAAACTAGCCACAGATCGGCCTGGTTTCATATTTGTGAGCATTCACTTCAATGAAGACTCCAGTCGTTCCTCGGAGGGTTGGGAAACTTATAGTCTTTCGCCTCAGTATGCTCCCTCCACCTCGTCAGGCGGAAGTTTGGTGGGAGATGAGGATCAGATCTGGCCTGGAAACAGTTACGACCATCACAACTTTCTTCTGACTCAAGCGATTCATCGCTCTGCAGTTCTTTCGACTACGAATGCGCCCTTTGATCGGGGTGTGAAGAGGGCTCGATTTAAGGTTTTGCGTTTAGCTGGGTCTCCCTCAGTTCTTGTGGAGGGGGGATTTATGTCGAATCCGAAAGAGGCCAGTCTTATGCGTACGGAGGAGTATCGCCAGCAGGTGGCAGATTGGATTTTCAAAGGGATCATGGCATATCGAAAATCGCAGGAGATGACGCCAAGTCCCCCAAGGTTATCGATTGAGACCAAGGAAAAGACTTCTCCTTCAGCCCAACAGCTTCGTCCTGTTATGAATTTGGAGTCGGTGCCTCCATTCAAACCCAAAGTAGCGGTTTCAAATCCTGTGGTGTCGACGGGTACGAACACCCAGAATCCCCCTCCTGTGCCACAAACCAATGCAGTTGATGGAGAGGTGAGGCGGGCGGTTCCCGTTACCCCTGTTAAGAAAGGGAATTAAATTATGCCACTGGGTGTTTTTGATTCAGGGGTGGGAGGTTTGACGGTGGTCCGCGCCCTGCGTGCTGCTTTTCCTAGCCGGGATATTCTGTACGTGGGAGACACGGCCCGAGTCCCGTATGGAAATAAGTCGGCAGAGACGGTGACGATGTACAGTCGGGAGATCATCCACTTTCTGAAGAAGAAAGGAGCGGATCGAATTGTGGTGGCTTGCAACACGGCTTCAGCTTTGGCGGTGGGGAAACTGCGTGAGTCGGTCTCGGTTCCTTTGCATGGGATGATTGAGTCGGGGGTGCAAGCCGCCTTGGAGGTAGCGGGCAGTGGGCCTGTAGGGGTGATTGGCACAGCGGCGACGATCGCAAGCGGTGCATATCAGAATGCTTTGAGTCAAGTTCGGCCTGATTGGAAAATCTTGGCGCAAGCCACGCCTCTTCTTGCGCCACTCGTAGAGGAGAGTTGGTTGGAGGGGGAGGTGACCGAAAAGGTTGTACGCCGTTATCTCGAACCGATGATGAGGGAGAAAATTCGCGTGCTCGTGCTGGCGTGCACTCACTACCCCCTTCTGAAGGGGGTTCTTAGAAAGGTTTTGGGGTCGGATGTTGCGTTGGTGGATTCCTCTGAGGCGTGTGCCAAGTCGCTTGAGAGTACGGAGGCAAAAGTTGTGGAGAAGGGTGAGCTGAAGATTTATCTGACGGATGAGCCTGGACCGTTTTTTGGAAGGGTTGAAAACTTTTTAGGTTCTGGCTCGGTGGGGTCGATTCAGCGAATTGCCCTGGAACCCGTAGTATAGGAGCTACTCTTCAAAGCCACTGTTCCAGCTGGGGGGAACGTGAAGAACGAGGGATTCGGTTTCCCCTGAGGCGCGGCGGACTTTAAACCGAAGATCAGTTCGTTTTTTGCCCGCGGTTTCGCGTGCGGAGAGGTAGCGGGAGATGAATTCGGACAAATTCTCACCTGCAGTTTGTCCTGCAATTTCGAGGATCGTGTCGCCCCCGCGGAAGCCGGCTTTGGCTCCGGGGCTTTCTTTGAGGACGGACAAGATTTGTGGGGTTGGAGTTCCAATGAGGCATAGGCCCTCTGGGAAGTTGGGAATTTCAACAGGGGGGGAGGTGCCGGGGGTGGGTTCGAGAACGAAGCGAAGGTTTTCGGGGGTTGAGAGTTCGAGAGTTCTGCGGAAGTCGATCGGGTTGGTCCAGATGGTTTGGTAGGCGCGATCCATGACCTTGCGTTCCGTTTCGGTCATCAGGCCCTTGGTGGTGACCTTGGGGGCGACGCGGGAGAAGGAATCCTCGTCAACGCCGCGGCGTGTTTTCTTTTCTCCTTCTGTGAGGGTGACGGGTCGAAAGATGGTGCGGAGGACCGTTCCCGCGGGAAGAATTTTATCTGGGGCGAGGAGGAGATCTTTCGAGAGGACGACGCGATCGTTTTTGACCTCGAGTGGGAAGGAGAGGCCTAGGGCGGGCTCCATCTTTGGATCCCATTCTGTAGCAAAGCCTTGGGCAAGAAGTCCAAGGCAGAGAAGGAGAGCGCAAGAAGTTTTAGGAAACATGGGAAAGTTGTGATATTATAACAAGATTACCGGGGGCGTCACGGTTTCGATTCAAACTGGAAGCGACCTGCGGCAAGCCGAGGGCCCGGATTGGTTGGCCTCGTTAAAAAGCCGATCCACAAAAATAAAAGCTAACAACGAGTTGGCCCTCGCAGCCTAAAGTGCTGTGACGTTACTCCTCCGACCCCGGCTAGGGGGAAGTGACGTGTTTGCCGGGTCTGGAAATGGGTGAGCAACCGACCTGTTTTTAGGAATCAACGTGGATGCTACGGAGGACGGGCCAGTGGCAGGGCAACCGGACTCCCGACAATCAAGCTGCCAACAAGCTTGTAGATGCGGGTGGTATCTGGTTTGAAGACGTGGGTTCAACTCCCACCGCCTCCATACTGATTATTAATACTTTATGTGATTTTTATTGCTTAGTGGTCAGATAGTGGACAGATTCAAACCTATGGAAGATCCAGAACGGACATTTCCAGTACTTAAAGTGGGTCCCCGAAAGCCCTCTTACGGCAAGCCCGAGGTAGTTGGGGACGGTTCGGTAAAGATTCTCATTTACCAAGACAAAAATGCAATACGCTCGGGTTATAGGGTTGTTTACTGGCACGGGAGGCAAAGAGTCCGGAAGTTTTATGGGGAGTATGCTCGGGCCAAGGAGGAAGCGCGCCGTATTGCCGGAAACCTACGCGCCGCGAAAGTACAGGTCGCGAATACTAACGTATCGGACTTGGAGGACCTCAACCGGGCCCGCCGAGCCATTGCCGGTCTTGGAGTTAGCTTGGAACATGCCACCCGGGAGTACGCCGAGGCCCACAAACTGTTGGATGGGAAAAGCATTTCCGGATTCGTTCAGACCCATCTTGCCCGGGTAGGGAAACTTAAGGACGCCACCATGATCGAAGCGGCCCACGCGCTGATTGAGGAAAAGAAGGCGAGGGGGAAGGGGCACACCTGGATCAAGAGCCTGAGGAATTTCCTGTTGAACTCGGCTCTGAAGAAACTGGAAAAGCCAATGATTGCGGTGACGGTGGAAGATTTGGAAAACCTTCTCAGGACCTGGAGGGGGAGAACCCGAAACAATAAAATCCGTTTTTTTGTTCAGCTATTCAACTACGCCAAGGGGAAATACATCCCGGAGACCGAGAAGTCAGTCGCGCAAAAGCTTCCTTTCGACGTGGAAACGCCTGGAGAGGTTCAGATTTGGACTCCCGATGAAGCCAAGCGAATTTTGGATAAAGCATTTCCCGAGGAATTACCCTTTTTTGCCATCGCCCTTTTTTCAGGAATCCGAACCTGCGAGATATGTCGGATGGATTGGTCACAAGTGCGTCCTCATCAGGATCCAGATGAGGCTCATATCGAGGTAAAGGCTGCCGGATCAAAGAAACAAATAGGGCGCAGGATTATACCGATTCTTCCGGCCTTGGCGGCCTACTTGGAAAAGACAGGTGTGCCAAAGAGCGGTCGAATCGTGCCCAATTCAAATATGCAAACCCGGCAGGAACTCTTAGCCCAGAGAGCGGGGCTGGAGTGGAAGCATAACGGTTGTCGGCACTCTTTTGGCTCTTACCGCATGGCCGATATCAAAAACATTTATCAGGTGGCTGAGGAAATGGGGAACTCTCCGGCCATGGTCAAAAAACATTATTTTCAGGCTATGACAAAAGCTGAGGCAGCTAGGTTTTGGAACATTAGACCAAATTGAGTTAGCTCATAGGGCTTCATCCGCCTCATCAGATTAAAAACTCTCGGAAAACCTCAGGCAAGGTGACGCGGAAGATCTTCCAAAACCTCGCATCCGAGCTGCTCCATCACCTGTTGGAGTTGTTTCTGAAGGATTTCGACCACTTGATCGCCTCCCGTCTTGCCTATGGCACAAACGCCATACATCGGTGCCCTGCCTAGGAAGGTAAATTCAGCTCCGCTTGCCATCGCAACGGCAATGTCGGAGCCGGAGCGGATGCCGCCGTCCATCATGATTTTGGTCCGGCCCTTAAACTGCTTGGCCAGCGCGGCAGTGGCAGTGATGGTCGACTGCCCTTGGTCGAGCTGGCGACCTCCGTGGTTGGAGACGATGAGTCCATCCGCACCAAGGGAAATGGCAAGTTCTGCGTCCTCGGGGTTTACGATTCCTTTGACCACTAGGTTGCCTTTCCACTGATCGCGGATAGCGCGGATGCGGGAGGCGGTAAGCCGGCCACTGAAGGTTTTGTTCATGAAGAGGCCGAGGTGCTTCATGGAGAGTCCGGCGGGGATGTAGGGCTTGAGAGTGGCAAATTGGGGGATGCCGGCGAACAGTTGGGAAAAGGACCAAGCTGGGTGGGTGCACATTTGAAAAATATTCCGGAGGGACATCTTCGGCGGGACGGAGAGGCCGTTGCGGATTTCCTTGGGGCGGTAGCCGAACGTGGGGGTGTCGGCGAGGAGCACGAGGGTCTTGCAGCCGGCTTCGGCTGCACGACGCAGGAGCTTGTCCCTGAGGGAATCGTCAGCGGGATGGTAGAGCTGGAACCAGAAGTCACCCTCGGTGATTTCGGAGATGGTTTCAATGCTGGCGGTGGTGACCGTGCTGAGGACGAAGGGGATGTTTTGCCTGCGCGCGGTGCGGGCGAGGATCTCGCAGGATTTCGGCCACATCAGGCTCTGTAGGCCGACGGGGGCGATGCCAAAGGGAGAGGAGTATTCGAGGCCGAAAAGAGTGGTTTTTTGAGAAGCACCTTTATAGTCACGCAAGTACGAGGGACGGAGTTCGACGGCACGGATGTCGCTCGTATTTTTGTGCAGGTTGACCTCGGCCATACAGCCTCCAGCGAGGTAGTCGTAGGCAAAGCCGGGCATTCGCTGACGGGCGCGTTCGGCCAGAAGTTCGATCGACGGGTAGGAGGAATTCATGAATCAGTTATATTAAACGTTGGTATTGAAAAAGGGGCAGGACTTTCTGGTTTTGAATTCTTTTTCTGGTTAACCGATTGCTTACCTAGTTTCCACCATAGTTTGTGGGGTGCGGGTAAAAGAAAAGCAGGGATCAAAGAAAGAAACTTTAATCACCAGACAAAGGTTTGGTCGAGGACTCTTCATGAAAATTGAAGCCATAAGCCAAGGTTAAAAATTATATGATTGAAAACAAGCATATAATTTGGCAGGATCTTTTTTATGAGAGTCGCCCGAAATGTGGTAGAAGCCAGGCGCGAGGTATTGGCTGGATGGCTTCAAAACGGGCGCTATCTGCCGCTTGTCGAGATCTGCAGGAAACTTTCCGTCAGCGAGGCGACTGCCAGGCGAGATTTAGCGGAATTAGAGGAAGCTGGACGGATCCGGCGGACTCCTGGCGGGGCTTTGGCAGACTATTCAGCCCGTTTTCCAACATTCTCCGAACGTTTGGAAAAGGAGACCGTTGAAAAACAGTCCTTGGCTCGGCAAGTCCTGCCTCATCTGCTCTCCGACTTTTCCATTTACGTTGATGGTGGAACGTCACCCTTCTTTTTGGCGCGGATTCTTCCTG